>Ga0207787_1000285_pt1 | contig 7490 bp, 6 predicted proteins | sample LuqExpMetageno77_FD_187834 | JGI IMG/M metagenome (GOLD analysis project Ga0207787, IMG submission 187834) | Tropical forest soil microbial communities from Luquillo Experimental Forest, Puerto Rico - Sample 77 (SPAdes) | ecosystem: Environmental > Terrestrial > Soil > Tropical forest ... | reverse complement strand
CAGATGACCCACAATCCCACGTGGGGCGGGGAAATTGCGGCTCAGACTGCACGCCAGATGGACGATTACAAGGCGAAATACGGGCTCAAAGCCTCCTACCGGTCCACCATCGCCGATCTTCGCAAACCCGATATGGTGAACATGCGGGACAGTGAGTACACCAGGGAAGTTATCGCGTCCTTTAATGAGTGCGCCAAATATGCCGACATCATCTCGATTGAGTCCATGGGCGGAAAAGAGATCTTCGACCATTGTATCATTCGGAATGATATCGGCGGCATCATCTTCGGCATCGGTGTGCTGGGCTCCAGAGACATGGAATGGATGTGGAATCAAATCGTCGAAATCGCCAAGAAACACAAGTGCATCCCCGGTGGGGACACCAACTGTTCCGAGGCCAACACGGCTATGTTTATGGCCGGCGGCATGACCTCCAAAGATGTGCCCCACGTGATTGCTGCCCTCTCCCGGGCCATTGCCGCTTCCAGAACCCTGGTGGCCTATGAATGCGGCGCCACCGGGCCCTCCAAGGACTGCGCCTACGAGGATCCCATCATCAAGGCCATGACCGGTGTTCCCATCTCGACTGAGGGCAAGACCAGCGCCTGCGCCCATTCCGACCTGGCCGGCAACCTGATCGCAGCGGTTTGCGATCTGTGGAGCAATGAGGCGGTGGAATATCACGATATGTTCGGCGCCTCCACCACTTCCGTCTTCGCCGAAATTCTCGGTTACGACTGCGCCATGTTCAATAGCGCCATCGAGCTGGGCTATCAGAAGCAGCTGCAGGAAATTCTGGTCAACTCGGATATGTATCGCGATTCGCACAGCCTGATCCTGGCCCCCGACAATGCCTGGAAGGTCGGCAATGCCATTACCAGCAAACGGGGGGAAAGTTTCTACGCCAGCGCCAGGGCGGGTGCCATGGAAGCCGGCAATATCATCTTGGGCGACGCCAAAATGAAATTGACCGCCCACGAGAAGAGTGCCTTGGAAAAAGCGATGAAGGATATGGAAGCCCTGCCTGCCAAAGAAGGGGATTTCATCGACATGTGTTTGAAAAAATACAAGGATGTCAAGGGCTTCAACCCGAAAGCCTATGGGCTCTAACCGGAAATAATCCCCTCCATTTTTGAGTGGGGAGCCATACAGATGCGAATTTTTCGTCATCACATCAGCTGAACTTAAGTATGGGGCATGGCTAGGTGAAGGCTCATTGCGGTCATGCCCCTTTCTTTTTGCCCATACCCACCGGGTGGCAGGAACCGGGACCATTGGCGATAGCCAGTGCCACTTCCCAGTGGACGATTTTGGTCAGCAGCATCACCCTATGCGGCGAGCAAACCCCAGGATATAATGAATAGCAGCAGTATTAAATAAGGAGGGTTCGAGAAATTGCTCGCCTGCACAAAATGCGGTCATTGGCACACAAATGCAGAAGCTGCTATGGGGAGACCATTGTCATGCACAGAGGTCAAACAATTCTGGGGTAAGATCAAAGCCGAGCACAGAGAACTTTATGGACACCCGGCACAAATCAACGTTGATGAAGGCGGGAAGTCTATATGCCTGCAGTGCAAACGAGGCATCCCCTTTGAGAGCGCTCCGGCGGGCAAGGATTAGATTAAGGGAGCATGCAGAATGGCTAAATTCGGTATTGCTCTGGACCTGGGCACTAGCGGTTTTCGGGCTCAAGCGATTAACCTAGAGCAAAACGGCCAAATCCTTTCCACAGCTGTGACAACCCGTCATCCTTTGCCAGGGGCCAACGTTATCGACCACCTGCATTTTGCCCTGGAACTGGGTGTTGACAAAACTCACGAAATTATTACTCACGCCATCAACAGGGTGATCCATCATCTCAGGATTGACACCGCTCGTGTGACCCGATTGGCTGTTTGCGGCAACCCCATTCAGCTATCTCTTTTCCAGGGAATTGAGATCCGGGACTTGGCCTTTGCCGGCAAACGAAAACTGCAGTCCCTGGGGGTGATACCTCCAAAGAGGAACGCCCAAATTGTCAAGGCCGGGGAAATCCCGGGACTGGACCTGCCGTTTGCGGCCGATGTGTTGATCCCGCCGGCGGTTCAGCATGAAATTGGCGCTGACGCCCTGGCCATGATGATCCAAACCGGCATGCTGGATAAGGATGAAATAGCCATCGTCACCGATTACGGCACCAATGCCGAGATGGCCTTGATCTCCAAAGGGATCGTTTATACCGGTTCCACCGCGGCAGGACCCGCCCTCGAAGGGCAGCAGATTGAAAACGGCATCCTTGCTCTTCCTGGAGCCATCAGCGACGTCTCCTTTGTCCCCGAGGGAGGCCAGTCGCTAGGTTTCAAAGGTTGTAGCCTGGAATCCGGCGGGAAACCCGTCCGGGGCCGGCTGGAAACTTTTGTGCTCAATCAAGAAATGATCGCCCTCCCCGGGGATACCGTGGAGCCTGAAACCGGAAAGGTCCTGGGCAAAGGCGACCTGGATGCGGTAGGGATTACCGGAACCGGAGTCATTGCTCTCCTCAGTCAGGGCTTTAAAGCCGGGCTCATCTGTTTACCACGTATCAACACCCTGGATTTGGAGATTCACCTGCCCAACGGGCTAAAATTTACGGAAGAAGATCTGCTGGAGGCCGGTAAGGCCATTGGCGCCGTCAGGGCAGGCCACATCACCCTGTGTCAGGAGGCGGGCATCCGGCTGGAAGATATTGAAACCGCGTACATGTCAGGGGCTTCCGGCACCTATGTGGATGCCCTGAAGGCTCAGGAAATTGGCATGATCCCGGCAAAGGTGAAAAAAATCTATCAGGTCGGCAACACTTCCTTGGCCATGGCCCGGGATATGGTGAGAGATGTGGATAATCTTTGGCATATGCAAAAGATCGCCGACAACCTGCGACAGACCCATTGTATGTTCGCCGAATCAAAAGTTTTTGAGAAGGTTTACATCCTGGAACTTTCTTACTGGACAGAAGGCATGCCCCGGGATCAATATCAGAAATTTCTGCACAAGTACGGGTTCCCAGCCCTGGCAGAAGTGACTGAGATTCCTGAAGTCGTCAAGACTGTGGCCAGAGACATTCCCGACCTGGGTACCTTTGGTCTGGAGATTATTCCTGACATCGGCGAGAAGAAAACTATAAGCTTCGCCGGGTGCCTGGGCGATGCCGAATGTGTTGTGCAGTGCCCCGAAAATGCCTTAAAAATGAAACGGCACGGGGATTCTTATTCCATCACTATAGATATGGCCCTCTGCGATGGGATGGCCTGCCGGAGATGCGAACGGGTCTGCAAAGAGAAGGTCTTTGATCTGGCAGCCTTGCTCACTTGCGAGTCAAAGGAGGAGGCCATAATTTTTCCGAACTTCAAGAATCGAGATAGAATAAGAAAATCATGATGGCCACAGTAATCTTTCTGAGTCGAGTACGACCACCAATCATTTCGAAATAGCCACATGGTAACCGCGGAACAACAAGAAGAACTCATCCGGGCGGCTCTCCTCCGAGTCAAGGGCTTTGTGGAGGCTGTATCCCTGGAGGATGAGGATCGGCAGGAATTGCGGGCCATTGAGCAGGAGGTAGAGACCAGGTCCTTACTGGGCTTGGGAAAAGTAATAAACATGGGCGTACAGGGAGTACTCGAGTGTGATTTGGTCTTTGTCGCCCTGGTGAATATGGACTTTGATTGGTCTTGTCGTCCTAATTTAGTGATGAAGAAGGGGGAAGAGGTTGTTGGCGAGGAAGTTACCGATCAGCCAACCATCGACCGCCTGGCGGCCCGGGAAAATGTTTGGTTTTTGCACAAGAACTTCGTCATTTATAAAGATAGAGTTTCTTTTCCCCAGGACGTGATGAAGAAAATTTGCTATTTCGAGATTCCCTGCCATCCCGCCGAATGGCCGGTGGGAATCCACTGTCACTCTGTAGTTTATGGTTCCCCTTCAACCCCTGCTGATATTTTCCTGAAAAAGAAATATTTTCAGGGAAAGGATGAAAGAGGCACTGGGACCGTGCTCATTGGAATTAAACATTGATCCAGGCGCAGTCAGCACCCGGATTTGAGTTGGTCTTAACGTTAGCCTCCCGCACTCAACAGTCTTTCCTTGCCGGTTTAGGCTGAGTTCGAAAGGAAAGGAGTTCTACTCATGAGCAAGACCAAAGAGAATTTGGAATGTGCCTTTGCCGGTGAATCCCAGGCTTCCATGCGATATTCGGCCTTTGCGGAAAAAGCTGACCAGGAAGGATTCCCGGGGATAGCCAGACTTTTCCGGGCCGTGGCCAAGGCAGAGCTTTTTCATGCCCTATCCCACTTGCGGGCCTGGGGCGTGATTGCGGAGACCATGGATAATCTTAAGGCTGCGCTTGACGTAGAAACCAACGAGTTTAAGAAGGTGTATCCTCCCATGATCCAGGATGCCGTGGCCGACAAAGATCTGGAAGCGAGGCACAGTCTTGAATATGCCATGTCCATTGAAATGATTCTTGCCAAGTTTTTTAAGGATGCCTTAGATAACCCTCACGCCAATGATGAGACGGTTTATTATGTCTGTCCGGTGTGCGGCAACACGGTGAAAGAAAAACCACCCGCCAAATGCCCGTATTGCGGTGTGGATGCCAAAGAATTTGTTGAAGTCACCTGAAGGGCGCTAACCTAAGGTCTTCCTATGCCGGTCCTGGGAATCATAACGTGTGAAATCCTGGAGTTGGAGTTTGCCCATCTCCTGGCGGGGGACCCGGAGATCGCTGGGGTGACCGTGGTGGCCGACAGGACTGCCGCCGGCTTCGGTGAGGCCCTGGAGGCCAGGGGCTTCTCCGAACTGCGGAGAATTCCCCTCCTGAAAGGGTTTACCCCGAGTTTTGGCGATAAGCTGGAGATTCTGGTGCGAGTGCTGGAATTGGGTCTCCATTCCAGAAAGCGGCTCCTGCAGGAAGGATTGGTTAAAGCCGCCATGGAGATGGGCCGCTATGTGGAAGGGATTGTGCTGGGTTACGGTTTATGTGGCAATGCCTTGGAAAAACCGGAAGAATTGCTGGCCGAAGTGGGGGTTCCCATATTCCTCCCTGTGGACGAAGACCATCCGGTGGACGACTGCGTCGGGCTGATCATCGGCGGCCGCAACTGTTACTATGAGGAACAATGCAAAGAAGCCGGAACTTTTTTTATGATCCCTGGCTGGACCAAACATTGGCAGCGGCTGTTTGCAGCGGAGTACGGCAAGTTAGATCCAAACATGGCCAAACGCATTTTCAGTGGCTATAAGAGGTCGCTGCTCGTCCCTACCCCGGTCTTATCAGAAGAAGAGATGAGACATAACATCGAGGAATTCAATTCTTTTTTTGATTTTCGCACTGAAGTCCGAAAAGGCACCTTGGCAATTTTGCAAAGAACCTGGGAACGTGCCAAACAAGAGTTATTAATTACCTGTAATAACAGGGAAAGTGATAGCAATTCAGAGGAATATAGTGATTCATAGACAGCCTTTCAACCGGCGGTAACCTTTTAGCAAATCGAATTTTCTTGGAGGTCCATCATGGATGAATCCGTGGAGTTAAAAAAGGATGTTTATTGGGTTGGGGCAGTTGACTGGAATATCCGAGAATTTCATGGCTATTCCACCTCCCGGGGGACAACATACAATGCCTACCTGATAACCGGGGACCAAACCGCCCTGGTAGATACCGTCAAGGCAGAGTTTTTCCCCGAAATGATCTCCAAAATCGAATCCCTGATAAATCCAGCCGACATCGATTATCTGGTAGTCAACCACCTTGAGATGGATCATTCCGGGGCGCTGCCCCGATTCATGGAAATCGCCCCCAAAGCTCAAATTATCGCCACGGATTACGGCATCAAAGGCTTGTCCCGCCATTACCGGGGGGAATGGCCTCTCATCAAAGTGAAATCTGGCGAAGAGCTCTCTCTGGGCAACAAAACCCTCCAATTTTTAGAGACCTACATGCTCCATTGGCCGGACAGCATGTTTACCTATGTAAAAGAGGATCGCCTCCTTCTGCCTAACGATGGATTCGGCCAGCATTTCGCCAGCTACCGGCGTTTCGATGATGAACTTCCCAGTCTAGACCCCGTTATGGAGGAAGCGGCCAAGTACTTTGCCAACATTCTCATGCCCCTCGCGCCGCTCATCCCGCCCCTCCTGAAAAAGGTTGAGAAAATGGGGCTGGAGATCGAGATGATTGCCCCAAGCCACGGCATCATCTGGCGATCGCAGGTAGACCGGATTGTCAAGGCTTATGCAGAATGGAGCACCGGCGTGGCAGAAAACCGGGCTCTGGTCATTTATGATTCCATGTGGGGGAGCACTGAAACCATGGCCAAGGCCATCGCCCACGGCATGAGCCAGGCGGGAGTAGAAAACAAGCTCCTCCATTTGCGGAAGAATCATTACAGCGATATCATTAAGGAGATTTTGACGGCAAAGCTTCTGGTCATCGGCTCGCCAACATTAAACGAAGGCATCTTTCCTTCCGTGGCCCAACTGCTGGCATATCTCAAAGGCCTCCACCCTATGAAGAAGCGGGGGGTCGCCTTCGGTTCCTATGGGTGGGGGGGAGAGGCAATCAAGGCCGTTGAGGCCGAGATGAAGGCCATGGGGATCGAAGTCCTGGAACCCGGATTGGGTGTAATCTATGTCCCCAACGATGAGGATTTGGAAAATTGCGTTCAGTTGGGCAAGCGCCTGGCGAACAGTCTGTAAAAAAGAAGTATTTTACTGTTCCAGGGGCAACTTTCTCTTTACAAATTGAAAAAAGTTCTATATCATATAGGTAAAGAATTCGGGTGCTCATAGAGGGCATAATAGGGAAGCCGGTGAAAAGCCGGCGCGGTCCCGCCGCTGTGACCGGGGACGAAACCTGCAAAGAACCACTGCCTCACTGAAGTGAGATGGGAAGGCACAGGGAGTAGGACGATCCGGAAGCCAGAAGACCTGCCCGAATGGGTCTGAGCCGCGCGAAAGACCATGGGCTCAGACGGGGACGCTCTGGACAAGCGGTTCCCTAACATTAAGGAAGAAGAAGCTGGGTATATCCTTAAGTCCGCCTGGACTTAAGGATTTTTTTTTGCAAAACGCCAAGACAGGAAGGCGACCTAAGCAGGCGGAGCAGGTCCGGTAGGTATCTCTATCACTTATCCTCTTAGCGGTAAATATTTTCCATAAAGGGGCAGAACCATGCATATCACCGAGGGGATTATTACTGGGGTGCCGGCCGCCGCGTATACGGCTGTCGGGCTGACTTTCATGGGTTGGGGAGCGCGGGCCATGAAAAAGTTTGCCGCCAAATTCCCGGAGAAGAAGGCCTTGATAGGTATGGGTGGGGCCCTCATCTTCTTTGTCTCTCTCATTCCTTTGCCGGCTTTTACCGGCACCTGCTCCCATCCCTGCGGGACGCCGCTCATCGCCATCCTGCTGGGGCCATCCATTACCATTGCCCTGGCGGGCATTGCTCTTTTGCTGCAGGCGGCCTTTTTTTC
>Ga0207787_1000283_pt1 | contig 7504 bp, 6 predicted proteins | sample LuqExpMetageno77_FD_187834 | JGI IMG/M metagenome (GOLD analysis project Ga0207787, IMG submission 187834) | Tropical forest soil microbial communities from Luquillo Experimental Forest, Puerto Rico - Sample 77 (SPAdes) | ecosystem: Environmental > Terrestrial > Soil > Tropical forest ... | reverse complement strand
ACTCTGGCCATTTAAACTATGAGTAGTGGTTTGAATTAGGCTGGAAGATGGAGTGGAGCGGCTTTACTGCATGCCTCGAATTTCGTTCAAATCACGAGATGGTACGCAAGTGAGTGATCCGCGGCATCTGCATTTCCGGGACTTGAAAAGCGGATGATCACCAGCACACTGTCTCGGTTCGTCGTCGAAACCAGAACCGATGACACTCCAAGCGCGGTTTTTGCCGCTGCCCGGGATGCGCTGATCGATACGCTCGGCGTTTCTCTCGCCGGTTCGTTGGAGCCGGCGTCGGAGATCGCGGCCCGCTGGGTGGTAGAAAATGGAGGCCAGCGAAGGGCCACAGTTTGGGGTCGGCCAGTCAGAGCAAGCGCTGCCGAGGCGGCCTTCGCCAACGGTATTTCTGCTCACGCTTTGGATTTCGATGATAGCCATCCAAGCGCGCGCGGCCACGCGAGCGCCAGCCTCATACCCGCGGCGATCGCAGCCGGCGAGGTCGTCGGAGCGTCGGGTCGTGAAGTTTTGGCCGCCTACGCCATAGGGCTGGAGGTGGCCGCAAAGATCGGTCGTATCTTTGGCCATGAACACCTGCAGCGCGGCTGGCATCCCACGGCCTCCGTTGGCATTTTAGGTTCGACAGCTGTCGCCGCGCGATTGTGGCGCCTTGACGCAATTCAGCTTGAACGCGCTTGGGGTCTCGCGGGCTCCCAAGTTGGTGGTCTCATTCGCAACTTCGGAACTATGACCAAGCCGTTTCACGCCGGCCACGCGGCGCGCAGTGGGCTCGTCTCTGCCTGGATGGCGAAGCAAGGCTTCACGGCCGACGGCGCCATCTTCGATGGCCAGAATGGCGTGCTTGCCATTTATGGTGGCGAGGGTGAGCCGCCAACGGCCGTCGTCGGCTCGCTGGCCAATCCCTGGGAGCTCCTCGATCCGGGCAACTTCGTGAAAAAATGGCCGTGCTGTTATTCAAATCATCGGGCGTTAGGCGGGCTTTACACGCTGATCGAGAAGCACGCGTTGCGCGCGGAAGAAATCACCGGTGTAGTCGTCGGTTTTCTACCGGGCGGAGACCGGGCGCTCGTCAGCCGAAACCCGCAAACCGGATTGGAGGGAAAATTCAGTGTCGAATACGTGATTGCGGCAGCGCTGCTCGACGGCTCAATAAAACTTGGGACATTCGCTGACGCGATGGTACAGCGAGCACCGGTGCAAGCGTTGATGCAAAAGGTGCGCCGCGTTGGAATTCCCGATAATAGAGTCTACTCCGGCATTACTGGTTATAACGACATCGCCGTAACGACCCCGCGCGGATGCTTCGAGTTGCGCGAAGAGCGCGTGCCGGGCTCCCCGAGATGGCCGATGACGCTGCAGGATCGGATTGCTAAATTCACAGATTGCGCCCAGCTGGCCCTCGGCTCAGCGCGCACTGTGCACTTGCTCGATCGTCTTCAGCGCTGCCTCGAGCTCCCAGACATAAGCGAAATAACGGCGGCCACAGTACCGGCCGGCCGCGTTGGTGCGGCAGAAAATATCGGCCGATGAGATTGGTTATTCCGCCTTGATGCCTGCCGCCCGGATCACTTTGCCCCATTTATCAGTTTCATCAGCAATGAGCTTGCGGAATTCAGCGGGGGACCCACCAAGCGGAACGCCACCGAGTTCCGCGAACCTTTTTATAATCTTCGGATCGGCTATAACGGCGTTGATTTCTTTATTGAGCTTGCTGATGATTTCCATTGGTGTCCCCTTCGGTGCACCAATCCCGTGCCAGACATAGGCCTCGTAGCCAGGAACAAATTCTGCCACCGTCGGGACGTCTGGCAGCGCATCCAAGCGCTTCGTGCTGGTCACCGCGAGGGCACGTAGCTGGCCCGATTGGATGGACCCCATCGTCGTTACGGGGGAATTAAACGCAACCTGCACTTGGCCGCCGAGCAGATCGGGCATGTAACTGCCGCGATACGGGACGTGAAACAGCTCAATGCCGGTCATTGCCTTGAACAGCTCGCACGTTATTTGAGGCATGCTCCCGGGCCCGTTGGAGGCATAATTGATTTTCCCCGGATGGGCTTTGGCATAATCGACGAATTCGCCAAGCGTTTTGGCCGGGAACAACGGATTCACTACGATAACGTTAGGCGACCGGAAGTAGCCTACGACCGGCTCAATGTCGCGGATGAAATCGAAGCTCAGCTTTGGGTAGAGCGTTGCGTTGACCGTGTTCGTCACAGTCACACCAAGGAGCGTGTAGCCGTCGGGGGCCGCCCTGACAACCACCTCGGCAGCAATATTGCTGCTAGCTCCCAAACGGTTCTCGACGACGACTTGCTCGCCGAGCCGTTCCGACAACGATTGAGCGACGAGGCGGGCGGTTATGTCGGGAGCGATACCTGGAGGGTAGCCGGAGACGATGTGCACTGTCCGCGTCGGATAAAGTTGCGCCGCTGCGATGCGCGATAAGGTCGGAAGCACGGCGGTGCCGACTGCCAGGTGGAAGAACTTGCGGCGGTGAAGCTTGAATTTCATGGATTCCAGCGGTGTCGATCAGTGGGCGAGAGCCGCTTCGGCGGCGGCCGCTCCCGCGATGCGGCCGAACACCGTTCCCGAAACGAGTCCCGTCCCTGCCGGGTAGTTGAAATAGAAAATCCCTCCCACCATTTCGCCGGCCGCATACAGCCCGGGGATCGGATCGAAGTTCAAGTCTACGACCTGCGCCGTCTCGGGAACAATTCGAAGTCCGCCGAACGTGAAGGTTACGCCGCAGGTTACGGCGTAAGCCTCGAAGGGCGGCGTATCGAGCGGATTGGCCCAGTTCGATTTCGGCGGATCGATGCCGATGGTGCGGCGACCATCCCTTATTCCCTTGTTGAACGGCACGTCGGTCTTCACCGAAGCGTTGAAGTCGCGCACCGTCTTCAGGAAGTTTTCGGCATCGACGCCCTCTAGTTTCGCGGCCAGATCTTCCAGGCTATCGGCAACAACACGGGTAACAGATCGGTCGCCGTACTCTGGTCTCAGCAAATCTTTGGCTTTGGCATCAAACACCTGATATGCAAATTGTCCTGGCTGCTTCAGAACCTCGGCGCCGTATTTGGCATAAGTGTAATTGTAAAAGTCTGCCCCCTCGTCGACGAACCGTTTGCCGTCGGCGTTGATCATGATGGAATAGGGATAACTGTGCCGGTACGAGCTTTCCAGCATGTTGAGATCCCCATAGTCCGGCGCATAGCGTTCCCACGAGACGGCGTGTCGTCCTGACCAGTTGCCGTGCGGACATGCGCCAATCTCCAGAGCCATACGCAGCCCTTCGCCCATGTTGAAACGCGTACCGCGGACTTTAGCCAATTCCCATCCCGGCCCCAGATACCGCGCACGCCACTCCGGATTAGATTCGAAGCCGCCGCACGCAAGCACCACCACCTTGGCCGAAAAAGTCTCAACTTTGCCTTTTCTTTTGGCTGCGACACCCTGCACGCTTGTGCCGTCATAGATCAATGACATCCCCCGGGTCTCGTACATAATGTCGACGCCTTTTCTGATGGCAGTCGCTGTCAGACATTGAACGAGCCCCGCGCCTCCGCCGGAAACCCAAAGCGGAAAGCGGCCAAAGAATTTGCGTTTGCCATTGGTGACTACCGACTGGTTGCGATAGTTGGGGGAAAAAAGCACACCTTCACTCCGCAACCAGACCATGGCGTCCAGGCTTCGCGTCACTAGAATCTCGCTCAACTTCGGGTCGGTTCGCATGCCGGTGACCCGAAACAGATCATCGTAAAATTCTTCCGTCGTGTTGCTATCCCAGTCGACGTCGCGAACTTCGGATTCTGGAATATCGCAAACCCGCTGCAGGTCACGGACCGAGTCGTATTGGAAGCGCATCACACCGCCGGCAAATCGGCTGTTGCCTCCCGACTCATCTTCAGGCGCGGCTTCAATAATTGTAACGCGAGCGCCGTGATTGCGTGCTGAAAGAGCGGCACAAAGCGCGGCATTGCCTTTGCCAACGACTAGCACGTCGCATGAATGTACTTCGGTTTCGCCCGAATCCCGCACGTGGTCCTGGCGAATGTCGTAAGCCATTCTTCCTTACCTTCACTCGTTGGCTAAAGAACGTAGAGGAAATCAGTTGGCGCTCACGGCATGCATTGACTTAGATCAAGCCATATTGCCATTGAACTGCATGAGTGCGATTTTCGATACTCTCGAAGTTGAGGTCAATCTTGATAGCACGCTCCGGTCCTCTCACTGACTTCCGCCTCGACGGACGTCTCATCATCGTCACTGGCGCCAGTGACGGCCTTGGTCGTACCTTCGCCGAAACATTCGCAGCACTCGGCGCGCACGTGGTGCTCGCCGCACGGCGGCGCGACCAGCTCGAGAAGGTTCAGTCCGCAATCGTTTCCGCTGGGGGGCGAGCAGAGGTGGCAGTCATCGACCTCTACAAACTCGCTGACGTACGGATGCTGGCGTCCACGGTAGAGCATCTGGCGGGCGCCCAGGACAAGCTGGTGCTGTTAAACAATGCCGGAATTGCGTTCACCAAGCCGGCGCTCGAGGTCACCGAGGCGGACTGGGACGCAGTAATCGATTTGCACGTCAAGGGCACGTTCTTCTGTTCGCAACAGATTGGCGCTTTGATGCTCGCCCGCGGTTACGGCAAGATCATCAATCTCTCCTCGACCTGGGCGGCAGCAACCGACCCCGGCAAGAGCGTGTATTGCGCTGCCAAGGCAGCAATCGGGCAGCTGAGCGCGGCACTATCGACCGAATGGGCCCCCCGCGGTGTGCGTGTCAACGCGCTTGCGCCGACCGCAACCATGACCGACTCCACTAAGCGGAACATGGCGGCCCATCCTGACCGCGCCGAACGGCTGAAGAGTCGTATCAAGCTTGGCCGATTTGCTGAACCCGACGACATGCTCGGCGCGGCGGTATTCCTGGCAAGCGCTGCATCTGACTTCGTCACGGGTCAGACGCTATTTGTCGATGGCGGGTTCACCAGCTAACGAAGACGCCGCACGGAATGCGTTTTCCTGATTGGAATGTACTCGATACAGCCGAGCGCGCTCTGCTTTCTGGAGGCGCGGCAGGTTTTGCGCGCCAACTTGATCTGCAGCTTCACGCATTTGCAGCGTTCGAAATTGAAGGCACTCCTGCGCGCGGCATTCTCGATGGGATGCCGTATGCGGCAAAGGACATCTTTGTTTCCGCCACTCGCATGCCACATGGCGGGCTTGCTCAGCCATTGCCAATGGCCAAAGTTCCGCAAGCAACGGCGCTCCATCTCCTCGACCACGCCGGCGCGCGCCGCGTTGGCTATACGGCGATGACGGAACTCGCCTACGAACCGTCGGGCTACAACGCGATACAAGGCCGCGTTGGTAATCCGTGGGACCTTGATTTTATTACTGGGGGCTCGTCGTCGGGCTCGGCAGCAGCCGTCGCAAGCGGATCGGTCGTCTTCGCCCTTGGATCCGATACTGGCGGCTCTTTGCGTATTCCAGCGCACTGTTGCGGTATTACTGCGTGGAAACCTACTTACGGAGTCGTGCCAACAGTGGGTGCGATGTCACTCGCGCCGACGCTCGATACTATTGGAATATTAGCCCGCAGCAGCTCAGATATGGCAGCCGCTGCACGGATCCTGTTTGAGCCTAGTAACCTTGAGCCGCTTAGCAAGGCTATTGTCATCAGTGACGTACTTAATCTTGCCGAAGCTCCGATTACCAAAGCGTGCCGTGACGGCATCGACGCAATCGACAACTGCGGCATCAAGCTTGGCTATCGTGATGCCGTGGAAGCCATCGAAGCGCTCGATCCGCATGTTTTTACGATCATGCAGGCAGAAGCCACGCGCACACATCGGGCGCTGATGGAAAGCAAATTACTGGACTCAGTTCTGACAAAACGACTGGCAAAGGGGCTCGCAATCGACGATGTAACGCTTTCGGCCAGTGTATCGGCACGCCCGCGACTCGTTACGGATTTTATCAACCAAATCTTTCAGGATGCCGAGGCGATTATACTTCCGACGCTTACAATCCGCACGCCCTCGGTTTCCGAATGCGACCCGCGCTCGCGTATTTTCAAGGCCAAAACGCTCTATGAGCTGAGCCGCTGGACGCGGTTCGTTAATGTGCTCGGTTTTCCGGCGATTGCGATCCCCGTGGGGTTCGACGATCGCGCCATGCCGGTCGCCTTGCAAATAGTTGGCAAACCGCGGTCCGATCATGCGTTGATCGCTCTAGCCGCAGCGGTGCAAAGTCACAGCGATTGGCACGCGCGTGTTCCCGCCGCAGTGTCCGATCTAGTAATAGCCTCCTATCAGGGGCGGTTGTTATGAACGCATCCCAATCAGCGACCGCACTGGCGGACTCCCGAATCGCCAATGATCTGACGCTGGTAACGGGCGCGAGCGGTTTTCTCGGCCATGCCGTAATGAAGTTGCTCGAACAAAACGTGCGACGCGCGATTGGGTTGGACCCTCGGCCTTCGGCGACCACGCATGTGCTTGATGATCTATCGGATCGAACAAGGCTCAAAACGTTGATCGCGAGCGAGAAAGTCACTCATATTATCCATGCCGGTGGTGTGTCGGGCCCAATGGTCCTGGCGGACGACCCGGTCGGAGTCATGACGATTAATGTGGTTGGCAGTCTTAATTTGCTGTTTGCTGCGATCGAGGCAGGCGTCAAAGCCTTCATCTATTGCTCGTCTGTCTCAGCGCTTGGCAATTTCTACGAAGCCGAACCGGTCGGTGAAGAATATCCATTGCGCCCGACCTCAACCTATGGCGCCTCGAAAGCTGCGATAGATATGGTGTTGCGTGGGTTATGGGGCAAAGTACCGATCGATCTGTGTTCATTGCGTTTCACGGCGATTTATGGGTCCGGAAGACAGACCGTCTTCACAGTCGAAAAAATTATCAATGCGGCGTTGGCAGGCAAAGTCGCACAAATTGAGCCAATGACCGATTGGCCATACGTCTATATTGATGACGCTGCGCGCGCGGCATTCTCCGCATGCTTCGCCGAAGGCCGCAAGCAACTCAGTTACTTCATCACGCACCCTGAAAAAGTTACACCTGACGACATCGCGGCGGCTGCGGCTGCGGCTGGCAAGCCGGTTCTCCTCGAGGTTGACCGTAGCAAGCCAGTTTCGTCGCGTGGGCCGCTTGATACCGACGCGCCAGCACGCGATTTTGGATTTCGCGCGAAAGTGGATCATCGTGAGGGCATTCGCCGCCTGATCGAAGCCGCCTGTTAACAAGGCTGGTTGCCGAGCAATGGCGGGACGGTCATAGTCGTATCACTGCATTGTTGCGAGGGAACGACGTATGGATCTGAAACTGGCCGGTAAAACCGCTTTAATTACCGGCGGCTCTAAGAGGATCGGCCGCGCGACCGCCGAGATTTTTGCGGGTGAAGGCTGCAATGTAATTATTGTATCACGTAACGTGCACGCACTTGCCGCCACTAAATCTGCCATCGCACAAAAAACGAAC
>Ga0207787_1000279_pt1 | contig 7608 bp, 4 predicted proteins | sample LuqExpMetageno77_FD_187834 | JGI IMG/M metagenome (GOLD analysis project Ga0207787, IMG submission 187834) | Tropical forest soil microbial communities from Luquillo Experimental Forest, Puerto Rico - Sample 77 (SPAdes) | ecosystem: Environmental > Terrestrial > Soil > Tropical forest ... | reverse complement strand
CGGCGGCCGGGAGTTTAGCGGCCAGGCCATAACGCCCGATTATGGCCAGGCAGTCGGCAAAGGTGCTGGGGTCGGCAGCAGTGGGGCCGGAAGCGATGACGTCCAGGGAATCGCCCACCACATCGGACAACAGGAGCGCAATCACTGTGGCCGGGTAGGCTAACCTGGCCCATTGCCCACCTTTGCCGAGGGACAGGTGCTTGCGCACGGCATTGACTTCATCGATGCTGGCCCCGGAATCAAGCAGGAGCTGGGTGGTCTGCTGCTTTTCCCATAAACTCAGGGGAGGGCGGGGTGCCGGGGTGAGGGCGCTGCCGCCCCCGGAAAAGGCGCACAGGACCAGATCTTCAGCGGTGCATTTCTCCATCTCGGCCAGGATAAACCGGGTGGCGTCCAGGCCGGCCTGGTCGGGCACGGGGTGGCCGGCTTCCCTCACCGAAATTTTTTTGAGCGGCAGGCCGTGGCCGTATTTGACAATGATCCAGCCGGTGGTGAGCCGCTCACCCAGGATGTCCTCCAAGGCCCTGGCCATGGGAGCCGTACCCTTGCCGGCCCCGGTGACGATGATTCTCCTGTAGCGGTCCAGGGGATAGAAGCGTTCCCCCACCCGCAACCGCTCCCCCACGAGTTCAACGTGTCGCCTGACCGCGGCTTCAGGGTCGACGGCCGCCAGCCCTGCCATAAAGATTTTTCCAAGGATGTCTTTGAGGTGCTGATCCATGCTCAAGGGCCTGAAAAAATGCTTTTAACCAGAGAAAACGCTTCAGAGAATTTATCAGCTTTTCGGGTAAGGTGACAAACTTTTAGAACCTGCGAGATCCATGGCTCCCGCCACGGCTGCCCGGATAAAGGTTATCCAGGAAGGGCAGGAGCGGAGGGGCGGCACTAGATGGCCGGTGGACGTCAAGATCAAGTTCTTTTATGTTTGGAAATATCAACGATCTTCTCCTTCTCCCCATGGCCCAGCAACTTTAGGCCAGCTGGATCTTTTCTCTGCTAACCCACAATTCAGGTCCCCGTACCAGTTTCAGCCGGGAGCACAGAAAACTAAACTAATTGATATCCTGTGATATTTCCTTTTGGCGACCGCAGAGAAAGTGCTTGCAGGGCCTGTCTGCTTAGCGTTATATAATACATTCCATCCCCAAGTCTCGCGGCAAAATGCCCATGGGCAGAGGTTCCTCGAAAAACGCCTTGCCTTCGTTTCAGTCCCATCCGGGTCTGGACGAATCCCCTAGTTCTGGCCAGCCGCCGTCCGGACAAAAGGACCTGAAAAGAAACCTGGTGTTGGCCCTGGGCGCCCTGGGAGTGGTGTATGGGGACATCGGCACGAGCCCCCTGTACACCGTCAAGGAATGCTTCCACGGCCTCCACGCCATCGCCCTCACCCACGGCAACCTCCTTCCCTGCCCCACAAGGTGGTCCTGTGGTCCATGGTCTCCGCCAACACCCCGCATGCCCCGGAGAAAGCGATTGAACATCACCAACCTGGGCCGCGGCTTCCACCGCGTCATCGCCACCTACGGCTTCAGGCAAACCCCCAATGTCCTGGAAATCCTGGAGTTGGCCTCTCAGCAGGGCCTGGAGTTGGACATCTCTGCGACCACATTCTACGTGGGCCGGGAACGCTCCTCAGCACCGGTGACGCCAAGATGGCCCACTGGCGCAAGGAACTTGTTCGGCTTTCTGACCCGCAACTCCTGGAACCTCCACGTACTTCAACATCCCCCCAACCGGGTAGTGGAACTGGGGAGTCAGGTGGAGCTTTAAGAGGGAAGCGTTGATGTCTTTTGCGAAGCATAGGGCATAATCGAACAAGGAAGGCATTCTTGCGCACCTTTCGGCAAAAAATCTTCATGGGCTTTGGCGCCAGCCTGATGCTCATGGTGCTTATTCTGGCCTGGGCCATGTTCATGATCCTGAGGCTGGGGCAGGCCTCCGAGTCGATTTTGCGGGAAAACTACCGGAGCATCCAGGCGGCCGAGCACATGATCGATGACATTGATCGGCAGGATGCCGCGGTCCTCTTGTACTTACTGGGATACCAAGAACAGGGCTTGAAAGAATTTCAGGAAAACGAGGCCGCGTTCCTACAGTGGCTGGGCCGCGCCCGGGACAGCATCGACCTACCCGGCGAAAAAGAAATCATCGACTCCGTGGAAGAGAACTACACCCGCTATGTCCAGGAAGTTTACGGCCTCCATCTCCTGGGGGCCCAGAACCCCAAAGGCGCCGCCAAGCTCTATCACGAGGTGATTCTGCCCTTCTTCAGGTCCACCCGGGATGCCTGTGTGCAACTCCGACAGATCAATCACGAGACCATGTATGCCATCAGCAACCGGGCAGGCCGGTTGTCGGTCCTGGCGGTGCTCTCCATGCTGGTGATCGGCACCTTGGCGGTGATCATCGGCGCTATTTTCAGCCTGATCCTGTCCCGCCTCATTTCCCGGCCGGTCACCGAACTGAAGGAAGCGGCCCTGCAGATTGCCGAAGGCAATTACGACGTCCAGGTGCCGGCCCAAAGCTCCGCCGAAATGGCCCTCCTGGCCCAGCAGTTCAACCAGATGGCGCAAAAACTGAGAAAATTCCATGAAATGAACATCGAACAGATCATTGCCGAGAAACTGAAGAGCGAAGCGATTATTCAAAGTGTCGACGACGGCATCATCGTGGTGGATGACCAGATGGTGATCAATAATATCAATCCCAAGGCCGCGCTCATCTTCGGCGTGCACCAGGACAGCCTGCTGGGGCGGCATTTTGTGGAAGCGGTGCGCGACGAACACCTTTTTGCCTTGCTCAAACAGTCCCTGGAAACAGGGCGCCCCCCCCAGCTCCACGAGGGGGAAGATATGTTCACCATCAATTCTGAAGGGGGCAGCCAGCATTATCAATTTTCCATCCTGCCCATGCGGTCCTCCTCGGGGATTATCCAGGGGGTCGTTTTACTTCTTCGGGATATCACCCGATTGCGCGAGTTGGATCGGCTAAAGAGCGAATTCGTGCTGACTGCTTCCCATGAGTTGCGCACCCCGCTCACCAGCGTCAGTATGGCGGTGGATTTGCTGATGGAGTCGGCGGCGCCCAAATTGACTGACAAGGAAAAGGAATTGCTGACGGCCTGCCATGAAGATGTCCAGCGCCTCCGGGCCTTGGTCAACGACCTTTTGGACCTTTCCAGGATTGAGGCCGGGAAGCTGGCGCTGTCTTTCGAACGGGTCCTACCGAGTTTTTTAGGCGACCAGGCATTGGCCGTGATCAGGCCCCAAACCGAGGCCAAGCACATTGAGCTTGCCTCCGAGATCTCCCCGGATCTGCCGGAGGTGTTGGCCGACCCCAACAAAATCGTCTGGGTGCTGGTGAACCTGTTGGCCAACGCCGTGCGCCACACCCCCGAAGGGGGCCACATCAAGGTGAAGGGGGAACGGCTGGGCGGCCAGGTGCATCTTTCCGTGACCGATGACGGCGAGGGGGTGCCCTACGATATCCAATCCCGGATTTTCGACAAGTTCGTCCAGGTAAAACGCGACAGCGACATAGGGGGGAGCGGCCTGGGGCTGGCCATCAGCAAGGAAGTGGTGCGGGCCCACCGGGGCACCATTTGGCTGGACTCGGTGCCGGGCCAGGGCAGCACTTTTACCTTTACCATACCCGTGGCCGACTGAGCCAGGAAGGAGCCGGAGAATGACCGCCAAACCAACGCTGATCGTTGATGACGAGAAAAACATTCGCCTGGCCCTGTCCAGGGCCCTGGAACAGCTGGACATCCCGGTGGAGACGGCGGCCAGCGGCGAGGAGGCCCTGGAAAAGCTCGCCGCCGGCGGCTACGGGGTGATGCTCCTGGACCTGCGCCTGCCGGGAGTGGACGGCATGGAGGTCCTTCGCCGGGTATCCTGTGAGCGCCCGGAAATCAAAGTCATCATCATCACGGCCTACGGCTCCATTGATCTGGCGGTGGAAGCCATGAAGCTGGGGGCGGTGGACTTCCTGCAGAAACCCTTTGAGGTGGCCCGGGTCCGGGAGATGGTGCATCGCATCCTGGAAAAACAAGAGGAATCAGTGAGCTACGCGGATTATATCGCCCTGGCCAAGGAGCGGATCCTTGAGGGCTACTTCGACATTGCCGGGGTCTATGCCCAAAAGGCGGTTTTTCTTGACTCGAAACGGCCGGAGGCCCTGAATCTCCTGGGAGGGATCTCCGAAATCACGGGCAACCGGCTGGAAGCCTACAAGTATTATCGGGCCGCCCTGGCCCATGATCCCGCCTACCTGCCTGCTCAACTTAACCTGGAGCGGGTGGCCGCCCAGCCCTATACGCAACGGGGCATTATCTGGGGGGATCCCGACCAGGCTAAGAAAGAGCCGGCCTGAGAAATTGCTTTGAGGGGGGCTTTTGGCCATTATTCACCAAGATCGTGAAGGCAATATGAGCGCTGAGAAGGTCCCGGCAAACCCGTCTACCCCGGAAGCGGCTTTAACCCCTGAAGAAATCCTCCAGGGGAAAGTCAAGAAAAAAGGGCGCCTCGGTCAGTGGCTGGCCACCTCCATCTGCGGCAACGACATCACCTCTTCATGCCTGTATGTCTCGGGGATCGTCATCGTCTATGCCCAGGCCCTGGCGCCCCTGGCCCTGCTCCTGGCGGCCGGGGTCCTCTACCTCTACCGCAAAATCTACACCGAGGTGGTGGAGGCCCTGCCTCTGGACGGCGGCGCTTACAACTGCCTGCTCAACTGCACCCGCAAATTCGACGCCTCCTTTGCCGCCTGCCTCACTCTGCTTTCTTATCTGGCCACCGCGGTGATCTCCGCCAAAACCGCGGCGGAGTACAGTAAAGATCTCCTGCCTTTTCTCCCCACCATGGAGACCACCGCGGTCATCCTGGTACTGTTCGCCGGCCTCACCATCCTGGGCATCACTGATTCGGCCCGGGTGGCCCTGGGCATCTTCGTCCTGCACCTGGCCACCCTGACCCTGCTGGTGTTCTGGATTCTGGCCAGCAGCAACCTTACCTCCATGTGGACGCTGAATCTGGCCTCCTTCAAGCAAGGGGGGGATTGGCCCAAAGCTTTGTTTCTGGGTTTCTCCGCCGCCATGCTGGGGGTCAGCGGTTTTGAGAGTTCCGCCAATTACGTGGAGCAGCAGCGCCCCGGGGTCTTTCGCCTGACCCTGCGCAACATGTGGCTGGCAGTGACGATTTTCAACCCGATTATGGCGCTCTTGGCCCTGGGCCTGATGCCGGTGCCGGAGATCGCCGCGGTCAAGGATGATCTGGTCAGCCGCATGGGCTTAATGGTGGGCGGCAAACCCCTGCACACCCTGATCATGGTGGACGCCTTCCTGGTCCTCTCGGGCGCAGTCCTCACCAGTTACGTAGGGGTCAGCGGTCTCGTGCACCGCATGACCCTGGACCAGTGCTTCCCCCAGTTTCTCCTCAAATCCACCAAGCGGGGGAGCTACCCCTTGATCATCCTGGGGTTCATGATCCCCTGCATTTCCATTCTCTATCTGACCCGGGGCGAAATCCTCTCCCTGGCCGGCGTGTACACCATTTCCTTTTTGGGGGTCATGACCTTTTTTGGCATCGGCAACATCCTCCTCAAGGTCAACCGGCCGGAGCTGAAGCGCACTTACCGGGCCGGCTGGGTCACCGTGGTTCTGGGCGTCGTGGCCACCTGTATCGGCATTTTCGGCAATCTGGCCATCAATTTTATGTTCCTGGGGTATTTTGCCATTTACTTCGTCCCCGCGGTGCTGGGGGGCATCATCATGTATATGCGCATCCCCATTCTGAAGCAGATCCTCACCCGTATTGACCGGGTCCTGTCCCGCTTTTCCACCTGGCGGGAGAAGGTCGAAGAAAAGATCGCCGAAATTACCGACATTCGCGCCGTGGTTTTCGTGGGGCTCGGGAGTCTGGAGCGGATGATCAAGGCCTTTTCCTACCTGAGCCGCAATGAGGATTTCCAGAATATCCTGATCTTCAGATTCTACAGCGAGGAAGACCCCAACGTCGAGCTGAACATCCACCGGAATTTGGGGATTATCCGAGAGTTGTACCCTGATATGAAGATCGAATACCAAGCCCGCAAGGGCGATTTCAATCCCGCCACCGTGGCCGCCCTCTCCCGGGAACTGGACGTCCCCCAGAACATGATGTTCATGGGCTCTCTTACCCACACCCAGCCCTATTCCCTCCAGGACCTGGGCGGGGTGCGGGTAATCTGGTAACGGCATCCGGGCCTGGCTTAAGCCGGAGAAAAAGATCCGGGAAGATCCCCTTGAACACTTCGCCGTCCTGTGCTAAAAGCCTTGGCATGCAGGGGGCGATCCTGACCAGGGAGAAGTTCACGAAGTCCGGGGGTAGGTTCCCGGGCATAATAGCTGGCCACACAACTCCTGGGCCATCCTGTTTCTGCCTGTCTTGATTTCATGGCTGTTCCTTTCCCCACGACTCCCGGTCCCCAGCCCACCCTGAGCAACCTGGGAAGATTGGCGGATGTGCCCGTCCAGTATCTGCTCGTCCTGGCTGGAGTATTCGTCGCCGGCCTGTTTCTCGGCCTCCTGCTCATGTGGCTGATTGCCCGGGCCGCAAGATTGCGTCTCCACTCGGAAATCCAGCGTCTCCCCCACCTGGAGGAAGAAATCAGCGGCCTTCAGGGCGAAAAGCTTAAGCTGCATGAGGAAATCGCCTCGCTGAAGGCCTTTCGCCTCGCTGATGAAGAGCGGCTGGCCTGGCTGGATGCCGCCCAGGGCAACATGCGGGAGGCTTTCCAGGCCCTGGCCGGCCAGTCTCTCAGGTCAAATTCGGAGGATCTTCTCAAGACCCACAAGGAGCAATTGCACAACCTCGTTGACCCTCTGGACAAGGCTCTGCAAGACATGCTGAAGAATATCCGGGAGTTGGAGGGCAAACGCGAGGGGGCTTACGGCGAACTGAAGGAAAATTTAGGGCAGCTTTCCCAGCTCGGTGTGCAGTTGCGGGATGAGACCGGCAAGCTCAGCCATGCCCTCAAGGCAGGGGCCCAACAGCGGGGGCGCTGGGCGGAATTTCAATTGCAGCGGCTGGCGGAACTGGCCGGCATGAAAGAGCGGGTGGACTTTCACCTGCAGGAGGGGCTCGGGGAGGGCCGCCCCGACATGGTGGTGTGGCTGCCCCGGGGCGGCTGCATTGTGGTGGACGCCAAGGCCCCCATGAAACACTATTTTGAAGCACTGGAGAGTACGGACGAGCACCTCCGCCGGAGAAACCTGGCGGAACATGCCCGGCGGGTCAAGCACCACCTGGAGAGCCTCCACAGCCGGGACTACACCCGCCATCTGCCGGAGGGCTCGCAGTTCGTGGTCATGTACCTGCCCAGCGACGCCTGCCTGATGGCCGCCCTGGACGCTGACCACCAGCTGCTCGATTACGCTTTCCAGAAACATATCATTCTGGCCACCCCCACCACCATTTTTGCCCTGCTGAAAACCGTGGCCACCGGCTGGCAGCAGTATCTCATCGATGAGAATGCCAGGCGCATCCTGACCCAGGGACAGGAGTTGTTCAAACGGCTAAATCTGTTTGTGGAACACTTTACGGGGATTGGCCGGGGCTTAAAAACCGCGGT
>Ga0207787_1000275_pt1 | contig 7722 bp, 7 predicted proteins | sample LuqExpMetageno77_FD_187834 | JGI IMG/M metagenome (GOLD analysis project Ga0207787, IMG submission 187834) | Tropical forest soil microbial communities from Luquillo Experimental Forest, Puerto Rico - Sample 77 (SPAdes) | ecosystem: Environmental > Terrestrial > Soil > Tropical forest ... | reverse complement strand
TCCACGGATTGAGTGATGACTCGCTTGAGGACACCCAAAGTAACTCGATTCGTGATCGTTTAGGCTTCCGATACGATCTCAAGGGCGAACCCGTGTGGGGCTTCCTGCCATCAGGACTTAGAGAGGTGCTTGGAGGGCTAGGCGGCTTCCACACATTAGTGGCTAAACTAGTCGAGCAAGGCGTGATCCTTAGGCAGCCTCCACCACACCGGATCACCTTCGACAAAAAAATCAATGGTGAGAAACTGCGCCTGTATGTCGTGCCGCATTCTGCTCTGCTTGAGGACGAATAGCACTGCTGAACAGGCAAGCGGCGTCAAGTTCATCAGGCCTCGCTGAATGTGGCTAATCACCATGGCCACCGTGGCCAGTCATATGCTCAGTACTTTTGGATTGTCTCAGTACCTTTGGCTTGTCTCCATGCCGTAATTTTTTGCCAAAGCCAGAAAGCCGCAAGGACGAGTAGCGAGCCAACGAGGGCTGCCACAATATCGCGCAGCGAAATCGCAATTTTGTCGAGGTCGGGCAGGAGGCCAAACAAGCGGAAGATAAGTCCGCCGACTAGTGCGCCGACGAGACCCACGCCCATGTTTCGCAAGAACCCCAGTCCTGCGCGATCCCAGGTGACGAGCAACCCCGCGAGGCTTCCCCCTAACAACCCAATAACGATCCAAACGATTAATTGATCAACCGAGGGCACCATTGCTTCCTCCGGTCTAAAATGAGCATTCCGGAGTATAATACTTTACCAGCGCAGCCGTCTTGAGCCGAGTTTCCAGCCGGTAAAGGCGGACCACCATCCGCCTTTGGCGGTGGCCGGGTGGCCAGTCACATTTATTTTATCTAGTCGACAAAATCTATCCGCACGCCCTGTTTCTGATCAAAGTTCTAAAAGACTACGGCGCGCGCTAACGCACAAATTTATACCGGAACTGTTCGCCGTCTGCCTCGATCAACCCTGTGGTCGGATGTGGAAAATGGATCGGCAGCACAAACTTGCCGCTATCAGCGATATTGTTAAGAAATTTCCATCGTGACCGCGCGGCCTGCGCAGGATCCCAATCGAAGATTGTTGACCAATCGGGTTCGCGACATTGCAGCGCGTGATGCATTAGGTCGCCGATGACCACCGCATGTTCTCCGTGAGAGCGGATGTTGACGCAGCAATGGCAGGGAGAATGGCCGGGTGTCGGCGTTAGCCAAAACGTGTCGTCGAGCTGATAATCATTTTCGACGAGCAGCGCTTGTCCAGCCTTAACCACGGGCTCACAATTGTAGCGCCACACATTGCCACCACCGCCTGGCCGGTTTTCGCCGCGTTTGGTCGACTCCTCCCAACACGCATATTCGCCCTTGTGGAAAATATATTTGGCCTTCGGAAAAGTCGGCACCCAGCGGCCATTGCGCAAGACCGTGTTCCAACCACAATGGTCGATATGCAGGTGCGTGCAGAACACGTAATCGATGTCTTCGAAGCGCAAGCCGGCTGCCTTGAAGCCGTCCAGCCATGGCTGCTTCGGAAAGTCCATGGGCGCCTCATAGCCCTTGTCCTCGCCGGTGCAGGTATCGATTAGAATTGTGTGCTTGGGCGTGCGCACGACATAGGTCTGATAGGTGATGACCATTTTGCCCGACGCCGCATCGAAGACCTCCGGGTCAAGTTCGGCAAGATGCCGCCGACCGACATCGGCGTTATACGCGAGGAACATGTCCTCCGGCCGCCGCCACGGCCCGTCCCGCTCGATGATGCTGGTTATGCTGACATCGCCAATCGTAAGCTTTTTCATAATGTCTCCCAGCCTTCTCACTGGTTTCCCCGCTCTGGGGGATCACGCCGCCGCATGGCCGAAATAAGCAGCTTCGATCTGCCGGGCGACCTCCGGGGCTGCGGTTGAGGCTTCCAGCGCCACACGACCACGCGCGAGAGCGTAGACCCGGTCGGATGCCGCGAGCGCCTTTTCGACAAGCTGCTCGACCAAAAGCACAGCTGTGCCTTTGCTCCGCAACTCACCCACCACGCTCAGGACGCGATCGACCAAAACCGGTGCAAGCCCGGCGGATGGCTCGTCAAGCATCAAAAGAAGCGGACGGCGCACGAGCCCCTGCGCGAGCACCAGCATCTGCTGCTGACCACCGCTCAGCGCGCCGCCGAGGTCTTTGCGCTTGGCCGCGATCTCGGGAAAGTAGCTTAACGCCTCTTCGATCCGCTGGTTACGCTCGTGACGTGGCACGTCGTAGCCGGCGAGCAAGAGGTTGTCGAACACCGATTGATGCGTAAAGACGCGATGGTTTTCGATCACGTGGACGAGCCCGGCACGGGACGTCTCGCGCGGTCCGGCACCGGCCAAAGAGCGGCCTGCGAAAGCGACGTCGCCTGCACTCCAGGGCAGGAATCCGGAAATTGCGCGCAAAAGCGTAGTCTTGCCGGCGCCATTCGGACCAAGCAAGGCCACAACCTCGCCCGCACGCACCTGCAGCGAGACACCGTGCAGGACGCCGATCTTGCCGTAACCGCTTTCGAGCGCGCGCACGTCGAGAAGCATCTCAGCCGCCGAGGTAGACACTCACAACCTCCTTGTGGCTGCGGATTTCCTTCGGCGTGCCTTGTGCAAGCACGCGACCGAGGTTGAGCACCGTGATGTGCTGGCATATGTCAAAGATCAGCTCGGCATGGTGTTCGACAAGAAGCACGCCAGTACCATGGTTGCTTATTTCCCTAATCAGCGCACCCAATCGCGAAATTTCATCGGGCGACAGACCGGCGGCCGGTTCGTCGAGGAGGAGCACTGCGGGAGCGAGCATCAGTGCACGTGCAATCTCTATGAAGCGCAATTCGCTGTGCTGCAATCGGTTGGCGCGAATATCGGCCAGCGCGTCGAGACCGACGGTTTCTAGCGCCCGCATCGCCTGGGATTTCAATTCGCGTTCATCGCGCCATCGTCGCGGTAGTGCGAGCATCGTTTCCAGGAAACTGGCACGGCCTGCGATGGTGCCGCCGATCATCACGTTTTCGAGCACGGTCTCCTCGCCGACCAAACGCGGCGTCTGGAATGTGCGGGCGATGCCAAGCCCCGCTCGCAACTCCGGTCGCTCTGGCGGCAGCGTCCTGTTCCCGATACGACCGGTGCCTTGCTGCGGCGCGTAGTACCCGGAGATCACGTTCAGCGCCGTCGTCTTGCCGCTGCCGTTGGGGCCGATCAATCCCTGCACCTCGCCCGGCTTGATTTCCAAATCGAGGCCGTCGAGGGCGCGCACACCACCGAACGCAAGCACGATGCCGTTTAACGTCAAGCTTTCGGCCGCCGGCCGGCTTACAAACACCTCTGAGAGCAGTGCGGGCTTCGGCACGATAGCACGCCCGCTCACAAGGGGTCGACGGTTCCTGAAATCGAGCACTTCGGCGATGCCGCCAGGGACTGCGAGCACAATGACGAGCAGCAGCACGGCATAGAGGAACGTCGACCACGATGCCAGCGGTGCCGCAAACTCCGGCAGGACGGTCAGAAGCGCGGTGCCGAGGAGCGGGCCAAGTATTGAACCGCGACCGCCAATAAGGATGGCGATGAAAAACAAAATGGACAGGTCAAAGGTGAAAGCATCCGGCGTGATGTAGGTCTGCAAGGTCGCGAACAAGCCGCCGGCAATAGCTGCCATGGCGCCGCCGAACAGGAAGATCGGCAGCAGCAGCCGCGTCTTAGAGATCCCGTTAGCTTCCGCCGCCACGTCGGCGTCGCGGACGGCGACCAGGCTGCGTCCGAAGCGGCTGTGGCTGATGTTGGCAGATGTCCAGGTGGCGAGCGCCGCCCCTACCAGACAAAAGGCGTAAAACCCCCATGGTGTGTTGATTGGTGCCGGGAACTCCGGTCCAGGCAGGCCGATGCCGCCACCGGTGACGCTCTGCCAGGCAAGCGCGACCTGGGTGACGATGGTGGCAAAGCCAAGGGTCGAGATCGCGAAATAGAATGTGCGCAGCCTTAGCGCCGGCAGGCCGACAATGACGCCAAACACCGCTCCTGTGACTGCAGCGGCAGCGAAACATATCGGCAGCGGCATCGCCGGCAGCACATTGCCCGCAGCGAGGACGCTGGTCACATAGGCCCCCACCGTCAGCAGTGCGACATAGCCAATCGCAAGCTGTCCGGCGAAGCCGACAATTAGATTGAGTCCGGCGACCAGCACCCAATAAATGGCCGCGCGCGAGGCGATCACAGCCCAATAGTCGTTGCCGACGAACGGCAAAATTGCCGCCACGACCGCGATCACAGCGAAAGGGGCTGCCGCTACTGCCCGGGAGTGCTTTGGTGCCTCTGCCGCGGCTACCGTTGCCGGTGACTTGCCTACCATTGCCGTCAAACGCGCCTCGCCGTCGATGTCCCAAACAAGCCTTGAGGCGCCGCCAGCAGCACAACAATGAACACCACGAACACAGCAACCGATGCGAAGATGCCGCCGACCAGGAAGTTCGCAGCCTGTTGGAAGATGCCAAGCGCGAAGCCGCCTACAATGGCGCCCCGGTTGTTGCCGAGTCCACCGAGCGCCACCGGTACGAAACCGTAGAAGCTCAGGAAGCCGCCGTTGGCAAAGAACGCAAGCATCAGCTCGCCGCCGGCAAAACCGGCAAGCCCGCCAATGACCCCCGCTAGCGCATAGCTTGCGATGCGCAGGTTGCGCTCAGGCAATCCGAGAGCCCGGGCGGCGAAGTTGTCCTCGGCCACTGCCAGGAATGCGCGGCCGACTAGCGTGGATCGCTGCATCCATTCGAGCCCCCCGATCGCGACAGCGCAAGCAAGGACCGGCAGCCAGAATTTCTCGTCCAACGCTCCCGAACCTATACCGAATAACTTTGGAAATGCCTGCGGCTCCGTACTCCACTCGATGGCTGTAACCTGCTGGATCATCAGAGCAAGGGCGAGGGTCGAGAGCACATAGAGATGCTGGTCGAGGCTCTTCAGCACCGGCCGCACCGCGACGATCTCCGTGATAATGCCGATGACGGCACAGCCAAGGAGCGTCAACACAAAACCGACGACCAGCGGCATGCCCATGCGGAGAATAAAAAGTGCACCAAGCACGCCACCGAGCATGCCCAACTGCCCCGCCGTAAAACTCATAACGCGCGAGGTCACGTACATTGTGTTGTAAGTGATGCCGATGAGGGCGTAGATCGCCCCCATGGCAAAGCCCGCTGCGAGGATTGAGGCTAGAGTTGTGCTGTGCCCCATCGGCGGGGCTCTTAAGCGTAGCCCGGCGCCAGCTTCAAGGCTCCGTTCTTTGACGAGTTGGCTGCGCCCATGACGACCTCGTCCGTCGGATAGCCGTTGTGCTCGGTGGGCGACCAAGTGTAGTCGCCGAACAGCCCAGGATACCTGGTCAGGCTGTTCAAATACTTGATTATGCCGTCGCTAGCAGTGCTACCGGATTCAGCAACTGCGTTCGAGAACAGGTTGATGACATCGACGCCAGAGAGGACCCACCACAGAAGAGTACCTTTCAGATCAATCTTACCGTTTGCCTTATCGAGGAACTCCTGCGTCCGAGTTGGCAGCTTGCCCTGAGCATCGAAGCTGCAGCTGCGATAGTTGATCGTGTAGACCTTTTCCCAGTTCGCCGGCTTTTCGATCAATGTTGCGACCTCGCCCGAGCCCAAGGACGGATGGCCAACGAACGGCACATCCCAGCCAAGCGATGCCCGGGCGTTGAAGAGCCGAGCGGCCATTCCAGTTGAGGTACTCCAAGCAACGATCGCGTCGGCACCGGCGTTCTTCATGCGCAGCATGTCGGGGGTCATGTCGGGCTGGGTCGCATCAATCTGCGCCGTATAAACGACATCGGCGCCGTCCTTCTTAAAGGCGGCGACGGAGTCGCCAGTGGCGGTGGTGCCATAACCGGTTGTGTCTCCGATGACCGCGACCTTATTTACCTTCAATATCTTGAGGCAATAATTACGCACCGCGTTGTCCCACTGTGCATTCGACGGCGCCATACGGAAGGCATTCGGATACTTTGTGGTGTCAATCAACGAGTTGACTACGCACGGGTGAAGATTAGGAATTTTGGCTCGCGCCATGATCGGCGTTGTGGCCAGCGCTTCACCCGAATTTGTCGGCCCCCAGATCGCATGCACCTTGGCAGAGCTGATCATCTCTTGCGTCGCGTTGACAGCTTTGGTCGGATCGCCCTGAGTATCGCGCGTGATGAGTTCGATTTTTCGGCTTTTAACGCCGCCTGCCGCGTTGGTAGCTTCGACGGCGTAAACGACGCCACGATTGAAGCCAACGGCCGGAGCAGAGCTCGGACCGGTCAATGCCGCGAGCCAACCGATTTTGATCGACTCGGACTGCGCCATTGCGGGCTTAAAGCTGCCCTGCGCAGCGAGACCGAGCACGCTCGCGGTGCCCAAGGTAAATTTGCGTCGTGAGATGGTCATTTTCTGTCTTCCTCAATTGGCGAGTTTCTGCAGATGCGCTTTCTTCCGGTTAGGTTTCCCCGGGGGAGTAAATTTGTCAATTTGGCCTGCCTATCGACCGGCGTCTGCTTCACCCTGAGCGGAAATTAGCAGGTTCAAGTCCTTCCAGCGTGGCGGTCCAGGTTGCTACGATGCGCTGTCACTACGTTTCGGAGGTCGGTGCGATTAGACGGCGCGAGTTCATTGCCCTGCTCGGCGCGGCGGTTTCTCCGCTGGCGGCGCATGCCCAATCGGAAGTACCCGTTATCGGCTTTCTGAGCAGCCTGTCATCGGACTACGCGAGCTATATTGCGGCTGCGTTCCGGCAAGGCGTGACCGAAACCGGCTTTGCGGAGGGACGGGGCGTAAAATACGAATACCGTTATGCCAATGGCGACTATAGCCTGTTGGCAACGATGACCGATGAGCTTGTCCGCCGACGGGTTGCGGTCATCGCGGCCGGAGCGCCGCCAGCGGCACTCGCCGCAAAGAAAGCGACCTCGACCATTCCGATTGTCTTCGTGGTTGGCTTCGATCCAATCGAAGCCAAGCTCGTCGAGAGTTACAACAGGCCAGGCGGCAATGCGACCGGCGTGCATTTAATCACGTCGCCGCTCGGGCAAAAGCGGCTGGAGCTTATCCTCGAAGTGGCGCCGAATGCGCGCACGATCAATATGCTCGTGAATCCGACATTTCCAAATACCGAAATCGAGGTTCGGGACGTACAGGCAGCGGCGATTGCAAACCAGCGAGAGCTACGGACCGTCAATGCAAGCACCGTGGCCGAAATTGATGCGGCGTTCGCAACTATTGCTGACCAGCATGCCGGGCCGCTCATCGTGGCCTCCGATCCATTCTTCCTGACGCGGCACGACCAGTTTGCTGCGTTGGCAGCGCGTCATGGGATTCTCGCGATCTATCCATTTCGGGATTATGTCGCGGCCGGTGGCTTGATGAGTTACGGAACCAGCCTGGCCGGGGCCTACCGCGAAATCGGTCGCTATGCCGGGCGCATCCTGAACGGCGAGAAACCGGCCAACCTTCCGGTGATCCAGCCTACAATCTTTGAAATGGTCATCAATCTGAAAGCCGCCAAGGCGCTCAGGCTTGTCGTACCACCCATTCTTCGCGCACGCGCCGACGAAGTGATCGAATAGGTCACCTTACTGTGGCTCATGAGTCAGCTTCTGGCCATCTCGTCATTTCGCTGCCTCGCTAAATTTGGTCGCTTCTCTAATCGGCCGGTCTGGGTCAAGCGCTTTCAGACAATCCACCAA
>Ga0207787_1000264_pt1 | contig 7860 bp, 7 predicted proteins | sample LuqExpMetageno77_FD_187834 | JGI IMG/M metagenome (GOLD analysis project Ga0207787, IMG submission 187834) | Tropical forest soil microbial communities from Luquillo Experimental Forest, Puerto Rico - Sample 77 (SPAdes) | ecosystem: Environmental > Terrestrial > Soil > Tropical forest ... | reverse complement strand
CGAGAGGGCGACCTGACGATATGTAGCGGCCAACTCTTAGTCGCCTCACTAAATCATCTGGTCGAGGGAAGAGCCGTCACCGCTCGCACGAGATCGCCAAGCTGATCTTCGCGCTATCGGAGACCTTTCAGCTATGAGCCGCGGTTGCCGCTACGACCTGCTGCGGGAGAAGCTGACTATGGACAATAACCTGAGGCGCTCATTCAAGATTTGCGTAGCCGATCATCGCCGCCATTAGATCGTCGATCCTGACTCAGCGCGTCAGAACTTGAAGGACTGTCATCACAAACGACTCCAATGAGCACGTTGGCGGTCTGTGATCGTGAAGTGATCCTGGAACCAGCTTGGCTGCCCCTACGATGTCGATTAGTTGTTGCCGTCAAAATGTGCGCGCCAAATGACACTAACGCTCCATGAACAATGTGCACGGATTTTGCACGGCTAAACTTGCCGGGTTCGTGCTGTGTTCTGCCGAGTTGTGCCGGGCCGGGGGCGAAAAGCGCCCGTAAAATGGTGGGCGCTGTAGGGATTGAACCTACGACCTCTCCCGTGTGAAGGGAACGCTCTCCCGCTGAGCTAAGCGCCCGGGCCGTCAGGCCGGCGCGATATAAGTAGTGCGCGGAAGGGGTGTCAAGCGACGCTAGTTACGGCTGGTCAACTTGTCGCGGTGCACCCGCGAAGCGTAGCTTTGCAGCGCGCGAATACGGTCGGCGAGATCCCCGGCTTGGGTTTCTCTGACCTCAGCGGTGCGGGCGACCCCGACCCGGTCGTGCACGGTCTCCGCGGCCAGGATGGCGTCGATCGGCGAGTTCGGGCCTTCGAGCGCCGAAGCGAGGCGCGCGACTTCCGCGGCGACGTCGTTGATGCGCTCGCGCAGCAGGGCGTCCTCCACCCGCTCGGACGCCCAGGTTTCCTCGTTCTCGCGCCTTAAGTTGGCGAGGTCGCGGGCAAGGCCGTCGCGCTCGTCGATGGTACGGTCAAGCTCAGCGCGCAACTGCGCGATTTCGGCCGTTAGCGTCTCGGTCGCCGATTTGGTGCGGCCCTCAAGCTCGATGCTGGCGGCGCGCAGATCGGCTTCGATCTTGCGTGCCAAGTCCATTTCGTTGCGCAGTTGCTCGAGCTCGAAGTCGCGCTGATTTAGCAGGCGCGATTGCTCGCCGAGGCGGTTCTCCAGATCTTGCGCCCGGCGCCCGAGGATTTCAGCTTCCGTCGTCTGCGCTACCAACTGCTGTTCGAGTTCGGAAACATGCCGGCCGAGATTTTCGATGCGGTCGCGCTCTTCCGCCAATTCCTGGCTTGCGTGCTTGAGCTCGACTCGTTCGGCGTCGCGGCGGTCTTCGACGGCCCTGAGTTCATTGCCCGCGGCGCTGAGCCGGTCCTTCAGCACCTCGACTCCGTTCTTGAGCGCGATGATCTCGAGCCGCTGCGCGTCCGCTTCGCGCGAGCGTTCGTCGAGCTCGGCCATGAGCTTAGCGAGCTCAGCTTCCTTGTAGCCGAGCACACGCCGGGTATCATTCACGATATCGGTCTTGGCCGCGATTTCTTCTTCAGTCGCGCGTAGCTGATCGCGCGACGCGCTGTCGCGAGCTTCTAGCGCAAAAATAGCGGCGGTCTTTTCGCCAAGCTCCATTTTCAGCCGGTTTATGGCATCGGCCTTCTTGCCAAGTTCGGCAAGCTGGCTGGTGGTCTTGGACTTGAGCTGCTCGACGCTCATTTCAAGGCGCCGCGTCGACATCGCAAATTCCGCGCGCAACTGATCCTTATCGGCCTGGATCTCAGCCATCGACAGTGGCGTTGCCGCTTCGAGCCGGCGCATGGTCAGGCGCACTGCGCGGCCGTGCACGAGGGGAATGACGACGAGCCCGATCAAGGCTGCGACAAGGAAGCCGATTGCGAAATACATAATCGGCTCGATCATAAGCGAGGCCTCCAACTCCTCGTTGCCCGCAGAAATCCTGCGGAACCATGACACGGCGCCCTTGTCCCTGCCAGCGCAACCCAAGATTAACTTAAACCTGGGGCCCGCGTCCCGAGGGCATTACAGACCTCCGCCAGAAATGTGGCGGGCTCAGAGCGGGTTCCAAGTCGCCTGCGGGGTGAACTTGAGATAGCCGATGTTGGCCCCTAGCCGCAGCCCGACGCCAGAGCGGATCGGCACCACAATGATATTGCCGAAAGCCAGCGCAGTCATGCCGAAGCCGCCAACAAAATAGGCGGAACCGCTGATGCCGGCGAAACGCTGGTAAATCGCGTCGGTTGCCGGCAGGTTATAGACCAACATCATGGTGCGGGCGCCTTCGCCGCCGGTGTCGAAGCCAACTGAGGGCCCTTCCCAGAACACGCGCCGGTCGCCGGCATTCTTGGTGTAGAGCTTGCCGTCGCCATAGCGCAGACCGACCATGAACGCGCCGCCGCCTTCTTGGCCGAGCACATAACCGTTGGGCTCGCCCCAGCGGCTGAACGCCGTCTGCACCACTTCGGCCAGGCCGCGCGAGACGGTTCCGAAGAAATGATGGCCGGCGCGGATGACCTCGTCCGGCGTGAAGGCGTTGCGTTGCTCCGGCGGGGGCGGCTGGCTCTGGGCGGCGACGATATCAGCTCCGGAAATAATGATACACAGCGCTAGAGCCGTAAGGCGCAAGGTGGCGCGCATCGGATGCTCCGTTCGAAAGTTCAGCCCGTTTGGCGGCTTGAGCCCATCACGAATCGCCTAAAGGTCGCTGAGAACTATGACTGGAGCACGGCAGCAACGAAAGCCGCTAGCGCCTGAGCTAGCTTATTTTGGGGGTATCTCAGCCGGGCTTCGGCGCCATCGCGCGCGGCTGGTCGCTGCCTGGCCATCCTTTGACTTGGGCAGTAACCGGCAAGCGGCTTCACTTCTAACGTCCAAATTAAGCAGCACGAACTGGCGCGAACCATCGCGCGCTGGATCCACGCCACTTAAATATTGATCGATGTGCTCTTGGCCGGATCGCCCCAGGCGATGAACCCTCCGACCAGGAATTTTTCCGCCCGCCGCCCGAAGCGGAGGGGGGCTCCCTGTGGATCGACCGTCTTGCCGCCTGCCGCTGCCAGTATGGCGCAGCCTGCCGCCAGATCCCATTCGTACGTCGGCGCTAGCCGCGGATATAGGTCGACCTCACCTTGAGCGAGATAACAGAATTTCACCGACGAGCCGCAGGTCATGCGCTTACCGACCGGTAGCCGCGCCAGTAGAGCCTCGGTCTCTCTATCGAGATGGCTGCGCGAGGTTGCTACGGTGAGGCGCCCCGGCGCTTTCCGGGTGCGCACGACAGTGGGGTCACAGGCTTTGGCAGTGCCCCCTCCGAGCAGCAATCGCAAACGCTCGGCCCTGTCTCCGGCAACGCCGCGCCACAGCAAGCCCTGCGCTGGCGCGGCGATAATGCCGGCGATCGCAACGCCGTGCGTTATGATGGCGAGATTGACAGTAAATTCGTCGCGGCCGGCGAGAAACTCCTTGGTGCCGTCGAGCGGATCGGCCAGTAGGAAACTCGGCTCGAGCGGCACCGGCGCCGCCTGAGCGGCGCTTTCCTCGGCGACTAGCGGAACGCCGGGCAGAAGGCGCAACACGCCTTCGGAGATGATCGATTGGGATGCTTCATCTGCGGAAGTGATCGGAGACCCATCGTCCTTGAAACGCCGTTCGACCGAGGCGAACGGCTTGGCGAGCGTCGCCGCCGCGGCGCGCGCGACGATTTCGGTCAGCGCATCCAAGTGCCGTTCCGCCAGTTGCAGCGTGAGTTCATGTCCGACCGTCATGTTTTTGCGAATTTCCCCCAAGTCCTTGGCGGTCGGGTACAGGCGGTGTATCACGCGCGCAAGCCGGCGCGTCCAGCGATTCGCCGGTTTTTGGCATCTTGCACGCGAAAGCGGAGACCCGTCCATGCCCGGCACGCCCCTGGAAGCGCTCGATCTGGCCGCCCTGCTTTGCTCGCGCGTCTGCCACGACTTGATCAGCCCAGTAGGAGCCATCGTCAACGGACTGGAGGTGATGCAAGAGAGCAAGGACGAGGAGACCAAGAATTTCGCCCTAGATTTGATCAGCAAGAGTTCCCGCAACGCCTCCGCCAAGCTGCAATTCTGCCGCATTGCCTTCGGCGCGGCTGGCTCGGCCGGCGCCCAGATCGACACCGGGGATGCCGAAACCCTCAGCCGCGGCTTTCTGGAGGACGACAAGACTAAGCTCGCCTGGAACCTGCCACGGGCACTCCTGCCCAAGAATCAAGTCAAGCTCCTGCTCAACCTGCTGCTGGTCACCGGGCAGACGATCCCGCGCGGAGGTCAGCTAACTGTCGACCCAATCGGGTCAGGCGAGAGAACAGGGTTCAAGGTCGCCGCCACTGGCCCCAATGCCAAGGTGCCGCCCGCTTTAGCCGCCCTGCTGGCGGGGGACCCTGGCGACGCGGCGCTTGATGCACACCGCATCCAGCCGTTCTACGCCAGCCTTTTGGCGCAGGCTTGCGGCGTGAAAGCTGCCATAGCCATGGACGGCGAGGCGGTCGTAGTAACCGCGCAATAGGCCGCGCGGCAGCCCTCGCGGCGTTTAACAAATCGTTAAACCGCGTCCAATTTCGGCCGATGCGCAACCAAAATTAAACGCTTCACCGACACACTAACGGCGCTCCCGAGGAAAAGTGGCGGGCGGGCCAAAGCCTGTCGACGAAGGCATTTTGATGGACGAGTTGCTGCGGGATTTCGTGACCGAGACGAATGAAAGTCTCGACGTCGTCGACGTCGAGCTTGTGCGTTTCGAGCAGGATCCCAACAACGCCAAGATCCTCGATAACGTGTTCCGCCTCGTGCACACCATCAAGGGCACCTGCGGCTTCCTCGGGCTGCCGCGGTTGGAAGCGCTCGCACACGCCGCCGAGGCCCTAATGGGCAGGTTTCGCGATGGGCTACCGGCGACCAATGAAACGGTGACACTCGTCCTCGCCACCATCGATCGCATCAAGCAGATTCTGGAATCGCTTGAACGCGAGCAGCGCGAGCCGGAAGGCAGTGACGACGACCTGATCACAGATCTCGAGCGCATGGTCGAGAAGATTTCTGGTCCGAAGGCGCCGGTGCAACACACGGTCGAGACGTTCACGCACCAGGTGCAGGAACGACCGATGCGGTCGGTCGACGATTCACCCGACGATCTTGAATGGGCCTTCCGCGAGACTGCGGTCAAGGTGCGGAAGCCAAAAATTGTGAGGCCGGCGCCGAGCGAGGCTGCGCTGAAGGAAGACGATTCAGGCAAGAGCGGTGGCCAGTCGATCCGCGTTTCCGTCGACACGCTGGAGCGCCTGATGACGATGGTCTCCGAGCTGGTATTGACCCGCAACCAACTGCTCGAGACCGTGCGCCGCCACGAGGATTCGGAATTCAAAGTGCCGCTGCAACGGCTCTCCAACGTCACCGCCGAGCTGCAGGAAGGCGTTATGAAGACGCGCATGCAGCCGATCGGAAATGCCTGGCAGAAGCTACCGCGCATTGTGCGCGACCTGTCGCAGGAGCTCGGCAAACAGATCGAGCTTGAGATGCAGGGCGCCGAGACTGAGCTCGATCGCCAGGTACTCGACCTGATCAAGGATCCGCTCACCCACATGGTGCGCAATTCGGCCGACCACGGGCTGGAGTCGCCAGAGGAACGGCGCGTCGCCGGCAAACCTGAGCAGGGTCGCATCCGGCTGTCGGCCTATCATGAGGGCGGTCACATCATCATCCAGGTGGCCGATGACGGTCGCGGTCTCAATACCGAGCGCATCAAGGCCAAGGCGATCGCGCGCGGCCTAGTGTCCGCGACCGATGCCGAAAAGCTCACGGAAGGGCAGATCCACAAGTTCATTTTCGCGCCCGGCTTCTCCACCGCGCCGGCCGTCACCAACGTGTCCGGCCGCGGCGTCGGGATGGATGTCGTGCGCAGCAATATCGATCAGATCGGCGGCACTATCGACGTGAAGTCAGTCGCAGGTGTCGGCTTGAGCTTCACCATCAAGATCCCGCTCACACTGGCGATCGTCGCCGCCTTGATCGTCGCGGCCGGCGGCGACCGCTTCGCCATCCCGCAACTTGCTGTGGTTGAGCTCGTGCGCGCGTGCGGTGGCAGCGAACACCGCGTCGAGCGCATCAAGGACACCACAATCCTGCGGCTGCGCGACAAGCTGCTGCCGCTCGTTCGGCTAAGCCGTCTGCTGGGCGCTGACGCCGACGTCCATGACGTGGAAAACGGATTCATCGTGGTCACTCAGGTGGGCAACCAGAGCTTCGGAATCGTGGTCGATAACGTCCTCCATACCGAGGAAATCGTGGTGAAGCCGTTGTCGAGCAAGCTGCGCCACATCGCGATGTTCTCCGGTAATACCATTCTCGGGGACGGCTCGGTGATCATGATTATCGATCCAAATGGCATCGCGCGGTCGCTTGTTAGTACCGCAACGTCGCAATTCGACACCGAAAAGCCTGCCGAGACGCGCCACGCCGCGACGAACGAAGACAAGACTTCGCTCCTGGTCTTCCGCGCCGGCTCCAGCCAGCCCAAGGCGGTGCCGCTCGCACTGATCACGCGGCTGGAGGAGATTGAGGTGCAGAAAATAGAACTCTCGAACGGCCGCCATCTGGTGCAGTACCGCAGCCAGCTGATGCCGCTCGTGCGCATGAACGAGAGCGTGCACGTGAAGGTCGAGGGCCTCCAGCCGCTCCTGGTATTCTCGGACGGCGCCCGCTCGATGGCGTTGGTGGTCGACGAGATCGTCGATATCGTCGAGGACCGGCTCGACATCCAGGTCACCGACGAAACCCCGGGTGTGCTCGGCTCCGCCATCATCAAGAGCCAGGCCACCGAGATCATCGATGTCGGCCACCTCCTGCCGCTCGCCTTTAAGGATTGGTTCCGCCGCGAGGCGTACACGACGCGCGTCAACGCGCACTCGATCCTGCTGGTCGACGACTCGCCGTTCTTCCGCAACATGCTCACGCCGGTGCTGCGGGCGGCCGGCTACGAAGTGACCGCCGCTGCCTCTGCCCCGGAAGCTCTGGCGATGCTCGACGAAGGACGCGCCTTCGATCTGGTCATCACCGATATCGAGATGCCGGAAATGGACGGCTTCCAATTCACCGAGCGACTGCGCGACGACCCGCGCACCGCCGGGTTGCCGGTGATCGCACTGTCCTCCGTCGTGTCCGCCGAAGCCGTCGAGCGCGGCCGCCACGTTGGCTTCTACGATTATGTCGCCAAGTTTGACCGGCAGGGGTTAATCGCGGCGCTCAAGGAGCAGACCGACGTTCATCGCGCGGCGTGACGAGCAATCATGAGCACGGAAAACACCCAGCAGAACGTGACCGTATACGTCACCGCCATGATCGACGGGCAGTTGTTCGGCCTACCGATCGTGCGCGTGCAAGACGTCTTTATTCCGGAACGGCTAACGCGCGTGCCGCTGGCGCCACCGGAAATCGCCGGCGTGCTCAATCTGCGTGGCCGCATCGTGACTTTGATCGATCTGCGCCGCCGCTTCGGCCTCGGCGAGCGCAAGGAGGGTGAAGACGTTATGGCGATCGGCGTTGAATCGCGCGGAGAATCCTATGGGCTGCTGATCGACAGGGTCGGCGAAGTGGTTGAACTCGACGGCGTCGCGCGCGAGCCCAATCCGGTCAATCTGGATCAGCGCTTAGCCCAGATGTCATCGGGTATTCATCGATTGGACGATCAACTGCTCATCGTCGTCGACGTCGACCGTGTTCTCGACATCGGCAGCAAGGCGATCGCGGCATGACACGAGGCAGAACCGGAATGCGCCCAATTCACCGAAACAAGAGAACGAGGCAGACCCCATGAAAATGTGTTTGGTAGTT
>Ga0207787_1000257_pt1 | contig 7962 bp, 11 predicted proteins | sample LuqExpMetageno77_FD_187834 | JGI IMG/M metagenome (GOLD analysis project Ga0207787, IMG submission 187834) | Tropical forest soil microbial communities from Luquillo Experimental Forest, Puerto Rico - Sample 77 (SPAdes) | ecosystem: Environmental > Terrestrial > Soil > Tropical forest ... | reverse complement strand
CCGGCACCGAGATCGAGTTGCCGGTGTCGGTCACCTCAACCCCGCGCACCAGTCCATCGGTGGGCTGCAACGAGATGGTACGCACCAAGTCGTCGCCGAGGTGCAGCGCGACCTCCAGCGTGAGGGTCTTGGCGAGCGACTCGAAGGTGATCTCGGCGTGCAGCGCGTTGAACAGCTCCGGCACCGAACCACGCGGGAACTCGACGTCGACGACCGGCCCGGTGACCCGTACCACGCGGCCGCTGGTGTCCGTGTCTGTCGACGTTCCGGTCTTTTCGGCAGTAGCACTCATATCTTTTCGCTTCCTCGTGGGGCTACTTGGCGGCGTTGGCGAGCGCGTTTGCGCCACCGACGATTTCGCTGATTTCCTGGGTGATCTGGGCCTGCCGCTCGCGGTTGGCCATTAGCGTCAGAGCCTTGATGAGGTCGTCGGCGTTATCGGTCGCCGACTTCATCGCCCGCTGCCGCGACGCCAGCTCCGACGCGGCGGATTCGAGCATCGCCGCGTACACGCGCGTGGTCAGGTACCGCGGCAACAGCGCCTCGAAAAGCGTTGTCGCATTGGGCTCGAACGAGTACAGGGTATGCAGTTTGGGTTCTTCCGCGACGTATTCCACCACCATCGGGGCAATCCGGTGAGCCACCGCCGACTGGGACAACATCGTCTTGAACTCCGTGTAGATGATGTGCAGCTCGTCGACGCCCTGGGTGTCGGACTGACTCTCGTCCTCACCGCCGGTGCCGAGCATGAACGCGTCGACCAGGGTCGAGGCGATCTCCGCGGCGTTCTCGTACTTCGGTTGCTCGGAGAAGCCCGTCCAGGATCCGGTGATGTCCCAGTTGCGGAACTTGTAGTAATTCAGCGTTTTACGGCCGACGGCGTACAGCACCGGTGTCTTGCCGTCTTCCCGCAGCAAGGAAAACAGCTCCTCTGCGCGGCGGAAGATGCTCGCGTTGTACGCACCGCACAGACCGCGGTCGGACGAGACCACCAGCACGCCCGCCCGCTTCGGCTCCGGGCGCTCGACGAGCAGCGGATGATCAAGGGCAGCTTCGGCGGCCAGCGTGGTGAGCATCGTTGTGATCTCGAAGGCATACGGCCTGGCGGCACGGAGGCGAGCCTGTGCCCTGCCGATGCGCGATGTCGCGATCAACTCCTGGGCCTTGGTGATCTTCTTGATCGACCCGGCCGAGCGGATCCGTCCGCGCAATTCGCGAAGTGTGGCAGCCATCGGTTGCTACTTCTTCTCTTTCTTTTCCTTCTTCTTGAACTCGTAGCCGACGAGCTCAAGAATGGCGACCTTAGCGCCGTCGCCGACACGGATGCCCGCGGGAATGATGCGGGTGTAGCCGCCGTGCCGCTCCTTGTAGCGCGGGGCGAGAACCTCGAAGAGCTTCTTCACCATCGCGACGTCGCGGATTTCCGAGATCGCCTGCCGGCGGGCATGCAGATCGCCCTTCTTACCAAGCGTAACCAGCTTCTCGACCACCGGGCGAAGCTCCTTCGCCTTCGGAAGCGTGGTCATGATCTGCTCGTGCTTGATCAGCGACGCGCACATGTTAGCGAACATGGCGCGGCGATGAGCCGGCTTCTTGTTAAGCTTGCGGTGAACCTTGCCGTGACGCATTGAACTGATCCTTCTCTACTCTGTGTCACGACGGTTCGTCGGACGTTGTGCTCAGGTGGGCTTCCTGCGTTCGCCCAGAAAAGTCGTGACCGAATATCCTGGCAACGACCGAAGCTTGACCTCAGTAATGATCCTCGAAGCGCTTGGCGAGCTCTTCGATATTCTCCGGCGGCCAGCCCGGCACTTCCATGCCGAGATGCAGGCCCATCTGCGCCAGCACTTCCTTGATCTCGTTGAGCGACTTGCGGCCGAAGTTCGGAGTGCGGAGCATCTCCGCTTCCGTCTTCTGCACGAGGTCGCCGATGTAGACGATGTTGTCGTTCTTCAGGCAGTTCGCCGAACGCACCGACAGTTCGAGCTCGTCCACCTTCTTGAGGAAGGCCGGGTTGAACGGGATTTCCGCCATCGCCTCGGAGACGGCTTCCTTCCGCGGCTCCTCGAAATTGACGAAAACGTTGAGCTGGTCCTGCAGGATGCGCGCGGCATAAGCGAGCGAATCCTCCGGCGAGACCGCGCCGTTCGTTTCGATGGTCATGGTCAGCTTGTCGTAGTCGAGGATCTGCCCCTCGCGGGTGTTCTCGACCTTGTAGGAGACCTTGCGCACGGGCGAGTACAGGCTGTCGACCGGAATCAATCCGATCGGCGCGTCCTCCGGACGGTTGCGCTCGGCCGGGACGTAGCCCTTGCCGGTATTGACCGTGAACTCCATGCGGATCTCGGCGCCCTCGTCGAGCGTGCAGAGCGTGAGGTCCGGATTGAGCACGACGACGTCGCCCACCGTCTGGATGTCGCCGGCGGTGACAGCGCCCGGACCCTGCTTCTTCACGACCATGCGCTTGGGGCCTTCGCCCTGCATCTTGATCGCGATGTCCTTGATATTGAGGACGATGTCGGTCACGTCCTCACGCACGCCGGCGATCGAGGAGAATTCGTGCAGCACGCCGTCGATGTGCACCGACTGCACCGCCGCGCCCTGCAGCGAAGAGAGAAGAATGCGCCGCAACGCATTGCCGAGCGTCACGCCGAAGCCGCGCTCGAGCGGCTCGGCGACGGCGGTCGCGGTGCGCTGCCCATCCATGCCCGCGGTCACCTGGAGCTTGTTCGGCCTGATCAATTCCTGCCAGTTCTTCTGGATCACGTCGTCACCTTTGAGCGGCGCGGGGCGCAAAAGGCGCGTTCCGCGCGAACCCCACCCGCCATGTGGGGGAAGTCGAGGCGGACGGCGGATGCGGCCTCTCGCATCCGCCTAAATTCTAAACCTTAGACGCGGCGGCGCTTGCGTGGCCGGCAGCCGTTGTGCGGGATCGTTGTCACGTCGCGGATGGACGTGATGGTGAAGCCCGCCGACTGCAGCGCGCGGAGCGCCGATTCACGTCCCGAACCCGGACCCGACACCTCGACCTCGAGGGTGCGCATGCCGTGCTCCTGCGCCTTCTTGCCGGCATCTTCGGCCGCGACCTGCGCCGCATACGGCGTCGATTTGCGCGAGCCCTTGAAACCCATCGTCCCCGCCGACGACCAGGCAATCGTGTTGCCCTGCGCGTCTGTGATGGTGATCATCGTGTTGTTGAACGACGCGTTCACATGCGCGACGCCCGACGCGATGTTTTTCCGTTCGCGCCGACGGACGCGGGTGGCTTCCTTACCCATCTCAAGGTCCTTTCACGCTCGCAAGCCGCAGCCGGCGCGAGCTTTCGTCGAAATGATTAAGCGGTCTTCTTTTTGCCGGCGATCGTCTTGGCCGGGCCTTTGCGCGTGCGCGCATTCGTGTGCGTGCGCTGTCCGCGGACCGGCAGGCCCTTGCGGTGACGCAGGCCGCGGTAGCAGCCGAGGTCCATCAGACGCTTGATGTTCATCGCGACTTCGCGGCGCAGATCGCCTTCGACCATGTATTCACGGTCGATCAGTTCGCGGATCTGCAGCACCTCGGCGTCGGTCAACTGCGACACCCGCCGCTCCATTGGCAGGTTGAGCTTAGTCATGATTTCCTTGGCGATCTTCGCACCGATGCCATGGATGTACTGGAGCGCAATCACCGTGCGCTTGTTGGTCGGTAGGTTGACGCCCGCGATACGAGCCACAGCTGCTCTCCTGCTTCACTTGCCTGCGCGAACGGCGTTCTTGCCGGGCGCGAATTCGCGTGCCAGCCCAATGGGATAGCACAAAACATAACACGACACCCGGCCCCGCCCCACGGAGACCCGGCATCGCGCCAAACCTTTGGATGCACAGGGTATTAGGGGATTCATCCGCGCCTCGTCAAGCCTGCGCCACACTCGTCGGAGCGCCCAAAATGCGGTGAATTTGTGCCGTGACCGCGTCAATCGGTGCCATGCCGTCGATCGTCCGAAGCTGTCCGGTTCGGTGGTAATAAGCCGACAGCGGTTCCGTCTGAGCCCGATACGCGTCTAGGCGCTTCTTCAGCGCGTCCGCATTGTCGTCGGTCCGAACCTTTTCGCCCCGGGCGGTCATCTCGGCGAAGCGGGTCTCAATGCGCTTGAGCAGGATGCCCTCGTTGACCTTGAGCTCAAGGACGGCGTCGAGCTTCATTCCGCGCTCCGCCAACAGCCTGTCGAGTGCCTCGGCCTGCGGAACCGTGCGCGGAAACCCGTCCAGCACGAAGCCGCGCTTGGCGTCGGGCTGGCCGATGCGATCGGCGATGATCGCCACCGCAACCTCGTCCGGAACCAGGTCGCCCCGGTCCATGATCGCCTTGGCCTTGAGGCCAACCGGCGTGCCAGCCGCCACCGCCGCGCGCAGCATGTCGCCGGTCGACAGCTGAACGATGCTGTATGCCCCGACCAGCCGCAGCGCCTGCGTGCCCTTCCCCGCCCCCGGCGGGCCGAGCAGTATCAATTTCATCGATTGCGCCCCCGCAATTTCGACCGCTTGATCAAACCTTCGTACTGATGCGCCAGCAGGTAACCCTGGATCTGCGCGACCGTGTCCATGGTGACGCTGACCACGATCAGCAGCGACGTTCCGCCGAAATAGAACGGCACCGCGAAATAGGAGATCAGGATCTCCGGGATCAGGCAGACCACGGCGAGATAAAGCGCGCCGATCACCGTGATGCGCGAGAGCACATAGTCGATGTACTCGGCCGTCCGCTCGCCCGGGCGGATGCCCGGAATGAAGCCGCCGTGCTTTTTCAAATTGTCCGCGGTCTCGGTCGGGTTGAAGACGACCGCCGTGTAGAAGAACGTGAAGAAGACGATCAGGCCGATATAGAGGATCAGGAACAGCGGCCGGCCATGGCCGAGCAGGGTCGTGACCGTCGTCAGCCAGCCCGGGCCTTGCCCCGAATTGAAGTTGGCGACCGTCGTCGGTAGCAAGAGCAGCGACGAGGCGAAGATCGGCGGGATCACGCCGGAGGTGTTGAGCTTGAGCGGCAGGTGCGAGGACTGGCCCTCGAACATGCGGTTGCCGACCTGTCGCTTAGGATACTGGATCAGCAACCGCCGCTGCGCCCGCTCCATGAACACGATGAATGCGATCACCGCGACCGCCATCACGATGATGCCGAGGATCACACCCGTCGACAGCGCGCCCTGGCGGCCGAGTTCGAGTGTGCCGGCGATCGCCGCCGGCAATTGCGCGACGATGCCCGAGAGAATGATCAGCGAGATGCCGTTGCCGATGCCGCGCGAGGTGATCTGCTCGCCGAGCCACATCAGGAACATGGTGCCGCCGGTAAGCGTGATCGTCGTCGACATCAGGAAGAAGATGCCGGGATTCGACACGACGCTTCCAGTACCCTGCAGGCCGATGCCGATGCCGTAGGCCTGCACGGCCGCCAGACCCACGGTCAGGTACCGTGTGTACTGGTTCATGACCTTGCGGCCCTGCTCGCCCTCTTTCTTGAGCTGCTCGAGCGCCGGCGAGACCGTCGTCATCAACTGAACGATAATCGAGGCGGAGATGTACGGCATGATGTTCAGGGCAAAGATCGCCATCCGGTGGATGCCGCCACCGGAGAACATATTGAACATCCCGAGGATGCCGCCGGACTGGGTATTGAAGATCTGCTCCCAGGCGTTGGGATCGATGCCGGGTAGAGGAATGTAGGTGCCTAGCCGGTAAACGAGCAGCGCGCCAACGGTGAACCAGATTCGCTTCTTGAGCTCTTCGGCCTTGGCGAGCGCCGAGAAGTTGAGATTGGCCGCCAGTTGTTCTGCCGCCGAAACCATCAAAGTGCTCCTGCCGCCGCGCCCCGTTCGCCGCCGCCAGCCGTCCGGGGCGTTTAAGCCGCTCCGGGTGCATGTCGCAGCCCCTCAGATAAGCGCTGCGTTCGAAATCGTAAGTCGGCCGCTCGCGTGTTCAGCGCCCGGCCTCACTCGGCCTTCGCCCCCTCGCGCGCCTTGCGCTTGTTCTTGCCCTTCGGCTCCGCGTCTTCGGCCTCCGCCGCCGGGGCGAGAATGGTCACCGAGCCCCCCGCCTTTTCGATCGCATCGATCGCCGACTTCGACGCGCGCCAAACCGAGAACTGCGCCTTGGCCTTGAATTCGCCGTTGCCAAGCAGCTTCACGCCGTCATGCGCGCGGCGCATCAGGCCAGCCTTCACCATCGCCTCGACATCGATTGCCGCCTTGACGTCGATCTTGCCGGCGTCGATTGCCGCCTGCACCTTGCCGAGATTGACCTCGTTGAGCTTCAAGGCGAACGGCGTGTTGCGAAAGCCGCGCTTCGGCAGGCGCCGATGCAGCGGCATTTGGCCGCCTTCGAAGCCCTTAATGCGCACGCCGGTGCGCGCGGTCTGGCCCTTGCCGCCGCGGCCGCCGGTCTTGCCCATGCCGGAGCCGATGCCGCGGCCGATGCGCATGCGCTTCTTGCGCGAGCCGGCATTGTCGGCGATCTGGTTGAGTTTCATCTCACGTCCTCGTTCTCTTGTCCGTCAGCGCACATCCGCGCGCGAGAACAGCTTACTTCGCCTCTTCGACAACGCGCACCAGATGGCGCACTTTGTAGATCATGCCGCGCGTCGCCGGCGTGTCCGGCAGGTCGCGCGTGCGGCCGATCTTGTTCAGTCCGAGCCCGACCAGCGTCGCCCGCTGATCGCCCGCGCGGCGCAGCGGGCTCGCGATCTGCTCGACCTTTACGGTCTTTGCCTTCGCCATCGAAGAACCCCTTAGACTTCCGCCGCCACGTCGGCCTCACCGCCCTCGCGGCGGCGCGACTGCAGCGTCGACACTTTAATATTGCGGCGCGCGGCGACAGAGCGCGGCGAATCCTGGTGCTTCAGCGCATCGAAGGTCGCGCGCACCACGTTGTATGGATTGGACGAGCCGAGCGACTTGGCTACCACATCCTGCATGCCGAGCGTCTCGAACACGGCGCGCATCGGGCCTCCGGCGATGATGCCGGTGCCGGGAGGCGCCGCGCGCAGGAAAACCTTGCCCGCGCCGTGACGGCCGAGCACGTCGTGATGCAGCGTGCGGCCTTCGCGCAGCGGAACGCGCGTGAGCGAACGCTTCGCCGCATCGGTCGCCTTGCGGATCGCCTCCGGCACTTCGCGCGCCTTGCCGTGGCCGAAGCCGACGCGGCCCTTCTCGTCGCCGACGACGACGAGTGCGGCGAAACCGAAGCGCCGGCCACCCTTCACCACCTTGGCCACGCGATTGATGTGGACCAGCTTGTCAACGAACTCGCTCGCCTCGCGCTCTTCGCGCTGGCCGCCGCGTGCCCGTTCCCGTCGCGCTTCCCGTGCCATACGATCCGTTCCTTAAAAAGAAAGTCCGCCTTCACGCGCGGCATCGGCCAGCGCCTTGATGCGCCCGTGATAGATGTAGCCGCCGCGGTCGAAGACGACCTCGGTGACGCCCTTCTCCTTCGCGCGTTCGGCGATCAGCTTGCCGACGGCCTTGGCGGCCGCGATGTCCGCGCCCGTCTTGGCGTTCTCGCGCAGTGTCTTCTCCAGCGACGACGCAGCTGCGAGCGTCTCGCCTCTGTCGTCGTCAATCACCTGCGCGTAGATGTGCTTGGACGAACGGAAGATGCTGAGCCGCTTGCGCCCATGCGCCGCGAGCTTCACCTTCCGCCTTACCGCTGCTGTGCGCCGCGCGGTCCGGTCTTTCAATTTCGACATGGCCGCTGCCCTTACTTCTTCTTACCTTCCTTGCGGAAGATGTATTCACCCACGTATTTCACGCCCTTGCCCTTGTAGGGCTCCGGCGGACGATAGCTGCGGATTTCCGCCGCCACCTGGCCGACCTGCTGCTTGTCGACGCCGGAGATGACGATCTCGGTCGGCTTCGGCGTCGCGATGGTGATCCCCTGCGGGATCGGATAATTCACGTCGTGCGAGAAGCCGAGCTGCAGGTTGAGCTGCTTGCCC
>Ga0207787_1000251_pt1 | contig 8055 bp, 14 predicted proteins | sample LuqExpMetageno77_FD_187834 | JGI IMG/M metagenome (GOLD analysis project Ga0207787, IMG submission 187834) | Tropical forest soil microbial communities from Luquillo Experimental Forest, Puerto Rico - Sample 77 (SPAdes) | ecosystem: Environmental > Terrestrial > Soil > Tropical forest ... | reverse complement strand
GACTGTATTTGCAATCACGGCGCAAGTAATTTTGGGGTAAACTGATTGCAATTCAGGCGTCGCGCGGGCCGAAGTAACGGGCGCCCCACAAAACGACAATCCATATACCCGCGAAAATGCCGAGGCCCAAGATCAGCGTCTCCATCCCAGTCCCTCCGTTATTTGTTTGCCAATCAGATTAGAACGGAATGCCGAACGTATACCGCCTGCATTTGTGAAACAAGCAATCGGAGTCATTTCAGACCTATCAACCAAGCATCCTCGCGATATTCTTTGCTTGGCCCTGCGATAAAGATCATCCTGTTTGAGGCAAGGTGTTTTCTTGATATCGGGCCTTCGTTACCCGCACTGCATCGGCCACGGCCGGATGCGGATCATTGTGCTCGAGCGGCATCTCTCAATCTAGATGGCGCAATCGGTCAGGAGCGCAATATGGAACATCCGACAACCTACGCCGGCCTTAACAGGCGAGAGTGTGTATCAAGGATCGCGGGGATAATGTTGTAGGTATCGACAACGGCCTCACGGATCAGTGAAAGCTGCGTCGAGCGCGGTGCATCGACAACGCCGACGACGCTGCCAAATTCCAACGTAAGTTCAGCGTCAAATTTGCGCGCGAGCTGCTGCATGCGACGATTTTCGGCGAGGCAGTCCATACGCAACAACTTCACTCCGCGGTTGCGCGCGGAGAGCAGCGTGCGTTCGAGCAGTTGGCTGCCGACGCCTTGACTCTGCCACGGCTGCTCGATGCTGAATGCGGCTTCTCCTTGACGCGCGAACAGCGAACCTGTCACACGCAACTCGGCCGCGCCGCGCAACACTCCGTCGACGAAGAAGCCGTAGACCACAACGTCAAGCCTGCTTGTGCTTGTTGCATGGTGGGCTATGACTTCGTCTGAGACTGCGCCAGAAAATCGGCGGTGTCGGCTCTCCTGATCGAGCCGCAGCAGATGCTCACGATAAGCGTCTGTTTCTCCGATCCACAGTTTGCGGATTATGCCGCCGTCGGGCAAAGGTTGATGCATTGTGAGGCCTCCTCAAATGAGAGGCCCACCTCGGCTGTTGCGTTTTCCTTCCCATTACACGTCTTATATGAATTGCAATTATGAATGTTTAATGCTCAACGTCCGGGCGAGAACCCTGGTCGGCGTAAAACGCATAGCTCAGTATTTGCCGCAATTGCCGTCTTTCAGCCAAAATTTCCAGATGTCCGACGTCGGGACCGGGAGTGCCATTGTATTTATTAAATTGGCGGTACCGAGAGTTGTGCCACGGCGCTTATGGGCGCTAAAGACAATTTGTCTATCTGCAAAACCGGGAAATCGTAGCACCCTGGGTTTGCATCGCCTTCGTCGTAAATCCGATCATTCCAGACAGAGTGTGCAAGATCGTCTTTGATTTCCTCGCCCACTTTTCCTCTGATCTGAGTTCGCAACCTACCGGTGGTTCAGCGACCTCGGCAAAGTGCCGTCAACACCCGCAGCGAGCCTCTTAAAAAGAGCCAATAACTCGGGGTGCAGACCGTTGCCGCGTATCGCTGCAATGGTGTGGAGCGAAAGAAATGGCGGCAAATTGGTTTTTTTAGTCACCATCTAATTTCCTCGGAGCGGAGTTGCCCGCCAGCACCTCGACCTTATGACCGGCGTTCAACTCAAAAACTCCACTTCTTGCTTTTTAATTGAAAAAGATTTGGCCGACGCCCTCCATCTAATCCGATGAGAAGATTTGATACCGAAGCAAGAAGCGGAGCTTGCATCGCTGTATCTTCGATTAGTCGTTTTCCCCATCACCGACTGAGGTCACTGACTTCCAGACACCGCAAGAAAGGGCATCCGAATGAGCAAGGAACAAGACAACAAGGCCATCGTTAGCCGGTGGTTCACCGACTTTTGGGGTAAGATCTGCAATCTCGCCGTCGTGGATGAATTGGCCGCACCTGAAATGTTGTTGAAATATTCGCTCCACGAACCGCGCCGTGGCCGCGCGGACATTAAGGCGTTCCAGAGCGACTTCCGCAGGGCGTTCCCGGACCTCAACTTCTGGGGCACGACCGACCTGATCGCGGAGGGTGACTATGTCGTCGGTCAGTGGGAAGGTGGCGGCACGCATACCGGTCCAGCGTTCAGTGATTTTCTGGCCGGGTCTCTGCCCGCAGCTACCGGCCGAAAGATGCACTTCACCGGCACGACGGTCCTGCGAGTTAAAGACGGCAAGATCCTCGAGGAGATTGGCCTCGATGACGGCGTTACAGCGCTTATGCAACTTGGTCTTTTAAAGGTCGTCTGACCGCGACCAAAGGCTTCCATTCAACAACCTCGAACGAGGCCCGCGCGACCCGCGGGCCTCGAAGCAACTAGAGATCGTCAGATGCCCCTCGGGCGGGCGTAAATCGTTCTATTAGACCAGAAATCGGGTTGCTGCTTCGCTTCCGTTCCGCCGTAACTAGGCCCACTCCAAAAACAGCGACGGCGAAATACTTTCTCTAGTTTGAAAGCAAGGGCCGGAGCGTGGGGAACGTGCGATCGGCATATCTAGAGGACAAATACCGACATGGATTACGACGATGAGGGAAAACAATCCGAAACCGGCTAAAACGGCAATAGCTGACGATCCTCGCTGGGCGCGTGTCGTGGCACGTGATCGCGCTGCAGATGGAGAATTTTGGTATTCGGTCGTAACAACTGGGGTTTATTGCCGTCCCTCATGTCCGTCTCGAACCGCCAATCCAAATAACGTGCAGTTGCATGACACGCTCGAAGGCGCGAAAGCGACAGGGTTCCGTCCCTGCAAGCGCTGCAATCCGGACGGTCTTTCGGTCGGCGCGAAAAACACGAGCCTCGTGGCAAGGGCATGCCGCCTGATCGAAGGGAGCCAAGAAATACCATCGCTAGATGCTTTGGCCTCTTCGGTCGGCAGAAGCCCAAGTCATTTTCACCGCCTGTTTAAAGCAACGACAGGCCTCACCCCCAAGGAATACGCGGATGAGCACCGCGCGAAACGGATTAGAGAGGGTCTGATGAACAGCCACAGTGTGACCGAGGCAATCTACGACGCAGGTTTCAATTCGAGCGGTCGCTTTTACGAAAAGTCCAACAAGATGCTCGGCATGACGCCGACACAATACCGCGCGGGTGGTGCCAATGAGGAAATCCGTTTTGCGGTTGGCGAGTGTACGTTGGGCGATATCCTAGTTGCATCAAGCAAAAAGGGGATTGCTGCGATCCTTTTGGGAAATGACCCGGACAAACTCGTTCGCGACCTGCAAGACCGTTTCCCAAAGGCGAAGCTGGTTGGCGCCGACAAAGGATATGAGGCCCTTGTCGCCCGCGTCGTTGGCTTCGTCGAAGCCCCCGGCCACAACCTCGAACTTCCACTCGACATCCGCGGAACGGCCTTTCAACAGAAAGTGTGGCGTGCCTTACGGGAAATACCAGTCGGCAAGACGGCCACATACGCCGAACTCGCACACAAAATCGGCGCACCGAAGGCGGTTCGGGCCGTTGCAAGCGCCTGCGCCGCCAATAAAATTGCGGTGGCGATCCCGTGCCATCGGGTTGTTAGAAACGACGGTACTCTGTCTGGATATGCGTGGGGCGTCGAGCGGAAACGTGGGCTTCTTGATCGGGAAAAGAAGAGCATAACTGGCTGACTAAAACGCGATGGCCGATCTTTTTGAGAATGTCGAACCACGGCGCTCGTCGCGAGAAAGCATGGCGACGGGCGCGGTGGTGCTTTATGGAAATGCGCTAGCGTTCGAGGATGCGCTACTGGCCGCATTGCAAGCGGTCACAGCGCAAGCGCCGTTTCGTCACATGGTAACGCCGGGCGGCTTCCTGATGTCGGTCGCCATGACAAACTGCGGCGCGGTCGGTTGGGTCACCGACCGGACCGGCTACCGATACGACCGCGTCGATCCCGGGACTGGCCGGCCGTGGCCTGCATTGCCTGAGGTGTTCCGCGCGGTTGCGTCAGCGGCAGCCGCAGAGGCTGGATACCCGAAATTCGTGCCCGATGCCTGCTTGATTAACCGCTATGAACCTGGTGCGCGGCTGTCATTGCACCAGGACAAGAATGAGCAACAATTAGCACATCCCATTGTCTCACTGTCATTGGGGCTGCCAGCAAGGTTCCAGTTTGGGGGCGTCAAGCGGACTGATCCTGTCCGCAGCTATACCCTGCAACACGGCGATGTCGCCGTATGGGGCGGGCCGTCGCGCCTCTGCTACCACGGTGTTTTACCCTTGAGAGATGGCGTACACGACAAGTTAGGACGACAGCGAGTTAATCTCACCTTTCGCGTCGCCCTATAAAAGAGGGTAAGTGATGTCGCGCACGATCGAAGTCCGAGCCGTGCGGCGCCGCAAGAAGATCGGCGCGACGTTAGAGCGGCTCACGACGGGTGTCTATGCCGATCCAGCGAAGACAGCCGTCATGTCGTTTGCCAGGCAGTTAGCCAGAGAGGGCCTCGCTCAGTGGACTGCTCTCGGTAACGGCATTGTCGAAGTTACGCTGTTCTCCGGTGAAGTCTTTCATCTCGGTGAAACCTCTGTCACGCGTGTCGGTTAGCTACGACTAATTGCGCCTTAACTCAAATTCGAAAGCAAGTAGCGGAGTGAGCAATGGCTTGCTCTGCAATAAAAACTGTCCATCCAAATGAGGCGTAGTCATGAATTTTGCGACAGTTGTTCGAACAATGACGACCGCTCGGTCCGCCGAGGAGCGTGTCTGCAGGTACGATTGGGGGGCGTTATCACAAGAACTCAGCAGTTATGGCTGCGCCGTGATGAAGGAACTCCTTTCGCTAGATGAATGTCGCGAGATCGCGCGGCTTTACAACGACGCCGCTCGCTTTCGAAGCCACGTTCACATGGGGCGACATGGCTTTGGTAAAGGCGAATATCGTTATTTCAACTATCCACTGCCCGATTTGGTTGGCGGTCTTCGCACGGTGCTTTATCCACGCCTCGCTGAGGTCGCCAATGACTGGAACGAGCGCATGAGAATTGATCAGCGCTACCCTGAGCGTCACGCTGATTTCCTAAAGAAGTGTCATGATCAAGGCCAGACCCGGCCGACGCCGTTGCTGCTGCAATACGTCGCCGGAGACTTCAACCGCCTGCATCAGGACCTCTACGGCGATCTCGTCTTCCCCCTCCAGGTTGCAATCCTGCTTTCCGAACCAGAGACCGATTTCACTGGCGGAGAGTTCGTCCTAACGGAGCAACGCCCACGAATGCAGAGCCGCGCCGAGGTGGTCCCACTGCGCCAAGGGGATGCGGTTGCCTTCGCAGTACACAATAGGCCCGTTCAAGGTACGAGAGGCTCATATCGCGTCAATCTCCGGCACGGCGTAAGCCGCATTCGAAGCGGAATGCGTCACACACTCGGCATCATATTTCACGACGCGAAGTAGTTTTCCCTACGATTTTTTGGCCAAAAAAGCAGACATTTGGCGGCGCGAGCTAATGGTCGGCTTCGGGTCGTTCGCGGCCATTTCGACCGACTCCTGAGTCGTCCTAGAGGCTTTGGTAGTTTGGCTCACGAGGGCCGACTGCCAATGGATGGGTAGTGCGATCATCTGGGATCGTCACCCTTAACTCCACTGGCCGCCGGGAACATTCGTTCGACAGCGCCTTCCCACAGTTTTTCGGCTGACTCCTTCAGTCCGGCCAGGTGCTCGGTGGCGAGCTTTACCAAGGCGGCGGGGCGCGAAAGTTTTAGTGGCTTTCGGTAGGCGTCGAGATCCTTCAAGAACGGCTTTTGCACTCGGCAGTTGATCGAAATGCCGAGCTTCCTGTTTACGGTCGCGACACGTTTCTTGCGCTTCGCCATTTCATCGAACCGCTGAGCTACGAACCTTATCAGCCGCGCATATTTAGTAGTGCACTCTAGCACTAGACATCATAGAGCCAGGCGAAACCTCGCGATGAGCATATGTCGCTTGGTTTACCCCCGAAACCCGACCGCTCGACCAGACACCAGCTGTCAGATCGAGTTTCGGTTAATACAGGTCAAGCTCCTGACCGCCGCGTCGGGGGCCCTCATCCCTGAGGGTCAGGACGGCAGGATGACGGCCTTGCCCGTGGTCTGCGTATCGAAGAGCCGGTAGGCCTCCTCCGCCTGCTCGAGCCTCCAGCGGTGCGTGAAGAGCCGCTCCACGTCCACACGCTGGTCCGCCACGAACTCGGCGCACTCGGCCTGCCCCTGCTTCGAGAAGGTCCAGGAGCCGACCAGCGTCACCTGCCGGCGCAGGAGATCCGGGCTCACCTCGAGCGTCACCTGGCCGCGCTCGCCGACGAAGCAGGCCGTGCCCCACGCGCGCACCGCGCGCACCGCCGCCGCGCGGGCATCGGGCGCCGAGGAGGCCTCGAGCGTCTTGTGCGCGCCTTCTCCGTGGGTCAGGTCGCGGATCGCTGCCACCACGTCGCCCACGGCGGGATCGAGAACGTCGTGGGCCCCGAACTGCTGGGCGAGTTTCCGCCGCTCGGCCGCGATGTCGACGGCGATGACGCGCGCGCCCATGACCACCGCGAGCTGCGTCGCCGACAGGCCCACGGGGCCCTGGCCGAAGATGGCGATCGTCTCGCCGCCCTGCAGATTGAGCCGCCTGAGCGCGCCCCAGGCCGTGCCGGTGCCGCAGGAGATGGCCGCACCCGTCACGAAGGAGAGCGCATCCGGTAGCGGCACGAGCGTCGACACCGGCACTTTCATATAGCGGGCGTGCCCGCCGTGCCCCCCCGAGCCATAGACCACCGAGCCTTCCAGGCACATCTGTGTCCAGCCCGCGCGGCAGTGCTTGCAGGTGCCGCAGCCGTCGTAGTGGTGGTCCATCACGCGCTCGCCGACCCGGGCCTCCTTCTCGCTGACGCCCGCGCCCACCGCCGCGACGACGCCGCAGGGCTCGTGCCCGGCAATCACCCCGGCCTGCCGCTTGATGCCGCCGGTCACTGCCCTGCCCAGCTGAGCTGGCGCGCGATAAATGTGCAGATCGGTGCCGCACATCCCCGACGCCTTGATCTCCAAGATCACGTCCCGCGGACCCGGAGTCGGATCGGGAAATTCCCTCAGCTCCAGCTTGCGGTCTCCGAGAAACACGACGCCCTTCATGGCTTCCTCCTGTTCCCGCTGATCTTGCCCGCTTTGGGCCAGAAGCCGGACCCTTTCGCAGGCTCTCAATCATGCCATCCGGCTGGACATATTGGTGAAGAACCCCGCCCGGCAAGTGAAGCCGTCGAAGGTTGATAAGCCCGAAATCAAGATACTCAGTAAGCAGGAAATCGCGACGCTGTTGAAGATGGCAAAGGGCACCAGTCTGTACGACCCGGTTCTGGTCGCCGTTACAACCGGCGTGCGGCGCGGTGAACTGCTCGGGTTGCGCTGGTCGGATGTGGACTGAAGGGCGGTAAGCTGACCGTCAATCAGGCCATGCATCGCACGCGGGGCGAACTGGAGTTCAAGCAACCCAAGACGAAAACGAGCCGGCGCACCATCACCCTCCCCGCCGTGACCGTCGAAGCCTTGCAGGCGCACTATAAGGCGCATCTTGAAGATCGCATGAAACTTGGGCTCGGGCGTGATCCGCGCGGCCTCGTATTCACGCGCGGCGATGGCCTACCGCTTGACCCGGATAGCCTCTCCAAAGCGTTTGAGCGGCTGATCCTCAAGGCAAAGGTGACACCGATCACGTTGCATGGCCTTCGGCACACCCATATCAGACACGTGCTGATGGACGGTATACATGTGAAAGTGGTCAGCGAACGCGCCGGCCATGCGAACGTGAACATCACGCTTAACACCTACGCGGCCTACATACCGAACATGCGCAGGCGGACGCGGCGCTGCGCATCAACACTTGGCTGCGGTGAACCGGTACGTTCGCAGAACAGTTGGGTGCGAATTGGGTGGAAAATCGGCTTTTCTGAACTTGCTGTGAAGCAGTAAGTCATTGATTTGCTGGCGGTCCCGAGAGGAGTCGAACCTCCGACCTTCGGTTTAGGAAACCGCTGCTCTATCCAGCTGAGCTACGGGACCAACGTAGTCAGATATAAACGGATT
>Ga0207787_1000229_pt1 | contig 8545 bp, 10 predicted proteins | sample LuqExpMetageno77_FD_187834 | JGI IMG/M metagenome (GOLD analysis project Ga0207787, IMG submission 187834) | Tropical forest soil microbial communities from Luquillo Experimental Forest, Puerto Rico - Sample 77 (SPAdes) | ecosystem: Environmental > Terrestrial > Soil > Tropical forest ... | reverse complement strand
CGGCCTCACAGACGCGGGTTGCATTCGCCAACATTGCGTTGAAGACCGGATCAAGTTCGCCCGCCGAACTGCTAATGACCTTCAGCACCTCCGAAGTTGCGGTCTGCTGCTCCAGCGCCTCGTCAAGCTCTCGTCTAAGCTGCTTATTTACCTGAAACTGAGGACTTGAACGACGACGAGAAGCCGCCGTCCCTTGCCGCTTAATCGCGGCCGGCTTGTGTCGGCGCGTCTTCGTTGCGTTTGTTCGTTTCCGCCGCTTCATCGCCGCCCCCGCGGCTTTGGACATAGGGCATCGTAGCGACTCAAACCCGCACCGGGAAAGGTCGGCAGTAAACATTATTGCACCGACCTTTGACAAACGCCCCATGATACTATCGCAGTCAAAAAAAGCACTGAAATCTAATGGACCAGACCCGGTCTGTGTCAACGTTTGTGAGGTTTTAATCAGTCCGGATGCGACCTTGGCCCTCTCACGCAGCCTCGCCTCCATAATCCAACACGACGCCGACCATTCAATCAACGCTAACGCGATTCACTCGACCGCTGACGCTCAGGTTTCCGCGCCGACTGTAAGGGCAATGCGGGCTGGTCGCGCGTGCGCCAGAAGCCACCGCGCAAATTGAGACCTCGCCCACTCAAGCAGTCCGACGCAATGGAAAAACTGACTTTTGTGTTAGAAACTAACTTATTAGTAATTTCTATTGTTTTGACGACGCGAAACCCCACTGGCACTCTCGTAGTTGTTCTGGAGCCGAGAGGTTTGGACACGTTTCTGAGTGCAGTCTGCGTAAAGCTAATGTTGACCTTGGCGCATTGGGCCTACTCGGCGGGCGCAGAAAGAAGAATCCGTGCACCTCGCAGCGGTGGCTCACGTATTAAGGAGGGTAAGAATGTTAGATGAATTCTCTCGGAGAGCCGTTCTTTCGCGCATGTCAGCGTTTGTTGCTTCAGCGCTATGGCTTCCTTTCGCGTATGCCCAGAGCTTCACCAAAAGCCTACAATCATCTGCCGGTTATCAAAATACTTCCAACGGCAATCAGCGATGCGGCGGCTGCATCCATTTTCAGCCGCCCACATCCTGCAAAGTCGTAGCTGGGCAGATCAGCCCCAATGGCTGGTGCAGGATATTCGCTGCAAAAAAGACCTGAAGGGTTCTCAGCAATCCTGTAGGCCGTCTAGCGACTCATGGACGGCTGAGGAAACTGACGTAGAAAGCCGCGAACACCAAGACGATGCCAATGTTCACGGCCAGCCGTTCCCAGAAGTGGTTTCTGAAGAACGCGACATCGACACCGACAATAATCGCCACCATTGCCACGCCATAAAGCACGACAGCGACTTGTCTGCCCATTTCAGTACCCATCGCTAGGCCGATTGCCTGCTCTTGTAAGGCCCGCACGACTGACGCCCAGGCAGGTAGTCTTTCTTCGGGGCGCTGTTAAGACAGCACTTTGAGACAGCCAGTCACGAATTGTGGCCAATCGTCCCGAATTATAGCGCGCTTTGGAGCTTTGTCTCGTTCGCTCCCGCCGCGCTGTGCCCACTTCTCGGGCCGAATGAGCCTCCGCTGGCCAATCGAATTGGACCGTTTTTCCTGCCAGCGATTTCAAGTACTCGCCTTAAAGGCCGCGCCGTTGTTCGGCATGGGGACGGCGGCGGCGCTGGGGCTTTCCTGGATAAACTCCTTAAGTTTTCAAATCGGCTCGACGTATCTGTTGTAATCACCAGTAGGTACCATCTGCTTAGACTCCGCGCTATAAAGACGAGAGTGAAATCAGCCAACGTGGGAGGAAATCGTGAAGCAGAGCCTCATGAACATTTTGGCCGAGACAGGTAGGGTTTCGTGCTTTGCCGTGCTTCTGTTTTGCGTCGGCAGCGTGCAGGCCGAAGAAAAGACGGCGCCGAAATACAAGGTCGACGCTTCAACGTTCCGATGCATCACCAAGATGACCCCAGTAAAGCACTTCTTTGTCGACAGCTTGTCCGGCAATCTGGCAGGCACCGTCGATGTCGCCCAGGCGGGAAAGGGCCAATTTCCTGAGGGAACAGTGCTGCAGCTGATCCCCAACGAGGCCATGGTCAAGCAGCAGAAGGGATTCAGCCCGGGGACGAACGATTGGGAGTTCTTCGCTCTCGAAACAGACAAAAACGGCACTAAAATTGTCAGCAGCGGGGCGGAGGAAGTCAACAACTTCCTGGGACTCAATTGCTTCGAGTGCCATAAGGCGGCGCGCGCGGAATTCGACCTCGTCTGCGAGCAAGATCATGGCTGCGCTCCGTTGCCGCTAACACGCGCAATGTTCCACGCGGTGCAGCACACCGATCCGCGTTGCCCGCCGGAGCAGCTCAGCGCGGAGGACGCCGCCGCACTCAAAGAACTTGGACCAGTGATAGAGCAGCTCAAGAACGAGGCCGCAGCGAACAAGAAATGACCCTGATGACGAATCGAGCGGGGTTGCGCTGACGGTCAGCATCTCCCGGCAAGGGCGGATCATATGCGCTTTGGGTCACGTGTGGACGGCGCCTTGGCAAGAACTTTCTGACGTTGTTGCAGCATTGGTCGGGTGCGGTCACGTGTCCGGCCTGTTGATGCGGCGGATGTGGCCGCTGGCCCTAATGCTCTGCGCGGATCGGGTCCCAATCGAAAGCACGCACTTTGAAGTGCGTTGACCCAAACGGGTTCTCCCGATCCACGGAACGACCGTATCTGCATTACGTCGTCATGCCCTTCCCAATTCGTTGGACCTCTCGCCTCTCCTCGCTTATGCCGCGACCGGCAGCATCCTCGGCTGCTTGAATCGTTCTCCGCGCACCATCATGGCCCAGGCCATGCGTGCGATCTTGTTGGCCAGTGCGACAGCAGCGACCTTAATCGGCCGGCGCTCCATGACGCGCGCGAGCCACAGCCGCTTCGTGCCATGCTGCCGCGCATATCGGATGACGGCCATGGCGCCAGCAACGAGGAGCCATCGCAAATATCGATTGCCCTGCTTTGAGATGCCGCCGAGGCGCTCCTTGCCGCCGGTGGAATGCTGCTTGGGAACAAGCCCAATCCAGGCTGCCAAGCTGCGTGCAGACGAGAATGCCTTCCAATCCCCCACCTCGGCTACCAAGGCCGTAGCGACGATCGGACCAACCCCGGGGATTTCTTCGAGCCGCCGGCTTTCTTCGCACGACCGGTGCCAGGCATGTATGCGCTTCTCGATGCCTGCGATCTCTGCCGCAATCGTCGCGTATTGGCGAGCAAGAACATCGAGACTGAACCGCGCGGCTACTGGAATGCGATCATCATCCGTATTCGCAATGACCTCGAGCAGGGCGGCAGTGCCATTGCGGCCCTTCGCCGAGATGATCCCGAGCTCGGCCATATGCCCACGGATCGCGTTCGAGAGCATCGTTCGCTGACGGACCAGAAGCTGCCGGCTACGATGCAGCATCAAACCAGCCTGCTGCTGTTCGGATTTTATCGGCACGAAACGCATCGATGGTCTCGTCACGGCCTCGCAGATCGCAGCAGCATCATTGGCATCGTTTTTGCTGCGTTTGAGATAGGCCTTCACATAGCTAGGCGGCATCAACCTCACCACGTGGCCGAGCGCCTGAAGCCGACGGCCCCAATGATGGGCGCTTGGGCACGCTTCAAGGCCAATGAGGCACGACGGCAGCGCCGCAAAGAACTCCAACACCTTCGCACGACTGATCCGCTTGCGGATCACCACTGCGCCATCAACGGCCACGCCGTGAACTTGGAACACCGACTTCGCAATATCGAGACCGATTGTGATAACCTCGCCCATGGACGGCACCCCTCATTGTGGTTCGCTCTAACGCAACCACCCTTTGGCACACTCGATGCCGTAGAGTGGGCGCCGTCCACAGCATCAAAAGAAGACATTTGCAGCGTAGGAGGCCAATATCCGCTTTACCCTCAGAAGCAGACATCGCAGAAGCGCGAGAGCATTTCCGCTAAGGGCCAAAAGCGAGTTTAAGTCCCTACAGCCTGCTACGCGTCATCCGTCCACCTGGGCGCAGCAGGCACCTCGCCGTCTTGGCACAATCCGTACAAGGATTGATGCCGACGGAAGCCGCGCAATTCGAAATGGCCGATTTCAAATACCGGTGCCGCAACTTCGGCGGCAAAAGCACCACTCATGAGCAGTGGCCGGCCAACATCCTTGCAGAGGAGTTCCAGCCGGCTGAGGATGTTGATGTCGCGCCCGATGACGGTGAAGTCGAGGCGATTGCCAGAGCCAATATTCCCGTATGCGGCATCACCATAGTGCAGAGCAATATCGATGGAAATATGCTGCTGGACCTCGGGCGGTGAAGCCTGGAGCGCAGCCAGCGTCGCCTGCGCTGCGGCGAGGGCCGACTCACAGGCCGGAGCCGGATCATCGCCGGTGACTGGAAAGATCGCGATGACCGCATCACCGATATACTTCAGGATGTCACCTTCGCTGCCGATGACGCCAGGGACGACCAGATCGAAGAAGGTATTTAGGAGTTCAATTATTCTTTGCTCCGGAAGCTCATCTGTCAGTCGGCTGAAACCACGCAAGTCGGCGAGCAGCATTGCCGCCTTGATGTGGTGGACATTGCCGCGCTGGACGGCGCCCGCCATAATCCGCGCGCACGGATCTCGACCTACATAGGTGGCGAGAAGTTCGCCATAGATCCGGCGGCCCGCTGTCACTTCGAGAACTGGTGCGAAGGTCGGCACTAGATAGCGAAAGAGTTCAACGTCCGCCTCCCTAAACCCGCTGGGAGTGTCGCTTCCCCACGATATCGCGTTAACGATTCGATTCGAAAAGATAAGAGGCGCCATCACGTAATGGGTGATGCCTTGCGCCCGCAGCGTTGCGAGGATCGGGAAGCGCCGATCGGTGGCTTCGCTAAGGACAGTGTCAAGCCACTGTCCGGTTTCGATGACGTACTGAACGGGGCTACTCTGGTAATCCGACGTATACTCGATACCGTGCCGCGTCGTTCGGATCTCGGTACTCTGTCCACGGCGCCAGATACGCGTTACCCCCCGGAATTCTGGATGCAACGTACGGACATGCACTGTGGCGCGGCCTATCGGCGTCCCCAGCACGGTGAGCTTCTCGCAGAGCATCTCAAGAAGCCCACCGGTATCAGGCGCAAAACGTCCCTCCTCGCTTAGCCAGCGCAGAAGCTCGGCCTTGCGATCAACAAGCGAGAGATCGAGAGCCTTGGTCACCCTGAAGTTTCCAAGGCACATCCGCAACGATAAGTTCCGGTAGTGCGCTTGCAGCTCGGCTGAAAATTTCGTGCTGGAATTTCGGACATCGAGCCACCTTTCAGCCCGAGGAGAGCAACTTAGCACGCCCTGATGCCAGAGCGGCGGCCTCTTGGATCACAGCAAATGGGTGCTCAACTTCCGACCTGGGTCACCGGCCGCCATTACCCGTGCCGCGTCTAGCTCCGCTCGGCTCCTCAGAACAGAGATCGCTTGTTGCGCCGAGGTGGGCCAAAAGCAGACTCATGCAGCGCAGCACGCTCGGGATCGAAAAGCAGAGCTAAATGGCCTAGCCGCTCCTCGGTTATTGAATCTGTGGAATCTTCGCTTGCATGATTAGATTTTTATAGAGCAAAACATCTTCGGCAATACGCGCCCTTGCTTCGCCGGGCCCGGAAACAACGTTCAGATACCCGAGTTCGATCAACCGCTTCTTCACATCATCTCGCGCTAGCACCGCTTGCGCCACCTAGGCGGCCGACGTGGCTCCCGCCGAGGCAAAGTTCATGGCTCTCATATGCAGACGCCTGCCTGCTCACCTTTAAAAAGCATATTCGGCTGCCAATCTATTCTCGATGGACTTGCGTAGCGCGTGAAGGTCATCGAGGCAGGAACGATATGCGTCGGTGCCGGGAGGGAAATGCCAGCGTCGGCAGTATAGGTCGTTCTCAGAGGATATCTCTGCCGCGCTTTCTGCTTCATAGGCAGCTTGGTAGTTTCTGATGTTCGGCGCGATAACAAGACCGAAGATGCACAAAGCCGCGATTAGCCCCGACCAAAGCGCCACGTTGATTTCAAAGCACGCGCGTCGAATAATGAGCATCCATAATTCGGGCATGACGAGCCGTTCCCTTCGATGTGGCTCAAAAGGGCATTTGGAAACCCATTGCCAACTTCAGATTATGATGCCTGGCCGTTCGGCTAAGTGATCTTGGTCACACTTTGATTTAATTTCAACGGCCCGCGACGCAATTTTGGCAGCAATCTTGAACCGCCTGGTCCGCTTTGGGTAATTAGCCGCCATATGCACGCATCGCGTCTAGGTCCGCTCTACTCCGCAGAGCAGACATCGTTTGAAAGTTCGACTTAGGCCGAGATGGGCCAGGAGCTGATATTGAACCGCAAATAAGCCGCGTCCCTCAAGCTGCAGCCGACTGTTTTTGGGCCGGCCCTCTTAGATTTTGCTCAGAGGGTCAGGAATGTTGCGAAGGCCAGCCAGTCTCGTGGCTTCTTCGCTGTTTGATCCGCTCGGGATGGCGTAGCTCCATGATGCGGCCGGCTACCTTATGCCAGACCCTATGTGCCTCATGATCGCCGGCGTTTTTGAAATGTGAAGCTCTCTGCTTAGCCTTTCTAATTGCTCCGCTTCGATGCAGCGCCTCAAAGTGGCGCGCGAACATATCTACCGCTTCTTCCTCAGTCGGGAGCCACATGGGCTTACCAATGATTTCCTCAGGAGTCGGACATTGGAGGTTCTATCTGGAATGACAGTTAGATGACATATCGCCTAAAGTAGCAGAAGTCTGTAGAATTCTTACGAGAGCCAGGTCAGGAAACTATCATGGGTGCACTTGATCAAGCGCGCGAACATGCGATCGCCGAGCGACTGCGCCAACTTAAGTCAAAGCTAAGAACAGCTACTGATCGCTTGGAGAGAGAGGGCATTCTGAGGCAGATTCGAGAAATAGAGGAAGATGTATCGGGCACACTGAAAGAAAAATTCGAACGCTGACCTTTGCACCGACAACACGGGACCCATGTCAGAGGTCAAAAGCAGCCCATAAACAGCCTCAACACTGGATGTCTGCTTCCCAGCGTCAAACGCGGAAATGCAGCACAAGAATCGCAACGGAGGTTAGAAGCAGGCCAATGCCAAGTGGTGCGCTTAGCCACCGGCCCCAAGCAATGTTTTTCTCAATAACCATTACTGCGCTGATCGCCAACATCCACCCAACGCTGCCCGTGCCGACGAGAAACATCAGAAGCATGATGGCCCAACAACAGCCAACACAGAACAAGCCGTGATGCACACCAAGCCTATATGATTGCAGACGAACGTCGGTGCCGCGCCAATACTCGTTGATGAAGCTGAACGGCGTGCGGCACTTGTCTAGGCAGCGATATTTCACTTTGCTGAATTGGAAAGCACCGGCAACACCAAGAACAGCAACTCCGACAATCCAGCCATTGACGGTCAGGAAGGCATTCCGGTCGACAAAAGAGTGCAACACCATGTCTGTTGAGTGGGCAACCAAGCCAAAAGCAGCCCATATCGAAAGGTATCCCAGCAATAACAGCGTTATGAGAATGGCGCGGTCCGCCCGGCCCTGCGTCAGGCGCGCAAAAATCGCGAGCAGTGGCGTTACTGTCGGCACCATCATGGCGATCGTCATCAACAGCCAGCCGGTGACATAAAGAACCGCGGAGAGCGTGAGCGAGCCCCCGGGCAGCGCGCGACAAAGGCTTCCCGCGAGTCCGATTTCGGTCCACCGGCCATGATCCAGATAGCGGCCATAGGGACTCCGGTCCCAAATTGCCAGAGTAAACCAGGCCAAGGCAACGAGCGCGCCGACCACTGGCTGCCAGGCATTGCTTCGGTGGAGCGCACGCATCACCGCGGCGTCCCGGATTGATCTCTAGCAGTCAAAGAGGAACGTACTTTGCAGCGCGTTGTAACCCTTGAGATCGACATTGATGCCAAGCGCCGGCTGTTTGGAAATGTATCGTGGTGCCTTCCCGACGAAAACCGGTGCGCCCGGTACTGTAGAGAAGATCGTATCGGTGAGGGTCGTATTGATTCCAGTTGCCCCCTGATAGGGCTCAAGTTCGGCGTACTGAGTTTCACCAATCTTGATTGTGCCACGGCCCTCTTTCACATCGAAGGTGATAGGTACACGTTCGACTGCGACGACCTCACCGACCAACTTGGCGATGTCGGCGATCGGCCCGCCCGCTTTGCCGGTATAGACCTTCAGCAGCGCTTCCTGCTGCTTATCAGTGGCTTTGTCGTCGATGTAAACCGCGACACGTCAGTTGCCCTTCAGGATGTTGCCCGGGAGATGCGCTACTAATGCGATCGTCCTACCTTTCACATCGACTCCGTCGATCGTGCCTTTATCAAAGTGATAGGCAACAATCGCATCGCAGGTTCCGTTGTCAGGATCTTCTCCAATCCAGCACGGGCACAGTACGCGGCAGTCGCAAACTTCAAGTAGTCGACCTTCCAGGTGATACGGCATGTTTCACCCCTGATTACAGGGAGATTGCAATAGTAGCACCGCCTTA
>Ga0207787_1000221_pt1 | contig 8713 bp, 7 predicted proteins | sample LuqExpMetageno77_FD_187834 | JGI IMG/M metagenome (GOLD analysis project Ga0207787, IMG submission 187834) | Tropical forest soil microbial communities from Luquillo Experimental Forest, Puerto Rico - Sample 77 (SPAdes) | ecosystem: Environmental > Terrestrial > Soil > Tropical forest ... | reverse complement strand
GTCGGCATCGACCAGGGCGGCAACAAGTATCTCCTCGACGGCTACCGGCATCGGATGAAGCTCTCCGACCGGTTTCAGTACGTCACGAACTTGAAGCAGAAATGGGAGAAGCACCCCGGCGTCCAGATGGTCAAGGTCGGCTGGGAACGCTACGGCAAGGACGCCGAGATCGAAGCCATCAAGGACATGCAACAGCGCGAGCGCAACGTGTTCAAGATCGAGGAGCTCAATACGCCCCGGCAGGGCGCGCACTCGAAGAATGACCGCATAGAGCGCCTCGAACCGGATTTTAGGCTGGGCCGCTTTCTGCTGTCCGGCTTGGTGCACCATCCGGACAAGGGAGGCCGCTGCACTTGGCATGTCTGGGACGAGACCCTCGACAAGATCGCCGAGAGGACCGGCAAGCAGCGCCACCCCATCGGCACCATCGTCTACACCCGCGCCGAAGGCCTCTCGAAGCGGCAAGAGAACTGCCGCGTCACGGCGCAGAGCCATCGCATCGTCGAGCCGGTCAAACGCTTCGACGAGAACAAGGATGTCTACGATCTAACCCGCGTCTTCATGGACGAGTTCTTGCGGCACCCGTTCGCAACCCATGACGATTTGATCGACGCCGTCGCTCGCATCTACGACATCGACCCGCAGATCCCTGAAATCTTCGAGGCCGAGGACACCGAGGGTCTTCCCGAAGACGACTACGATCCGTACCCGGCGTGAGTCCTGCCATGGCGCGACCGCGCGAAGTTCGCGTAGGGTCACTACCGGCTATCAGGCACCGTACAGTTGCGTTCGGAGCGTAACGCCCAGGCCCGAGCAGACCTGAGGTCCCAATTGCCGCCGCGGCGCAACCGCAACTCGCCCTCCGGCCAGAAAGAGCATGCTGTCGCCGTGGATGGATTAAGATGGCCTCAGCGCCACCGGCGTCCCCCTGACGCGTATTGCGGCACCGACAAATATGGCTAGCCACCAAGCGCGATTGCTTGATGAAGCCATAACCCTTTTGCAGCGTTTAACAACCTTACTGCTTACGGCTAAGCCGCCACTTCTGACGCAACTCTTTCTAATTTTGTTTCAGAAAGTTCGCGAACTTTGATCTTGAACTCTGGATTCTGCTCGTGGAGAAGCAGGCCGGCCTTGATCGCGTCGACGAAGCAAGCGTGTTCGGAATATTTTACGCCATCGATTTCGACGACGTAATGCTGAACAGCAGACACATCGCTCATGGAACTGTCCCCCGTCCGAATGAACGGAAGTCTCTTCTGCGATTCGGGCGAATATTAGCCGATGTTTGGAACTATCTAGTTAAGCGTTATCGGTGCCATTGCACTCTGGTCCCGCGCCGCCACTTTACTTCTGTTTCGCGGTAAAGAAGACCTAATCGTAACCAAATCATCGTTAACCATCTCGCTTAGCGAGATAGCTTCGCGTTATTTTAAAAAATTGCCTTAGTCCTCAGCCGGGAAGAATGTTCTTCTTTTTATCTCGTATAAGGCTCGCTCGCGACCTGCACGCCTAATATCCCGGCCACAGACGGGGAGATGCTCTGAAGACGTCGGGCGAAATCGTCGGGATCCGTGGTTTTAAAGGGCCCGCCCCGGTCACAACGATAAGCGTATCGCTGCGATGTGCCTGTACTAGCGCGAACAAGATCGCCGCGTGCTTAGGATTTAGTCTTATGCACCCGTGCGATGCGGGACGGCCAAGGTGGGCTATTTCATAGCTGCCATGGATCGCGTAGCCGCCGTTGAAGAAGATCGAATGCGGCATGGGGGACATGTCGTATTTGTGCGAATACCACTTCACTTCGAGGCGTTCCGGGGTGTAGCTGCCGTTCGGCGTGTGATAGCCCCAGCGGGCGGTCGAAACTGGCCAGGCGTACAAGAGCTTTCCGTCCAGCGAAACCGAGAGATGCTGGCTGCTTTTGTCCACGGTGATTAGGACGTCCGAACGCGCGCCGTGCGCTCCGATAATACTCAACAACGCTACGAGCACCAAGACTTTGGGCATAATCGGACCTTGCTCTCTTTGTTCTAAGTAACCGTATCGGCCAGAAGCAGGCGCGCAGTGACCCTCGTCAAAAATTGAGCTTCATCGCGCGGGCAATTGAATGAGTTGGGATGCCCCTAAGGGCAATTGTCCGCTTGGCCAGTGTCAGTGATCATAATGATGAAGAGTGTCGATATGGCTGGTTGCGCGCGTGGGATCCCACCGGCGCTCGTTGGAAACTCCATGCTCGGGATTGCCGCAAATGCACGTCTTTGAAAACTTCAAAGAAGTTAAGGCGGCGATCGGAACCGAGGTCGGTGTAAGCGAGTGGCTGGATTTGACACAGAAGCGCATCGACCAATTTGCCGAAGCAACCGGCGACCAGCAGTTTATTCACGTCGATGAATAGTGCGCTAAACGCGAACTGCCAACGCAGACCACAATCGCTCACGGGCTGCTTACGCTTTCATTGGCACCCTGGTTTGTCCGGTCGATTACCGGCATAAAGGCAATAAAAAATACATTGAACTACGGAGCTAATCGAATCCGGTATCTCACCCCCGTGCCTGCCGGACCCAAGCTGCGCGGTCGACTTAGGATTCTTGCGGCCGATGACGCGCCGCCGAACGGCTTACGTGTTACCTACGGCATCACGACTGAGCTCCAAGGTAGTGATCGTCCCGCTTGCGTGGCAGAGATGATCGCTGTGCTTTATCTGTAATATTGTACGCGAGGCCAATATAGGCCGTCACACCGGTGATGCCGCGAAAGCTAATCCAAGAATTGGATATCAGCGGAGAGCGATGACGCCCGAGCCTTCCAACACAAAATTGCCGATATCTATGCTGCTGAGCCAGAAAGACTCGCCGCATCGGGAATAGAAAATCCTGACACATCCAATTCTCGAACCAACTCGGTGACTTCGCTGCCATTGAGCTCCACCAAGGGAGGTCGAACCGTGCCCCAGACAGCGTCGCCGGATGTAGCAGCGATAGCGGCCTTCATAGCCGGAATCATCGGATATTTCTGAAAAATTGCGCGCGTTGCATTGAGCGCCTGTTGTCGAGATTCGGAGTCGGTCGACGTCCACGTCTTATAAAGATGCACGATTGCAGTGGGATTTACGTTTCCGGTTGCCGTGATGCAGCCAGCACCGCCCCCTTGCATTGTCTTCAGCAGAATTGTCTCCGTCCCAGCAAAGACATCGAACCCCTGCGGCTGGAATTCTCGTAGCATCGCCGCTGTATTGTTCCAATCGCCAGACGAATCCTTCACACCAGCAATGATTTTAGGGAATGTTTTTAGTAGGCGCTCAATAAGCGCTAATGTGATTGGGACCTGCGAAACTGGCGGGATATGATATAGGTAGATTCGCAAGCGATCGTCGGACACGGAATCAATCACCCGCGCAAAACTCCGAAAGAGGCCTTCGTCGCTCACTCCTTTGTAATAAAATGGGGGAAGCATCAACACGCCGGAACAGCCTGCCTGCACGGCGTGCCGAGTCAGCTCAATGGTGTCCGGCAGCGCGCACGTGCCGGTTCCGGGCACCATTTTCGAAGGCTGCAAACCAGCATCGAGCAGTGCCTGCAACAGAGAACGTTTTTCAGCGACCGAAAGCGAGTTCGCTTCCGAATTCGTGCCAAATATCGCCAACCCAACGTCTTGCTTGATTAGCCATTTACAGTGCTTCACGAAGCGCGGCACCGAAGGTGTTAGATCGCTGTTGAATGGCGTAAGAACAGGCGACATTACTCCGCGGAATCGCTGTCCGGTTTCATTCATTCGATGATCTCTGTTTTTCCATGCGCAAGCGGGTCGGTTAGGATCCGATCCCGACCCCCTGAGTTTCGTAACCGCCACCTGCGATGCCGGTCGGCTTTTTCTTTGCGCCCGCTACGGCAGGCACCAGGATGGCGACAATCCCTGCGAGCAGGATCAGGACAGACAAGGTATAGAGCGCCGGCTCGAAGCTGTTCGTGCTTTGGCGTATCCAGCCGACCGCGAATGGCCCGAAATAGCCGCCGAGATTGCCAACCGAATTGATCATCGCGATGCCCGCCGCCGCCGCTGTCCCGGTCAGGAAGTTCGACGGCATCGGCCAGAACGGCGGACGCGAGCCGTAGATGCCGATCGTCGCCAGGGTCATCATCGCGAGCTGCGCGTAAGAGCCGTTGGTGAAGGCCGCGCCTGCAAGCCCTAGCGCGCCGAGCGCACATGTAACCGCGAAATGCCAGCGCCGTTCGTTATAACGGTCGGACGACCATCCGAACACGACAAGACCGATCATCCCGAGCAAGTAGGGCACGGCCGCCATGAAGCCGGTCATCATATTCGACTGCCCGAGACCCTTGAGCACCTGCGGCATGAAGAAGGTCAAACCGTAATTGGCGGATGTCGTAAGCAAGTATAGCAAGCAGAGCACCAGAACCCGCCAATCGACCAGCGCCTTCAGCAGCTTGGGTTGCCCGCGGGCGATGAGGACCTTGCGTTCCGCGTCCAGCTCGCCTTCCAGCCAGGTCTTCTGCTCGGCGCTCAGCCAGCCCGCAGTTTTCGGGCGATCCGGCAAGACGAATAGGACCACGAATCCGAGCAGAATGGCGGGCAGCGCTTCGAGGATGTACATCCATTGCCAGCCTTTAAGACCGAGCACTCCATTGAGTTCGAGCAGTAGACCGGAAACTGCGGCGCCGAGTCCGTTCGAGATTGGCACGGCCATGAACAAATACCCGATCACGCGGGCTCGATAGCGCGATGGAAACCAATAGGTGAAATATAGGATCATCCCCGGAAAGAAGCCCGCTTCGGCGACGCCGAGCAAAAAGCGCATTGAGATGAAGCTCGCCGGACCCGTGACCACCGCCATCAGCCCGGCGACGATTCCCCAGGTGACCATGATGCGCGCGATCCAGCGGCGCGCGCCGACCTTTTCCAGCATGATGTTGCTCGGCACTTCGAAGAGGAAGTAGCCGAGGAAGAAAATGCCCGCGCCCCAACCGAAGACATAGGGCGAGAGCCCGATGTCCTTGTTCATCGTCAGCGCCGCGAACGAGACATTCGTGCGGTCAACATAGGCGATGAAATAAGAACACATGATCAGCGGCAAGAGCCGCCACATCACTCGTGCGATCGTCTTTCGCTCCAGTTCGGCAACCGGCTGCGTCGTCATGATGTTTCCCCTCCCCCAAGCTCGTTTGTCTCAGACGTCCATTCTCAAATTCGGCACGCGTTTCCGTTCAGGGAATCGTGCGTGTGATCTTCGGAATAGCGAAACTGAAGTCGCACCCCTCCTCGGCTTGCGTCACAGTCTCAAACCAAAGCCGCTCATAACCACGCCGGTCCGTGACAGAGGCCGGCGGCTCCCGTTCGCGATCGCGGCGGGCAAGTTCTCCGTTGTCCACGAGCAGGGACAGCATGCGGCCAGCCGTATCCAGCCTGATCCGGTCACCGCTGCGGACGAGAGCCAGCGGGCCGCCGGCCGCCGCTTCCGGAGAGACGTGCAAAACGATAGTGCCGAACGCTGTCCCACTCATCCGCGCATCCGAGATGCGAACCATGTCCTTGACGCCGCGCTGCAGAAGCTTGCGCGGGATCGGGATGTAGCCGGCCTCCGGCATGCCCGGCGCGCCCTTTGGTCCCGCGTTTTGGAGAATGAGCACGTCCTCGGGTTGGACATCCAGGCTCGGATCATCGATCCGTGCGGCAAGATCGGCGAGCGAGCTGAACACGACTGCTCGCCCTTCGTGCTGTAGCAGAGAGGGTGTGGCTGCCGACTGTTTGATAATCGCGCCGGCCGGAGCGAGATTGCCGCGCAGCACCGCCATCGCGCCGCCGGTATGGATCGGATTTGAGAACGGCCGCACCACGTCCTGTTTAAACGGCGCGGGCGCGGTGGCGAGGTTCTCGGCGAGCGTACGGCCCGTTACGGTCAGGCAGGACATGTCCATCAGCGGCGCGAGTTCGCGCATCAGCGGCACCAGCCCGCCCGCGCGATAGAGATCTTCCATGTAGCCCTGGCCGGTCGGTTTCAGATCGATCAGCACTGGCGTTTCTCGCGCGATCCGGTCGAAGCCTGCGAGATCAACGCCAATCCCCATGCGTCCGGCGATAGCCGTCAGATGGATGAGTGCATTGGTCGAGCCGCCCGCGGCGAGCACGACGCGCAAGGCGTTGGTGAAAGCGGCGGGTGTGAGGATCTTGTCGGGTGTCAACCGCTCGGCCGCGATCGCCACGGCGCGCGCGCCAGTCTCTTCGGCGAGGCGCCGTCGCTTCGCATGCACTGCGGGCGCACAGGCGCCGCCCGGCAGCATCATGCCGAGGATCTCGGCGGCGATTGCCATAGTGCTGGCCGTACCCATCACACCGCAAAAGCCGATGGTCGGCGCGAGCTCGCCGTTCACTTCCTCGATTTCGGCCGCGCTCAATTCGCCGGCCCGGTATCGGCCCCAGAAGCGGCGGCAGTCCGTGCAGGCGCCAAGCCGTTCGCCACGCCAGTTGCCGGTGAGCATCGGCCCGCTCACCAGCAGGATGGCCGGCACATTTGCACTCGCGGCGCCCATCAGCAGCGCAGGAACGGTCTTGTCGCAGCCGCCGAGCAGGATCACCGCATCCATCGGCTGGGCGCGAAGCATTTCCTCCACGTCCATCGACATCAGATTGCGCAGATACATGCTGGTCGGATGCGAGAAGCTCTCCTGAATGGAGATCACCGGGAACGGGATTGGGATTCCGCCGGCGAGCATCACCCCGCGGCTGGCCGCCTCAATCAGATCAGGTACATTTCTCTGGCAGGCGTTGTAGCCAGAATCCGTGTCGACGATGCCAATGATCGGACGGGCCAGCGCGTCGTCGCTGTAGCCGAGAGCTTTGATGAAGGCTTTTCGCAGGAAGACGGAAAAATCGGCGTCGCCGTACCCGGCGAGATTGCGCCCCATTCCGACCGGTCGTGGCATCGGTGTGCCCCCGAACGAAACATATTGTATTTGGTAACTAGATTGTCAACAATATTGTTACCAGGAGTCGTTATGCCTGAGCAAGCGCTTGCAACCGTTTCAGAATCCGGCGCCAGTCGGTCGGTAGCGGATTTGATCGAAGAGGAGATCGTGCTGGGCTGGCTGCACCCACGCGAACGCCTCGTCGAAGAGGAATTGGCGCTGCGTTACAGCGTGAAAAGGCACGTGGTACGTGACGCATTGCTGAAGCTGGAGCGGATCGGGCTTGTCGAGCGCACTCCGAACAAGGGCGCAGTGGTGCGCATGCTCGGGGCGACAGAGGTCGAACAGATCTACGCTGTAAGGGAAGTGCTTGAGGTGCTCGCGGCTGAGCAGATTTCCCTACCCGCCTCGCCCGCTTTGATCGACGCTCTTTCCCGTATTCAGGAGCGCCACTCGGCTGCATTAGAGGCGAACGATTCGCGCGCAGCCTTTCACGCCAATTTGGATTTCCACCACGTTCTGTTCGGCGCGTGCGGAAATGCCTGTCTCGCCGAAATGATCCGCAGTCTTGAACAGAAGGTGCATGGGGTGCGCTCCTACACGGCCGGGGATCCGGTTCATCTCAGGCAGGCACGTGACGAACACATCGCGATGATAGAATCGCTGCGCACCGGCGACCGGTTGAAGCTGATTGCGCTCTGTCGCGCTCACCTGATCCCGGCTCGCGCCGCTTACATCGCCGGATTGAGGCGCAGGGGTCTTGCATAAACAACAATTCCGACTATTCGGCGTCGGTAGACCGGAGTTTTGCGTCGACAATCTCGTCGTCGGAGTCGGTCGAAGGCCGCTGGTCGCAGCGAAACAAGCCGCTGAATAAAATTGCATCGCTTTTCTGCGGAGGAGCAGATGATCCAGCAAAAAGTGAAGACTGACCTTTCCGGTGCGCCGATTGTCACGACCATGGAGGTCACCCCCGTCGCCGGCAGGGACAGTATGCTTCTCAATTTGAGCGGCGCGCACGGCCCGTTCTTCACGCGCAACCTCGTGATCCTGACCGACAATTCCGGGCATACCGGCGTCGGTGAGGTCCCGGGAGGCGAGAAGATCAGGCAAACTCTCGAAGACGCACGCGATCTCGTCGTCGGCCAAACTATAGGGGCCTGCAACAATGTTCTCGCTGCCATTCGCGCCAAGTTCGGGCATCGCGACGCGGGCGGGCGCGGCAAACAGACGTTTGATCTGCGTGTGACCATTCACGCCGTCACGGCCGTGGAATCAGCGCTGCTCGACCTACTTGGTCAGCATCTCGACCTGCCGGTTGCGGCGCTACTCGGCGAAGGCCAGCAGCGCGCGAGCGTCGAGACGCTCGGTTATCTTTTCTTCGTCGGCGATCGCAAGAAGACGAATCTTCCCTATGCGGATGGCGCGAAGGAGAAGGACGGGTGGCTCCGACTGCGCCATCAAGGAGCAATGACAGCGGATGCCGTCGTTCGGCTCGCCGAGGCGACGCACGATCATTACGGCTTTTCCGATTTCAAGCTGAAGGGCGGCGTCTTGGCAGGCGAGCGGGAGATCGAGGTCGTGACCGCGATCGCAAAGCGCTTCCCAAAAGCGCGTGTAACGCTCGACCCAAATGGTGTTTGGTCGCTCGAAGAGGCGATCAGGCTCTGCAAGGACATGCACGGCGTGCTTGCCTACGCGGAAGACCCTTGTGGTGCCGAGGCCGGATTTTCGGGGCGCGAGATCATGGCCGAATTCCGCCGGGCGACCGGATTGCCGACCGCGACCAATAT
>Ga0207787_1000217_pt1 | contig 8854 bp, 7 predicted proteins | sample LuqExpMetageno77_FD_187834 | JGI IMG/M metagenome (GOLD analysis project Ga0207787, IMG submission 187834) | Tropical forest soil microbial communities from Luquillo Experimental Forest, Puerto Rico - Sample 77 (SPAdes) | ecosystem: Environmental > Terrestrial > Soil > Tropical forest ... | reverse complement strand
GAAAAGGTAAGAACAGCGTGTCAAAGCCCGATAGGACAAGCCGCGTCGCTGGTAATGTGCCCGCGAACAGACACATGCCAAGAAAGCCGAGCAGTAGCCCAAAATTCGTGTGATACGAGGTCATTGGCAAGGCGAGTTAAACGGCGGAGGGCGACACGCCGATGATCGGCTGATGCAACGCGAGAAATCCGACATAAAGACTGGTCGCGAAGATCAAACGTAAAGGGTTGCAACGCGGCACGGCTCGACGAACTTTTCGTACTGGTTACCGGCTTGCCGTTTACACCATGCGAGGTTTCGATTAGCCTTTTTTATAATTAATATGACGGCCGGAGGACTGCGGCCGATGATTGATGCCTCTTTCGAGACGGCGCTAAACGGTCGCGTCGAATACATGCTCGGCGCATGCACTAAGTGCGGCAAGTGTGTTGAGGCGTGTCCAAGCGTTCAGCCTGCCGGCATTGCCGATGTGAACCCGCAGGACATCGTAGGTGGCATTCTCGACATTGCGCGTACCGGCGATGGTCCCGAAGCCTCCGTTAAATGGGCATCGTCGTGCATGCTCAGTGGTGAATGTATCAAGGCGTGTGACTATGGCGTCAATCCGCGGTTCCTTCTTGCAATGGCGCGTATCGCCATTGCGAAGGCCAAGAATGAATTGTCGGACCGACGCCGCAAGGGCGTGCATAATTTTCGTGGCATGAGCCAGGATGTGACCGTGCTTTCCCGCCTTCAGCTCGACGGTGAGGCGCTGGAGCGGCTTGGGCAAAAGGCCACCTCGGTGTCCACGCCGAACGAGGCGCCCGACTTCATATTCTACACCGGCTGCAATGTACTTAAGACCCCGCACATCGCATTGCTCGCGCTTGATATCATGGATGCACTCGGCATCAGCTATCATGTCATGGGTGGGCCGACTCACTGCTGCGGCATCATGCAGCTGCGCGCGGGTGACGTCGAAATGTCCGGTCGTGTGGGGTCGAACACAATCGAGAAGTTGTCCCACTCGAAGTCCGGTCAGGTTGTCTCTTGGTGTCCTAGCTGTTACGTGCAGTTTACCGAGACGACATTGCCGACTTTCGAGAAATTGCATGGTTCCCGACCGTTCGAGATGACTCCGTTCATCCGCTTCCTGAGAGATCGGCTCGACTTATTGACACCGCATCTGCACCAACGGGTAGAAATGCGAGCCGCACTGCACCGGCATCCCGGCGTGGCCGGGGTTATGGAAGCGGCAGCAGATATCCTGGGCGCTATCCCCGGGGTGATCCTGGTCGATCTGAAGCAGCCTGCGGTTGGCCTGCAGAGTGTCACCGTCGGCGTCCTTCCTGCCTACAAGCGCGAGCTGCAGCTCAACGAGCTTCAGGCCGCACGCGACGCTGGCGTTGATGCGTTGGTCGCTGTGTATCATTCCGATCATCGCGAATTGTGCGCCCATGAGCGCGATTGGCCATTCCGAATCATCAATATTCTCGAGGTCGTCGGCGAAAGCATGGGGTTGCACCGCGCCGATCGCTTCAAACAACTGAAGATGATGCAGGACGCTGATCTCATCGTCGCGGAATGCCGTGACCTGATTGCACAGCATGCTATCGACGTTGGGACCGCTCGCAGCGTAGTGGTCAAGGCGATGATCGAGGACCAACCTCTTCCGCTGAAAGGTGGACCACGCCCAGTGGAACTAAGCCCCAGCGATTTGCCACCAGCGTAACGCGAAGGTGGCGCAACCGTTATCTGCTTTCGCCGCGAAGGAATAATCTCGCTGACAAATGTCTGCTTTCGGGAGCAAATGGCGGTCGCCTACTGCAACCTCAAAGTTCGTTCAAAAAAGAGAGGGCTGACCTGGGATTGCAGCCCTCGATACGCATTACTACAAGCCGCTTCGGGGTTGGGCATGAAGCGGTCAAAGTATTTTTCTACGCTTCGTCGCACCGTCGGTCTGTCCGCTACCCGACTCACGCGTAGGTTTATATTTTAGACAAGTAAACCAATCGGCCGGTTACTGCGTTATAGCTCGGCCGCTTCGAAGCGGCCGCCATGGCCGGCCGAGGGCCGCTCGAAGCACACCCGGGCGGCCCAACCAAAAAATGTTAGTGCGTTTGTGGTTTGGCCGCTTTGGCGGTCGAGAAGGTGGAGGAACTGTTGAGCTACGGCGGCCGAGATCCAACTGGATGTCCGGCGACGAAAGCAGCATGTCGGCGATCCCGTCGTAGCTCTTAGCGATAGCCGAACAGATGCCCAAGTCTTAAGGGGTATTGAGTACGAAATCGAACTGGCCGGTGAGGCCATCAGCAGCGTCCGCTATCCGCATCAATAATTCGCGCTGGAATAGACCATCACGGGCATTCGCCGGCTCATTGGGAAAGTATAGTTGGGTGGTTAATAGACGGCTGCTCGGCGCTTGAACCTTGACGTGATAATGCCTCGTGCGGCCGGGGTAGAGCGCCGGCACGATGGTGCGAAAGCGGAACGCGCCGTCGGGCCCGGTGACGACATGACCACGATATCGGAAACCGATATTGTCATACTCACCTCTCTCATCAGCATGCCAGAGATCAACCACCGCTTCGCGAAGCGGCCGGCAGCTTCTCGTCAGCACAAAACCAGAAAGTTCGAAGCGACGTCCTGCAGCACCAGGCTCGCGCAGATCACTGCGCTCCGGCGATTTTGGCTTGAAGAACGGTCCCTCGGTCTGGCGAACGGTCGGTTCATCGCCATCGCGACAGGAAGGCGTGGGCGCAAGCTCGTGCGCCAGGACTGCGTCCGCGCTTGACAGTTCACACCCGGCGGCAAGCATGGCGGTGTTGAGCAGAAATCCGCGGCGCGTCTGTTTCGAGAATCTATTCATGAAGTCGATCGATATATGAAGACCGGCGGCTCACCTGATCGGGGATGTTACCGCGGATCAGTCCGTCCGACTACTTTGAAGATAGGTGGTCGAAGGGACATACTAGCGTGACACCGAGTCTGATTTTGGCCAGTGTAGATGCCGAGGCTCTCGCATGTCGCCAATGGCTTTCAGCCGACATAGAATTAAGCTCGCGGATGTCTGCTTTTACAGTCGCTAACGGAAGAAAGCAGACGTGGTGCGGACGTCGCACAATGCTGGGGCGTATCGTTGAGGCAATATTCGATGCCAGTGCGCATCTCGGTGCGCACTGGAACGTCGAAATGATTTCCCAAGCGTAACGGATATGATCACTCCTGAGCACGAGCGAGCTGCGGCCGGGTTTCGGGCATCGTCAGCCACACCAAAGCGAGCGCCATCGCCGCACTGACCGCGAGCGACAAAAATGCGACTTCGCTGCCGAAACGATCACTGAGATAACTAGCGAAAAGCACGCTGACCGAGGCACCGATCCCGGTCGCGGTGCCGACAATTCCCTGCGCCAGATTGAAGTGGCCGGATCCATACGTGACGTCCACGATTACCAAAGGCACCAGAACACCGAGGACCGCGGCCGCCACGCCATCAAGCATCTGGATTACGACGAGCAAATGCGGATCGCGCACAAATGCAAACAGTATTCCGCGACAGACGAGCGCGCCGGTCGCAATGAGTAAGAGCGGGCGGCGTCCCCAAGTTTGGGCCCGTCGGCCAACCCAGGGAGACATCACTGCGACTACGATCTGCGGCACAATCATACAGGCCGCGATCAGCGCAGGCGCCCAGGCAGCGGATTGCGTTGTCATGAAGCTTCCTATCAGCGGCAGCATCGCCGCGTTGGCGAAGTGAAACAACATGACAACCAGGGCAAACTCGAGCAGCGGCCGGTTGCGTGCAAGCATCATAATGCTGGTTGTCGCCGGGCCTGTGTCATCTTTTCTCGGGATGGCACCATGGCACCGGTCGGGGTTGATATCGTCCGCTCGTACGCACGCAAGCGCCAATATTGTTGGAATCGTCAGAGCAACCGTCACAAGGAATACGGCTCGGCTCGACAACAAGTATCCAAATGTACCCATCACCGCCGCCGCGATTCCACTGCCGATCGAGGCGAAGCGCGCATTGCGTCCCAATCGCCGGCTGATGGCCGATTGACCAACAAGGCCGAGGCTGATGGCAGCAATCGCCGGGCCCAACACGCAACTGCTGACCGCGTGGAGCAGCGCGGCACATAGAACGATCGGAAAGATCGGCCAGACCGCATAGGCCAAAGCGCTCACGCCGATCGCTGCTACAGCCAAACCGGCGACCAATCGTTCGGACCGCGCCCAGTCGACCAGTGCTCCTCCCGGCATCTGGCCAAGCAAAGAAGTCAACCCGCTCACGGACAGGATCAGGCCGATCTCAACCTGGGTCCACTTCTCCGTTGTCAAATAGACTGCGATGAAGGGGCCAAAACCGGTCTGCACATCGGCAAGAAAGAACACAAACCAATCGAGGCCACGCGTGCTGCGAACCGAAGGTCCGCGGCGCTGAGGCGCGTTCGTTGATCGAGCGGTCGGCTCTCTGTCGCGGGCGGAGGTCGATGTGTCGATACGCTGCGTTGCTCGCGCAAACAGGTCACTTCTCCGGTGTGGTCTAGGGTGGTAAATCCAGCGGCTCCAAGGCGCCGGTTGAGCCAATTACTACAACCGAATTGCCCTCCCGGTATTCGGGTGCGGCCTTCAACTGATCTCGGGTCAATTCGAGCTCTATATTGTCGCCCTTCTTGACCGCACCGGCAAAATGCAAAGCGCCCCAGCTCACTGCAATCTTGCGGCTGCCAACCCCAAGAAAACCGCCAAAATCGATAATGGCGGCACGCACCTGCCCTACTGGATCGACGACGATGTCGACGATACGACCCATGTCCTTGCCATCGGCGCCTTGGACAGTCCGGCCAAGAATCCCGCGCACGGCCGCACCATCGATAATGGTAACGGAGGGTTTCGCCTCTGCCGGCGACGATTCGGGACCATCCGCGGCCGGCACGAATTGCGTCAGCATCAGGAGAAAAATCGTGGTCAGGATAAGGCCGACGTCCAATCGCGCGTGCACGAAGCCCTCCTTGTCCGAACGGGGAAAGGCAATAAGGAACGCGATTTAATTGGCAATGGTTCCACGCTGCAGCAGCAAAGCTGACGACGAGATATGGGCCTGCAATGCTTGCTTGACAAAGCAGACAATTTGGCTACGCGGCACGCTTGGTCAGACGGAACACTTCGCGGCACATTAGCTTGTAGTAGGCGCCTTTGCTCTTCATCAGCCAATCCGGTGAACCATCTTCGATCACGCAACCGGACTTTAGCACCACGATACGGTCGAAATTCCGTAAGCTCGAAAGCCGATGCGCAATCGCTATCACAGTACGTTTCTGCATCAGGCGCCCGAGGGCTTCGCGAACCGCTTCCTCGGAATCGCCGTCCAGAGAGGCCGTGGCCTCATCAAGCAAAAGGATCGGTGAGTCCTTCAGGAAAGCGCGTGCAATGGCGATGCGCTGGCGCTCGCCGCCCGAGAGTTTGACACCGCGATCGCCGACGACCATGGCGAAGCCCGCAGGCAGCTCATCGATGAATTCGCATCGTGCCGCCCTGGCCGCTTGCACCACCTGCTCGTCGGTTGCGTCAGGTCGACCGTATCGGATGTTTTCCATGATCGATCGCTGGAAAAGGGAGATATCTTGGGGGACCAGTGCGATTGCCGAACGCAGACTATCCTGTGTGACACGAGCAATATCCTGGCCGTCGATAAGGATCCGGCCGCGCTCCACATCATAAAAACGTTGGAGCAGGGCGAACAGAGTCGATTTGCCGCCACCGGATTCGCCGACCAATCCGACACGCTGATTTGATTCAATTCGCAGGTTGAATGTCTCGAAAACGCGGCGGCCACCGGGATAGCTGAACGAGATATTGTCGAATTCTATGGATGCGCCCCATTTGACAAGGGGGCCAGCTTCGGGATGATCCCGCAGTTGGTGTTGAGCCAGTAGCGTTGCAAGCGCCTCCGAAAGCCGCGCGACATGCTGCGTCACGTCAACGAGGGCGACCGCAAGGTCGCGCGTGGCATGCAGGACGGATAGTCCCAATGTGCAGGCAAGAACAACATCGCCAGCCGTGGCCTGGCCGCGCTGCCAAAGTGTAACCGCCCAGGCCACCAGTCCAATCGTGAAGGCAGCAGTTACGACGGCGTGTGCAACCCGCAGCCTTTCCAAATAAAGGAGGCTTCGGCTGCGCGCCGCCATTTCACAATCAACCGTCGCGCCGAAGCGATCAAGCTCGCGCCTTACCGCACAGAACGCCTTGACGACAGGCATATTGCTAACAACATCGACCATCTCCCCGTCAACGGCTGCCGCCTTAGCGGCAAAATCGTGATGAAGAGGTTTTCCGGCCGCTGCCACGCGGAACATAGCGACGACAACCACGCTCCCGGCAACACTCAGGACGCCCGCCATCGAAGTGCTGACCGTTGCAACCAAGGCAATTGCCGAGACCGTTGCCAGACACGGCGGCAGCACGTTCCACACGAACATATTCTCAATTGCGAAGACCGCATTGGAGGTCGCGGTGATCCGGCTGGTGAGCGTTCCTGGTAGCTGGTCGGCAAAATAGCTCGGAGCATGACCGGTCACGTGACGAAACAGGTCACGGCGCAGATCACCGGTTACTTTGACAAAGGTTGTGCTCGCGAGCCAGCCGGCGGCGCGCCAAAGCAAATTGTCTCCAGCGATGAGCGAACACAATAGCAGGAAGGACAACCAGACGTTGTGCGATAAACCTAAGGTGAGGCTATCGACCAGGATTTTGACGCCGTACTGGGTGCCGACCGAACACGTCACAGCTGCGGCAACTGCCGCCACAATTGCCGCATGCGAACGCCATCGTGACCGCAAATAATGGCCAACAAACGAAAAAGGCCGGCCTGCGTAGCTGGTTAGGTTATCCATGCGCGCGGCGACTAGCCAAGGACAGCACACGTGACATCTGCGACGCTAGAAATACAATCTGCATTGGAACACCGTACGTGGCCGCTCCATTTCAGTTTTGGGAACCATCTTGACCCGGAAACGTTCCCAGCTTCGGTGGCTTTTTCAGGGTGAACGTTGTCAAGTCCAGTGGATTAAAAAAATTTAAGGAGTTCAAGCTGATGCGCATCGCTCAGGTAGCCCCGTTGACCGAAGCAATCCCTCCCAAACTTTATGGCGGCACAGAGCGGGTCGTTCACTGGTTGACCGAAGAGCTCGTCACCCTCGGCAATGACGTGACGTTGTTCGCAAGCGGAGATTCCCATACCTCGGCAAGGCTTGAGGCGATATGGCCAAAGGCTCTGCGGCTAGATGGTTCAATACGTGATCCACACGCTCTGCACATCGTAATGCTGGAACGGGTACGCCAGCTCAGTCATGAATTCGACTTGCTGCATTTCCATCTGGACTATTACCCTTTTTCACTTTTTGCCCGTCAACCAACGCCATTTATTACAACTTTGCATGGCAGGCTTGATTTGCCGGAGCACCAGCCTGTATTCCGGACATTTCGCACGACACCGCTCATTTCGATCTCAAATTCGCAGCGGCGGCCGGTCCCGCAGGCGAATTGGATCCAGACGATCTATCATGGGGTCCCCGAGAAATTGCTGTCACCACGCCCGGTAAAGCCGGCTTACCTCGGCGCGCTCGGCCGTATAGCACCGGAAAAATCGATCGACCGCGCCATCCGGATCGCCAAACGATGCGGTATACCGTTGAAGATCGCAGCCAAGGTTGATCCCGTGGATCAGGAGTATTACGACGAAGTCATTAAGCCGCTTCTGGATTCGCCCTTTATTGAATACATCGGCGAGATCAGTGACCAGGAGAAATCAGAGTTTCTGAGCGGCGCGGTTGCACTGCTCGTAACGATCGATTGGCCCGAGCCATTTGGGCTTGTCATGATCGAAGCTATGGCGTGTGGCACGCCGGTGATTGCGTTCAACCGTGGATCTGTGCCCGAGATCATCGAAGATGACCTCACCGGCCTGATTGTGGAAGACGAGATCTCGGCGGTCAGCGCGGTCGGCCGGATCTCCGAATTAGATCGCCAGAAGGTGCGGGCGCGTTTTGAACAGCGATTCACCGCGCGACGTATGGCCATGGACTATCTAGCTGCATATCGCAATGTCATGCACCTCGAAACACCGCGTCTGAAAGTCGTTACGAGTACCGAGTAAGTTTCTTGGCCGCGCTTTAGGTAGAAGTGGCCGATTTGAAGCCCCTGCAGGGCAGTTGTTATTGCAGGTGGGATCGCCTTTAGCTTTTCCTCGTGCGTTCCACCGAGAAATATACTCCGCGTGCCTGCGATTGCTCCTTTTTGCCAAATCATCCCTTAATCCCTTAACGAGCCTGGTTTGAACCGCTACGATGCCCTGTCCTGAGCCTTGGGGGAGGCAATGAGACGACGGGATTTCATTAAAGGAATTCCTCGGAAATGACGATTGCACTGCGGGCCGCGACCTATAACCTTGGGTCGCGTTATTCTATTCAGACCCGAACTGACGAGGGATGATATGGCCGATAACCGTGCAGATTTGAATCCATCTACCTGGGATCCAGCATTAGATGCTGTGGTGGCGGCTCCGAGACACCACAAAGTCATCTTCGAGAACGAGCGCCTTCGCGTGCTTGAGGTAACCTTGGAGCCAAACGACGAAGAGCCCATCCATCATCATCGATGGCCATCGGTGTTCGTGTTCGACCAGGTCCAGGGGCCAGTACACGATTTTGCCCCAGATGGCACTAAACTGCCTCCGAACCGAGACGTCATGCAGGCGATCCAAAATTGGAATGGCCAAGGATGTTTGGTCGTGAACATGGCGCCGCAACCACTCGGACGGGTTTTCAACGCTTCCGAAAAGACGATCCACGGCATCAGAGTTGAGATGAAGGCG
>Ga0207787_1000212_pt1 | contig 8922 bp, 7 predicted proteins | sample LuqExpMetageno77_FD_187834 | JGI IMG/M metagenome (GOLD analysis project Ga0207787, IMG submission 187834) | Tropical forest soil microbial communities from Luquillo Experimental Forest, Puerto Rico - Sample 77 (SPAdes) | ecosystem: Environmental > Terrestrial > Soil > Tropical forest ... | reverse complement strand
TTGCTTGAGACGGCCTCTTGGCGCCCTCTTCAGCTGCAACTTTATCCTGCGCGGGTGAACGTCAAATTAGAACAGCGCAGGGTGCAAAACGTCGACGTTACCGCGCCGAGCCCGTTTTCTTACGCAGCCACAGCCATCCGTAAATTAAATTCGCAGCAAACGATAAATTCGCTTATTCCGCCAAACGCCTGAGCACCCGTCGCAACATGGTCGGGCGGGCCCCCGCCGCCCTCTATGCGGCTTTTTTGGCTTTACTTGCACGCGTTCTACCAGCCGACCGCCGCCGATTTACTTTGCCGGCGCGTGCGTGTGCCTTGCGATGCCGTTTACGCTTGTGCCGCAGAACTGCATGACGGCCAACATTCCTTAGGAACAATTTTTCCAGTGGATAACTCAGCCGCCGGATCGCCGCGGCGAGCGGAAGCCATGCGACCGCCATGATGTCTTTCATCACGTCGCGGCTCGGATACGCCGCGGCCTGCATGAACCAGAATTGCACCACTTTCGGCCGGCCGCGCGTCCGGTAGGCAATCGCGCCGAGAAACATACCCACGATTACGCGATGGCCAGTCTCCTCCACCACCTCACGCCGAGCGCCGTTGAGGGGATGCTCGTCTCGCCTGAGCTTGCCGCGCGGCAGTACCCAGAGCTCGTCCTTTCGGCGTTGGACGATAGCGACCCGTGGCCGCGCGCCCGCGCGCACCACGACGCCTCCTGCCGCGTGTATCGTCGCGTCCGCCATACCAACCCGTTTCCGCCTTGAGCCATTTCACCCTACCAAGATTTGTTGGCGCATGAAGCGATAATGTACGTTACGCACATCCTTGTGGGTAACCTGTCCCGCCGGCTGCATTCATTAGTCACCTCACACATTGCGCGTGCCATGACACGTTCGACCAGTAGCACGAAAAATGGCTTCGTAGCCTGATCCGTACCGCTGTTTCCAGTCGCATAGCCCTCTTTGCGCGTGAACCGACGAGAATCTCAAACAAGCGTCTTGCGGATTCGAGCGCTGACGAGATCGCCTGGGCCATAAGGCGACCAATAGTCATAACCGGGTTTATCCGTTCAAGGCGCCTGATCTTCTTCGGCTTAAAAGGGGCATCCCGCGACTTGTTTTCCTGACCATCATTTCCCGCCAAAAGGACGACTTGATAAAGGCGACTTTGACGCGCTCTCTGCAATCATAGCAAAGCTGGTGGATTCCAGCAGGAACGCGCTTGTCCAGATCGGTTCACAAGATCAACACATCTCGCTGTCAAAAAGGGACAAAACGGCGTAGCCGTAACATCGTGTCTAATGCCCAAGTTGCAGGCGGTTTTGCGAGCTACGGGTCGGCGGCGACGAGCTCTTCGGGGTTGGTGCTCTTCTCGTTTTCGAAGTCGGGTCTGAAGGAATATGGAGTGTGAGCAAGCACGCCGGAATCGGTGGAAAGAGCGCCATTTCCTCGCCGAGATAATTGGTCACAACGACATTTACAAACCCGACGAAATGCGCGCAATTGCCGTCAAAATGTACCACGCGGGATACTGATCCATGACGCGACAATTTTACATTGTGCTGACCACTATCGCGGCCCTTATCTGCATCTGCGCGCCACTTCGCATGGACTGGGCTGTTGTTAGTCCGGATAACGGAAGGCCATCAGAGCTGGCCAACACGCAGTTTCGTCGTGAAGGATTTTGGCAACTAGCTCTAGGAGAGAACGCCATGGCGGTAAACGGGTTGAGAACCATTCCCAGTAAGTTTGGCTCCAAGGAAACGATGGATCGGCTTGAAACTGAAGTTAAGTCGAAGGGCTTGACCGTTTTTGCACGGATTGACCATGCAGCGGGGGCTGCGGCCGTTGGCTTACCATTACGGCCGACTGAACTCTTGATTTTCGGCAATGCTAAAGGCGGCACGCCGCTCATGCAGGCGGCACAGACTATGGGAATCGACCTGCCGCTGAAGGTGCTGGTTTGGCAGGACGCCTCGGGCAAGACATGGCTGTCGTACAATGATCCAAGCTGGCTCGCAAAGCGGCACGAACTAGATCACGAGGTGGATGCGACCGTGAGCGCGCTAACTACCGCACTTAACGCGTTCGCGAGTGCAGCAACTGCATCGCCCTAGCGACCCGAGCTGATCATTTTACCTGCGCATGACATGCGTGCTTTTGCGGACATCGTGGGGCAAGCGTTTACTCGGGCATCCCCGCCTTGCGCAATCCCTCTTTGAGACGTTCGCGCTGCTTCAAATATGCCGCGCTAGTCAATCTTAACGGCACCGGCGAAAGGCTGCGGAAAGTCGAAACTGTCACGTCCGGGTTGGTGCGCCTGTATTGTGCCAACGCCGTGCGCGCCTCGTCGTCCCGGCCCCTTAAGGCATAGGCCGCCGCTAGCACGGCGTATGTGCTCGTGTAATTCGGGTTGACCTCAATCGCGGCCCGCAGGGAACGGATAGCTTCGTCGTCTCGCCCTAACAGCAGGAGCGCTTGTCCCTGCGCATCGAACCAAGTCCATCGGACGGGATCATAGGGACCAAATCGCTCGGCCTTCGCAAACCAATCAAGTGCTTCTTCGGGTCGCCCCAGGTAGACAAGCGACAGCCCGACTTCTTTGTAAGCCCAGGGCTCGCCGGGATTTCGGGCAATCACCGCTTTGGCTGCAGCGATTGCATCATCGAACTTGCCTTGTGCGCGCTGGAGCGCGGCTCTTGCCTTCATTGCGACGATGTTGCCGGGATCGCTAGCCAGCGCTCTTGCGAGCAGTGGTTCTGCCTGCTGCAGCCGCTGTTCATTGCCAGCCGGGTAATAGCCGTTTATCGTTTCTAATACGTACGTTGTAGCAACCCCGGCTAACGCATCGGCATTGTCCGGCTGGAGTTTCAATGCCTCATTGAATAGGTGGCGTGCTGAGACCATGGTCGCTGCAGATGTCGGCCTGTTAGCGATTGACTGGGCGCGCAACACAAAATCAGTTGCGTCAGCGCTATGATGCTTTTGACGCTCACTGCGTCGAGCTTCAACGTCGATGACCTGAAGACCGACTGCCCGCGACAGGCGACCGACGATCTCATCCTGCACCTGTAAGACGTCTGCCTTCGCGGTATCGAAGCGATCGGCCCAGATCTCTTTTCCGGTCTCGGCATCCACGAGATGGGCATTCACACGTAAACGAGATCCTTCAGCGAGAACGCTCCCTTCAAGCACATAACGCACATGGAGCAACTGGCCGATTTGCCGTGCATCCACAGACTTTCCCTTGTATGCGAAGGCAGTCTCTCGTGCGACGACGAAGCTACCGGGCAGCGCTCGCGAAAGATCGGTCGTCAAACTGTCAGTGACCCCGTCGGCAAAGTAGTCCTGTGTCGCGTCGCCACTAAGATTGACAAACGGCAAGGCAACTATTGAGAGCGCTGGTGCGGGCGCAGTATCGGGCTTTACCGACGTCTCACCGGTGGCAGTGGAACTTTGGCCTGGCTTCTCTGATCTCTCTGGCCAAAAGTGTTCGCCGAACGCCCATATGCCAGCAAGGAGTGATCCCATCACGGCCAAGATCGCCGTTATGTAGTAAATCTGGGCAACCTGCTTTCCCGGCTCAGCGGATGAGAATTCAGTTCTAAATTTTTGCCACCAAGGGTGCCACCATGTGCCAATACCATTTTCCTGCGAGTTTTTATTCGTGCTCATGGGAACCGCCTCAACGGTGCCGAAGGGTCGCAAAAATCTCCAAGACGGATATCGGAGCCAGATGCCGAAGGTTCCACCAATCGGCAGTTCAACATTAGCAAATCACCGCATTGTTGCGCATTCTTGGCATGAAAAATAGATTGCAACACGTTCGCAGTACGACAGGAGCCTGAAATTATCACCATTCGTCGTAACAGCGATCTCATGACCCTAATCAACGCGTTTAGCTGCGAGCCAAAATTCCAGGATATCAGAGGCCGCGACCGGCGACGAAATATGGCGCAAAACGTTTTCGGATTCTCTGCGGGGAACATGGGCGTTGACTATAGAAACGTGCGACGCAAAAAATAATTCAAGCATTGTAATTTCAGAGACAAGAGCGCCTGATTGTTAATGCGGCTTGACGTCACCGGCCGCTATCTTAATTTTGTCCCCGTTGAACTTCCTGACAATGAAGCCGTCGAAGCGCTCGTTGTACGTACGACTATAATCTCGTAAAAGCCCCAGCGCCTGTTGCTCGCCAACAATGAGACCGCGGATGCTGTCGGAGCGGTAGTGAACGCCGGCGGAGTCACGACCGAGTGCGATATTACTGGCGAGCTTGTCGATTTCGTTCCCAAGGGTAAGGCTGGCGCCACGCCATGGCTCGAGCGCCAGCCCATCTGCCGTAGCCTCAACCGGACGAGGCAGGACGTAGTCGCTGTCGAAGAAGGCTTTGAGGATGGTAGCGCACGCACCCGCATTGCAGGCATGTGCCGACGGATAGGATGGGTGTGTCGGACTTCCCTCGGGGAAGGCGACGGGTAACAAGCGTGTTCCGTACTGAGATTGATTGCGAGCGACGGCGTCACAACGGAGAATATCGGCATGAAGATCGTATTGTCGCCGCCCGGTGGAGTGCGTCTCAATTCGGCCAGCAAAACACTCCGGCCGAAGGCGGCGATGAACTTGCCACTTGTGGAAGTATGCGCCCTTCTGTCCGAGCAAAGCCGCTTGAGAAAGCATCGCTAGAACGTTCTTGCTGCCCAGAGTGATGTCGCCGAACTGCGTCCGAGAGTGTCGATACGGATTGGTCGGCGAAAGCGCGTCTTTGCCCAGAGCGAGGATAATCAGCGCTGCGTTCATATAGGCTTGAAAGCTGAAGTCGCGATGGACGTACTCGGCAAGTTCGCGAGCACTGCAGATAAACCGCGGCGTTGCATCAAAACGGAGGCTTGCGCGCGGTTTAGCTCCGCGTTGGCAGGCAAGCCACTCAGCATGGTCAGTGAGAAAACTCTGCCCCCTGGCAGGCACGATGTAGCGCTGCTCGATCGACTTAATTCCGTAGGGAATGTCGAGCCACAGGAACTGGCTCAGATAGGGGCCAAGCAGATCGCCCGGCGTCTCGCCACGAAAAATTGCCGCAGCCGCGAGCTTACCTTCAGCACCTGACTTGAGCGGTTCGCTGAAAGCGTTGATGTCGCTAAGAGCCGCAAGAATGAGCGGGTCTCTTTCGTACTCGCGGAATGGTACGTCCCGAGTCAACGACAGCCAGTAAATCTCGGCCATTTCGCTTGCCATGAGGGCACTTGAAAACGCCGGAGCCGGGTCAAGGGCGGTCGCGGCGCTATCGAGACCGACCAAATCGAAGGCGTAGGTTGCTTGCGGATCGTTTAAGGCAACCTCGGCGGCGCGATCGCGCGGCATGGTCTCAAAGCCGCTGGCTTCGCCGCTGGTTAAGACCGTCACGAACGTCTCGAAGGCATCAACGTCAACCTCGCCTGCGTCGTTGTGCGGGAGCGTCTTGGAAAAGCTCGCCCGCTTGTCGACGTAACGCCCTTCATCGCCGTTGGACTTGTGCACCGGCAGCGCTTCGTTGAGGTGCGCTTGCGCCGCGTCTTGACGAATTTGGCAGGCCGCTAACTGCCGCGGTGACCCATCGGCTGGCGTTTGATCGGCGGCGTTTGCAGCAACTGGTTGGAATGCGGCACCGCCCCAGCCGACAGCTGCAGTAATGAATCCGGCGCTCGCACCCGCGTGCATAAACGCGCGGCGGGAGACCGGTGAATCTGCCTTCGCTGGTTTCGGGACCTGGTCCATAAGAACCTCCTAGGGGCGCAACCCTCAGATTTTTATGAAGAACGGCCGAGTTTCTCGAAATTTAAACGGCGTAAAACCTGCGTGCGCCTTAACCTGGCTAAATGCGAGAAAAGCCGCGATGTTCCAGCGCTTGGGCTCAAAATGAGAAATGAGAGTTGTCGGTTCGCCGACTAAGTCCGGTCTTTGGACCATTGGTCTCGTTCGAAGCGCGCACGCTTCCTATGACAGGCGCCAATTCCTCGGCGGCGTCGCTGCCTCCTACCCGTTCGGTGGCGACTCTTAAAGCGCTGTTGGGATTCTCGGGCTCCGGCAGATAAACCCGGATGCCGATCAGGAAGGCCCGCCCGCCGGGCTCGGCAGCCATTCGGATCGCATTTCCTTTACCCCATCTCTCGGGGCCCACCAGAAAACCGAGGACCCCTTGCCGTATTTTGCTCCGGCGCATGTCCGCAATCGAGGAGTTCACAGGCAATCGATCCGAATTCAGCTCCCCTTTCGCATATTCTTCCAGAATTGGTTTCCTGCTCGGCTACGAACGAGACATCGTCTACCGTTTCCATGCCACCACTTCTGTCTGGGAGAAGCAAAAGAACGCGTCCCTGTCGCGGCACCAAGATCGCCAAGCAGCCGCGATAGCGTGCAAATCGGAGTGGGTTGCTAACCCATACTCCAAAACTTTTCCGCTAAAATTTGATGCCAGCATAGCCTCGGCGTAGGTGTCGCCCCACTCTCGAAGCGCAGCCGGCTCCGTGTACGATACTGTTGAGGTGGAAATGCGCATATCGATAAATCCCGCCTCGCGCAGCCACCGTGGGAGGTGGCGTCCGGCGTTGGGTTCCAAGCCATCACGACCAGCCACCTCGTAGTACAAGTCGAGAAAGCGGAGCATCCCTTGATTTTCAGGATAGAACGTAGTGCTACCCCAATCGACGGCACGCACGCCGAGCACGCCGCCGGACACCAGAAGGACACGCATCTGTCGAAGCGCATCGACCGGCCGTCGTAAATGCTGTAGAACCTGATGAGCAAATACCGCGTCAAAAGTTTCTGGGCCGAAGCGCGGTTCATAGATGTTCCCGACCTCAAAGCTCAAATGTTTTGCCTGCTTTGCATTGGGAAGCGATCGAGCTGTTTCAATCACGTCTAGAGACGGGTCGATGCCGATAGTCTCGGCCGGCTCGGTGCACCGCGCCAAGCCCGAAGTAATGGACCCGGGCCCACACCCAACATCGAGTAACCGCATGCCTGGTCTTAGAAAAGGAAGAAAGAACGCCGCAGCCGTTTGCGCTGTCCGCTTTGCATGATCGGCGACAATCGAGGGATGGTGTCCAGGCAAGTAGGCTTTATCTGCCGCTCCCGCAATGTTCATGATGAGCTCCTCGTGCTTAAACGAGAGCCTCTTCGGACACAGGTTCACGCGATCCGGATGCTAGGTACCGCGCCAGGAGAGCGCGACGCAGGACCTTGCCGGTCGCGTTCTTTGGCAAATCATCAAGGAAGATGATCTCTTCGGGGGTCTTGTAAGCCGCTAAGCGTCGGCCCACGAACTCGATTAGCTCGCCCGCGCCTACGGCAACTCCTGGCCGACGAGCAACGAAGGCGATCACCCGCTGACCCCAGATTTCGTCCGGCGGGCCGATCACGCCCGCTTCTCGGACGCCGGCGTGCTCGTACAGCACGGCCTCGACCTCCTGAGGCGAGATGTTCGATCCGCCGCGAACAATGACTTCCTTCTTGCGGCCCCGGAACCAGAGATAACCTTCGCCATCTTGGCAGACGAGGTCCCCGGTATGGAACCAGCCCCGTTCGAGTGTTCTCTCACTCCCAGCCTGATCGTTCCAGTACCCGGCCATATTACTCTCGGAGCGAACAAGCATTTCGCCTTCAGTCCCGACCGAAACACGATCGCCATTTGCATCCACAACAGCGACGTCGACGCCCGAGATGGATCGACCGAATGAGCCTACGTGGCTCGCTGCCTCAGACCAGTTGATAGCAACCAGTCCTGTTTCAGTTGTCCCGAATACCTCATGGAGTGGACGACCGAAGCACTGAGCGAAGTCGCTCTGCAATACCGGTTGAACCGCATCACTGCCGCAAAAAAAGTGTCTCCCTGACCGCATATCGCGGGGACGGGCTCTTTGAGCAACGATGAGTGCTCTATACATGAAGGGCATCGCCACCAAATGCGTGCCGTGACAGCGTGCGATCGCGTCGAGTACAGCATCGGTGTCGAAACGGGGCACAATTAGTGCCGTGGCGCGTGCCTCGACAGTTGCGAGCAGCGTGAAGAAACCCGCCGAGTGGACCATCGGCGTGATTATCGTGATGACATCTGCTTCTGCCACGTTGAGCCCTTGGACAAAATCCTGGGCAGCATTTCGAGCAGAACGGTGCGTATGTACCACGCCCTTGGGTCGCGCAGTCGATCCAGAGGTATATAGAATAACCGCCGGCCGATCAGGCGGAATCGCCGGTAACTCGGCAGCCAAACCGTCCGAGCAAGGCTCGAGTCCGTGTCCTTCAACGACAAACCGCCGTATAGTACGAAAATGAAACCCGCCTTTGCTGATCTCATGGAAAAGTTCTGATTGTCCAAGATAGATCGATGAACCACTGTGCTCGATTACGTACTGGATCTCGGGAGGCTTCATTCGGGTGTTGATTGGGACGGCGATGGCGCCCGCGTAGAAGCACGCGAAATAGCCGACCACGAGCTCGACACCATTGTACATATGCAAGGCTACCCGATCACCGGGACGCACCCCCGAAGCGAGGAGACTCAGTGCGAGGTGCCGCGCTTCGAGGTTTAATTCCAGATAACTGAGCCTTTTGTCTTCTACGATTACGTCAGGTTTGTCGGCCAAATGAACTGCAACACGGCTGAGGGACGATGCTAAAGACATCGAGTATCTCCGGTTCAGTCAATCCCGACTCGCATCCATCATTGCTGCTGCGATGTGAGAAATAGGCTGGCAGCACGCGGGGAGTCGATTGGGCTGAAGAAAATCCGCCTAGGAAAAATCACAAAGGATCTAAACTTTTGGCTTAGAGACTCTTGCCTGGGGTGGTGCCTTTCGATCTCTTGTTCGATAGGCCTAGCTTCCCGGCCATGACGATGAGGTCCGCCAATGACATGGCGTGCATTTTCCGCATCAGATTGGTGCGGT
>Ga0207787_1000202_pt1 | contig 9112 bp, 6 predicted proteins | sample LuqExpMetageno77_FD_187834 | JGI IMG/M metagenome (GOLD analysis project Ga0207787, IMG submission 187834) | Tropical forest soil microbial communities from Luquillo Experimental Forest, Puerto Rico - Sample 77 (SPAdes) | ecosystem: Environmental > Terrestrial > Soil > Tropical forest ... | reverse complement strand
GTTCGGTCATGCTCTCACGGATCTCCCAGTGGACGATCAACCGACTGTATTACCCCGGCAACAAAGAAGGTCATATACCAACCCGAAGCGCGAGCGAGGGATCCGGGGCGTTTCCCTCGCTAGCGCGTCGGGTTAGTCAGTAGTTTCCAGGATTTTCTGTAGTGATGCCATAGGGATTCTATACAAGAGATCACTGTGATTATCGAACACACAATTGTGCAATTAATAATGTGCCGCACCAAACAAGACGCAAGGTCAAACTGTATAAGCATTTCCGTCACTATCGAAAGAGCTTCATAAAACTTTACGTTGACCTTATGAGGGCATTTCATCAATTGCGAATGTGTACATCCCATGAATGCATAGGCTGTCAAATTTTCCCTAACCATTTTCCTGGCTTGGATTTGCATTAGTACAGAAAATCCTGGAAACTACTGGTTAGTATACAGCAGCATGCGGAACTTCCTTGCCGGGGTAATATGACGGAGAGAAGGGACAGGCCCCGCCGGGGACGAAGAGAGAACAGGGACAGCGGCTGACTGATACCGATCAGGAAATCAGCGCCGGTTTTGAGCAGGACAAGAGCGCCACTGAGGTGGGACAGCCGTCACCCGAAAGGTAGGCGCATACAACTGCACAGCTCGGCACGCGGTAGTTTGCGCGGAGTGACGTCGGACTCAAGTTATGGCGTGGCCGAGCATGGCGCAGACGGGCCGGCCAGGCGTTCGAGTTCGGTGGGCCGGACGTGGTGGACGGGACCACCGCCAAGTTCATTCGCAGCGGGCTGTCGCGGGCCGCGACAGGATGGCCAGGCTGCCAAGACGAAGCTCCTGCCGCGGAGCTGCTTGCGGTTCTGGACCAGGGCCTGGGGCCAACGCGAGCTCGCTGATGAACGAACCGGCCGCTTGAAAAAGCCCCGCTCGATTGCAGGATTTGTTCAAGGGTGGGCTGGACATCCCTCCCACCCACGTCCAATTCAGCTCACTTCGCAGGGAACACCCGATCTGGACGTTTGACGCACCGTAACGGGTCACGCGCTGGGCGAGAGCGAATTGCTGTGTTTGCTGATAGTTGTCTCCTTCTTCAAGAGACGACGCCCGTGGTTCATCAGCTGGTCGAACAAGGCCCTGGCCACAGTGTCGTCCCTATCAGGGATGGCCGGCCGTTTCCTGAAGCCCCAAGTTCGTGCTCGGCACGAACGGCCCGGCTTCTTGACGGCATGAGACCATGTCAGGCGACCTCTGGGCCTCGCGCTTGTTGATGAGCCAATGGCCCAACTCCACGGGGGCGGATCGCATTTCTGAGGCAACTCAGTTCAGCATATCGCCCGCGCCTGCGAGCACAAGCGCGGCGAGCAAGAAAGGTGAAGGGACCACCAGACAGTTGGCTCATTTTGGCCAACCATTGGTTGAGGCGTTCTTTTCACGGCATCCTTCCACGATCGAAACGAGGAAGGAGATCCGGAATAGCAGCGTGTTCTCGAGGAACAAGACAAATAAGAAGACGATTCTTGCGCAGCTTCGGGGGGATCAAGACAAGGAAAGAGACGGCGTTGGTGGCGCTCTCCGAATGCTCGGAAACGGCGCTGATTTCCCGATCGGTCCCAGTTCTAGCCTATGTTGCGCAGATAGTAGCGGAATTTACCCCAAAACGGTGTCCGCGCAGCTCAATTTCCTGGTTTTTTCGTAGTGAAAACTGCCTCAGATCGTTGTAGTGAAGACCTACTTGAGCCTTTAGACCTTGATTCCATGCCGACTCCCGATCATCCTGATGCTCAGGAGGTCGGCATGTTCCTACGCCGCTACACCCGCGACAAAGACGGAAAGACCCACACCTACTACGCTCTGGTCGAGAGCCTTCGCACCGAGGCCGGGCCTCGGCAGCACGTCGTCGCCTATCTTGGCGAACTGAACCACGACGAGCAGCATCGCTGGCAACGCACCGTGGTCATCTACAACCGCCAAGGCGATTCCCAACAACTCCGCCTCTTCCCCGATGACGATCAGGTCCCTATTCCAGATGATCCCGATGTCGTGCGCGTCCGACTGGGTTCGATTGGCTGGACTAACGGACGCCGATTCGGCGACGTCTGGCTGGGACTCCGGCTCTGGAAACTCCTCGGCCTCGACGAGATCGTCGATCGCCACGTGCCCCAGGGCAAGGAGACGATCCGACCAGCCGACGTCGTGGCCATCGAGGTGATCAATCGCCTCTGCGGCCCCTGCAGCGAGTTTGCTTTGGCCGAGCACTGGTATGTATCCACCGGTCTGGAGGACCTACTCGGCGTGCCCGACAGCGCCGTGACCAAGGACCGGCTGTACCGGACGCTGGATCGTCTGCTGGCCGCTCAGGATTCGATCGAGGAGGATCTGAAGACCCGGCTTGGCACACTCTTTCAGCTCGATTACGACCTCTTGCTGTATGACCTCACCAGCACTTACTTCGAGGGCTTGGCAGAGGAGAACGACCTGGCCCAGAGGGGCTATTCGCGGGACCATCGCAGCGACTGCAAGCAAGTTGTCCTGGCCTTGGTGGTGACCCGAGACGGTTTTCCCCTGGCGCATCGCACCCTGGCGGGAAACACCCAGGACCTGCAGACGGTCGAGACCATCGTGACGGAGATCGAGCAACAATTCGGCAAGACCCAACGGATCTGGGTGATGGACCGGGGTATGGTCAGCAAGGAGTCATTGGCCTTCCTCAAGAAATCCGGCCGAAAATACGTGCTGGCAGCCCGACGTGGCGAGTTGACCAAGTTCCAGAGCCAGCTGCAGAGCGGCGGCTGGCACCACCTGCCCGAGAATCCTGAGGTTACCGTCAAGCTGATCCGCCAGAAGCAGGAGCATTTTCTCCTGGCTCGTAGTCGCCCGCGTCGTAAGAAGGAGCGCGCGATCCGTCGCCGTCAGCGTCAGGGCCTGGCGCGCGGTCTGCAACGCCTCCAGAAGCTCATCAGCACAGGGCGTCTGAAGAACCGCGACAAGATCCTGGAGCGTGTGGGGCGGCTCACGGGTCGATATCCCAAGGCCCGCCCGTTTGTCACGATCACCGTCAGCAAGACCAAGCGGGCCGAGTTGAGCTGGTCGTGGAACGTCGCGAAATTCAAGGCGGCCTTGACTCGTGACGGCGCTTACCTGCTCCAGAGCAACCAATCAGGCTGGTCGATCCAGGAATTCTGGGAGACGTACATGCAGTTGACGGTTGTGGAGCGCGCGTTCCGGGTACTCAAGAGCGAGCTGCTGTTGCGCCCGGTGTGGCACCACTACAGCGGACGGACACAGGCGCACGTGCTGGTCTGTGTGCTGGCCTACGTGTCAGTAGCGGCGAATGAGGGTGCCAGTTTTGCGCCCTTAGCGGGCCAGGGGCGGGGCGAGTGGATCGCGGCGAAAACGGTGCCAGGGCACGGGCCAGCGGTGGTTCGCTCGCGGTGACGGCGGTACAGTGGTGAGGTCCGGCTTGAGGGCCGCCGGTAGGAGGCTGCGGCGCAACAAGTCGCCTCGGTGCGAAGTTGGCGCTTCACACCGAGGCTTGACCTTCGGGAGCAGTACCTCCCTTGGGCCCACTTCGAGAATATCCCTCTTCTTCTCCCAGGCAAACCCCAGCGGGTTGCCGACAGCGTCTCTGCCTGTTGAAGGGGTGTGAGCGGCCTTTCCAGTCACGGCATCCGCTGTCGCGTTATTGCAGCGCAGCCTGTCGGCAGGCAGCCCGCCGGTGGTCGCAGTGGCAAGCCAATCAACGCTATCGCGCCAGCGCTCAGGGTCGATGCCACCGCCGCGAGCAGTCTCGCCGCTGGCGCACCCGCGCCGCCCAGCGGCGCTGCCCAGGGTCGGCGGTCGAATGCCCCCGCGAGGGCTATCACAAAGCCGCAGCCGGCGAAGAATTTTGCTGCGCGCGACCGGGCTGTTACCAGCGCTTCAGCCGAACCAGCCGTTCGCCGCTGCAGAGGTTCTGTAGCTTCCTGTGCCGTCGAGCCTTGTGGCGTGTGCTGCAGCGGGAGTTGCGCTGGCTGCGGCGCAGGATCTCGCCGCGCGCGACATCCCGCAAGTCGCGAAGTTGGCGGGGTCCTTAAGCCGCGGATATTGGCGCTGTCGATCGCTTCCGCGTAGCGTGACCAACCGTCGCCGGATTGGCGAAGGGACAACGGGTTCCAGGAAGGACGGAGAAGAGGCGTTTGTTGTAGCCCGGGGCGATGCCATGTCGGAGGCGGCGGAACTACGGCAGCTTGCGCTTGACGAGTTCGATCAGCGGTACGCCGCGTTGCGCCTGCAGGCCACCGCAGAGGCCAGGCAGGCAATGATTCAATCACTGCGCCGCTATGGCCAGATCGCGCCGCTGGTGGTCTGGCGGACTGCTGATGCCTGGGTGTTGCTCGACGGCTTCAAGCGTGTGGAAGCCGCCAAGCAAGTACCCGGGTTGGACACGCTCGACGCACGCTTGGTCGACGCCGACCCACGAACGGCGAAGGCGGCCATCTACGGCCTGAACCGCTTGAGTCATCGCGTCCACTTGCTGGAAGAGGCATGGATCGTGTGCGCCTTGGTTCGCGAAGACCACCTGACGCAGTGGGAGGCGGCCCAACTGCTGGAGCATGACAAAAGCTGGATCAGCCGGCGTCTGGCGCTGGTGGAGAAGCTGTGCAGCTCGGCTCAGGATGATCTCAGCCTGGGGCTGTTGAATCCTTCGATGGCCCGCGAATTAGCGCGGTTGCCCGTGGGCAACCAGGAAGAGTTGCTCATCGCCATCCGGCGCCACGGTCTGTCGACGACTGAAGTGCGGCAAGTCGTCGATCTCTTGATCGGCTGCACCACACGCGAGCAGAGGGAGTATGTCTTACTCAGACCGCGCGAGGCGGTCCGCGACGCCACAGGCGGGCTCACGCGCAGCTACGATCCGCGGCTGAGCGTGGCCGGCAACCGCTTGGCCCGGCGTTTGGCCGCGCTTTTGGAAGGCCTGGGCCGGATGGAGAACTGGCTGCGCCACAGCGGTCGCGCCGAACTGTCGCAGCGCGACGGGCAGTTGTTGCGGGGAGGACTGGAGCGGTTGGGACGTGATGGTCACACGGTGGCCGAGTTGAGTACAGAGCTAGCCAAGGAGCTGTCATGAGTGGACTGCGCGCCGAAGCAGTTAATGAAATCATCCACAGGCATGCGTTGGGGCAGACGATTCGCGGTATCGCGCGCTCGATGGGCCTGTCCCGGCGCGCTGTCGGGCGTGCTTTGACCGAGCAGGTTGGCGCTCGACAGCAAGGTTCGCCGCACCCCGACCTTCCCCGGCGCCGCCGGCGGCGGGGGAGCGTGGTCGATGACTATGAAGAGGCCATCGGCGGACTCATCAAGCGATATCCCGACATCACCGTCGTACGCCTGCTCGAAGAGCTGCGGGCCCTGGGTTACCAGGGTGGATACTCGGTCCTGCGCGAGCGCATGAAAACCCTACGGGCTCCTGCTCCGGCGCCGCCGATCCAACGCTTTGAGACAGGTCCCGGAATCCAAGCCCAGATGGATTGGGCGGTGTACACGATCGACTTTACGGCGGAAGGTCCACGCCGGGTCAATCTCTTCAGCTATCTGCTGGGTTACTCCCGGCGTCAGTATCTGCGGTTCACGGAGAGACAGGATTTCGAGACGCTCTTGCGCGAGCACATTCGGGCCTTCGAGCACCTGGGAGGCGTGGCGGCCACCTGTCTGTACGACAACATGAAGACAGTCGTGGACCGCTGGGAAGGAGGGGAGCCGCTCTACAACACGCGGTTTCTGGCCTTCGCCACGCATTACGGATTCCGGCCGCGCGCTTGCTGGCCTCGGCGGCCCCAGACCAAAGGGAAAGTGGAGCGGCCATTCTCGTATGTAGAATTGAATCTGTTGAATGGCCGCACCTTCAGCACGCTGGAACACCTCAATCAGACCACGGAAGCGTGGTTGGCCAACACGGCCGACGTGCGCGTTCATCGCGAGACCGGTAAACGGCCCATCGATGCCCACGCAGAGGAGCAAGCGCATCTGTTGAAGCTACCCGGCACCGCCTACGACACCGCCCGGGTCGTTTATCGCGTGGTCGATGTGGAAGGAATGATCGCCTTCGAGAGCAACTCCTATTCGACCCCCTGGCGGTTCGTTGGCCGGATGTTGCCGGTACGGGTTACTGAGCACGAGTTGATCGTCTACGATCCGGCCAGCTTGGAACCGGTGGCCTGTCATCTCCTGGTGCCTCGGCAGTCCAAAGGTGAGCAGCGGATCGATGCCGCGCACCGCCCGACGCGCAACTCTCAAGAGCAGGAAGAAGTGCTCCGGGAGCGATTCCGTGAGTTGGGTGAACCAGCGCTGCGGTTCCTGGAAGGGCTGCTCCGCACCCATCGGGACGGCAAGAACCAGGCCCGCAAGGTGCTGAGTTTTCTCAGCCTCTACCGGCGCGACGACCTGCTGTCGGCCATCGAGCGCGCAGTGCGTTATCACGCGTTCTCATACCACTCCTTGGAGCGGATCCTGGCCGTCCAGGCCCGTCCCCGGTCAGCGCTGGAGTGCTTGATCGATCAGTATCGCCCGAGCTTGACCGATGACACCCCGGTGGGGCCTCGCCCGACGGCCGATTACCAAGAACTCCTCGAGGGACCCGACGATCATGACCCGCCGCCTCAAGCAGGGGACTGACGAACAGCGTCAACGCATCCTCGACCACTGTCAGACGCTGCGCTTGCCGCTGGATCGCGACGAGTTGGACGGCATCTTGCGCCGCGCCGAGCAAGAGCACGTCTCACACTTGGAGCTGGTCGAGCGCTTGCTTTCTGTTCCCGCGCGGCGGCGGCGCGAGCGGAGCACGGAACTACGGATTCAGAATGCGAAGTTTCGCGAGCCGGTCACCCTGGAGGCGTTCGACTGGAAGTTCAATGCTCAATTCGTCGACCGCGTGCAGATGGAAGAGCTGGCCACGGGCGATTTCATCCGCCGTTGCGACAACCTTGTGTTCGTGGGGCAAAGCGGCCTGGGCAAGAGCCATTTGATCCAGGCGATTGGGCGTCGCTGTTGTGCGGCGGGATATCGCGTGCGGTACATTACCAGCGGCGATCTGTTGCACGATCTAGGGACATCCTTGGCCGATGGAACGATGCCCGCGCGGGTGCGCTATTACGCCGGGTTCGAGTTACTGATCATCGACGAGCTCGGCTTCGACAGGCTGGACCGTGAGGATCACCCTCAGGCTCCCAGCCTGCTGTACAAGGTGATTGACAGCCGAACCCGCAAGCGCAGCACGGCACTGGTCACCAACATCGATTTTGAGGCGTGGGGCGAATACTTGGGAGATCCGCCGATAGCGATGGCGATGCTCGATCGCGTCGTGGATGGAGCGATCATTCACAAGTTTCAGGGCAAATCCTACCGAGCCCACCGAGCCCGGCGCAGCCCGGCTGCGAAGCAACCGGCGGATGCTGCGACACCCAAGCGGTGAGCAGCCTGATCTGATCACAAACGATGTTGATCGATTACCGAGCCGTGCGCAGCCAGATTCCGATGGAGCGGGTGCTGGACCTGATTGGCTATCATCCCACCTCCCGGCGTGGCCACCAGCTTCGTGGCGCATGCCCATTTCATGCCCCCGAGCGTCCACATCCGCGCTGCTTCTCTGTTGATCTGACCAGGGGGCTCTTTCGGCACTGTGCAAAAATAACTTCAGCAATGGTGACAATGTGGACGAATGGTGTAGTTCCATCTTGGCAAGACAGGGCGAGGCTTGAGTCTCACTCCTGCCTTGGCTGTTGGCGTCACCTTCCAGCGAGTGGGATACTGGTGCGTATCCAACACAGCTCGACAGTGGAACCCTTCGGCCGAGCGCGTTCGCCGTATGTGCTTGAGCATCTTCTCGTAGCTTGTCAGCGGCTCTCCGGCCCAGTTGCCGCTGATCAGGCTGAACATGCGGTGGTCGATCGGGTTCCACTTAGAGGCTCCCGGCGGGTAGTGCGTCACCGTGATCACCAAGCCGAACTCGTCGGCAAACTTCTGCAACGCCACCTTCCACTCCCATTTCCGGTAGGCGTTGGCTCCGCCCGCGTCCGCCTCGATCAGCAGTCGCTTGACCCCAGGGTAGCGCCCTCGACCGGTCATCAGCCACCAACGGCGGATGCACGACACCGCGAACGTCGGCGTCTCGTGTGAGGTGCCCACGACAACCAGCCCATCGTTGTGGGCCAGGTCGTAGATCCCGTAAGGAATACCACGACCCTCTGCCCAACTGGGGAAGTCGTGAGCGAAGACCGCTTGGGCTGTCTGCCTCCACGTCCGCCCTGGATTCTTGAAGCGGCCGATCAACTCCTTCTTCTTGGTATCGACGCTAATCACGGGCCAGCCATGGCTTATGTAAAGTTTGCGCAAGCGGGCCAGGTAGCGAAACTGACGGTCTCGGTCGGGATTGTCCACCTCGGCGAGTCGCTTGCGATTGGTCCGCAGAGAGAAGCCGGCCTGATCCAACAGCCGGGCAATGGTATGGGGAGCCAACCCAATCCCTTGACGACGCAGGGCCTTGGCAAGTTTCCGCAGCGAGCGGTGCGTCCACAACAACCCGGTGATGGGGTCGCCCGCCGTCGCATCCTCAAGCAGACTCGCCAAGGCCTTCACGACCCCGGGACAGTGATTTCGACCCGTTTGCGTCCGCCTCCCTGACGGCGAATGCGCTTGTGGGGAAGCGATTGCTCGGCCTGCAATTCCCGCAAACCCCGAGCGATGGTATTGCGATCCAGGCCCGTGATCCGGGACATCAGAGAAATGCCACCGCGGCCGTGTTGCTGGGCCAAGAAGCCAACCAGAAGGCGACGCAAACGCTCATCGGCCAGAGCGACCAAGCGGTTGATGCTGCGGTGTTGCGCTGCGATCGGGCCATTGGGGTTCTGTTGGCAATGCGAGCATTGGCACTTGGGCAATTCAGCCCAGGTATTCTCCTTGTTCATAAGCGTTTCCCCCTTGGAAGCAGCAAGAAGAGGACAAACGCATTCTACCACAATCGGCTGAAGTTATTTTTGCACAATGCCTTAATCGCTTCAGCAATCGACCCACTGCGTGGCTCTGGCGCCGGCGTTGCCCGGCATCCTCGGTCGATCCGTACAGCGCCTCCCGGATCTCGGCGTTGC
>Ga0207787_1000196_pt1 | contig 9382 bp, 8 predicted proteins | sample LuqExpMetageno77_FD_187834 | JGI IMG/M metagenome (GOLD analysis project Ga0207787, IMG submission 187834) | Tropical forest soil microbial communities from Luquillo Experimental Forest, Puerto Rico - Sample 77 (SPAdes) | ecosystem: Environmental > Terrestrial > Soil > Tropical forest ... | reverse complement strand
ACGTTGCGCATCGATCTCGTCGGCACGTTCAAGCCCGGCGTGTATGCACGCGACCTCGGCTTCAAATTGTCGTCGGACCTCACATCCGGCCGTCTCGGGGTCGAATACGACGACCGCGTCGTCGAATTTGGCGGCTATGCCACCGCTACGATGCCGATCTCCGAGCGAGTGGCGCTGTGCAACTCGCTGACCGAGATCGGCGTCAATAATGTCCTGTTTCCACCGGTGTCATTCAACGGTGAGACGATCAAAGGCGGCATTGTGAGCGACGCCGATGCAAATTTCGAGAGTCGCATCACGCTCGACCTGAGCAAGCTCGGCCCGCAGGTCGCGCTGCCGGGTGGCCCCAATCGGGCCGTCGATATCGCGACCGCCGTCGGCCGTCCGGTCGATCAGGCTTACATCGGTTCGTGCGGCTCGGGGATGTACGAGGACTTCGAACGCGCGGCGGTCCTCATTCGCGGCAAGACGATCGCGCCGAGCGTGCGCTTCTTCGTCGTGCCGGGCACGATCGCTATCGCCCAGCGCATGATGGAGAGCGGGCTCACGAAGGACTTCATGGACGCAGGTGCGATCTTCCTGCCGGCCGGCTGCGGCCCCTGCGCGGGCGGCGTTGGTGCACCGCTCGGGCCGGGCGAGGTATCGATCTCGACGGCCGCCACGAACGGCGCCGGGCGAATGGGCGCTCGCGATGCCGAATGCTATCTCGCCAGCCCCGTGACAGTCGCGGCATCGGCGCTCGCCGGCCGGATTGTCGATCCGCGCGAGGTTGGCAAGTAATCGGACGAGGTAACGCTATGGCTCTCGAACGTGGCTGGAAAACACGTGGTGTCGCTCACGTGCTCGGCGACAACGTCCCGCATGACGGCGGCGTGATCCGCTTCGATTTGGTAACGGCGCGCGTCCAGGATCCGGCGCAGCTCATTCCGCACCTGTTCGACGAGATCGATCCAACGCTCAAGGAGCGTGTCAAGCCGGGCGACTTCGTCGTCGCCGGCAAGAACTTCTTTTGCGGCAAGGCGCACAATCAGGGCATGATCGCGATGAAAGCGTTGGAACTGCGCGTTCTGTGCGAATCAATGCCCTTCCGTTCGTTTCGCGCCGCGACTGGCGTCGCCCTGCCCTGCCTCGTCAATTGCGAGGGCATTACCGGCTGGATCGCGACTGGCGACGAGATCGAGGCTGACTTTGACACAGGGATCGTCACCAACCTGAAGACCGGCCGCTCGGAGCAGTATCCGTCCATTCCGCTCGAGATCAAATCGATCATCGAGGAAGGCGGCATGCGAGGAATGCTAGCGGCGTGGCTGCGCGATCATGCGGAGCTCGGCCACCCGGCGGAGTGAGCGATAGAAGCGATAGCCACTTCTTCATGCCAGCCTCCAGCGACCTCACGCGAATAGTGAAACTGTACAAGGGTGAACTGATTGAAGAATGACCATTATCCCAATCATCCGGTCCGGGTACGATCCGCATCGTTGTTAGATTAATGTGCGTTCAACTGCTGCACGATCGGAGTCCAAGTCGCGGACTCCTTCTCCAGGAAAGCCTTGAATTCATCGGGTGGCATCGTGCCGACATCCGCACCCAGCTGCTCCATTGTGTGGCGCACTTTCTCGTCCTTAAGCACCGCTACCAAACTGGTATGCAACTTCGCGACGATATCCTTCGGCGTGCCGATGGGGGCCATTACGGCGGTGAAGGTATAGCCGACCAAGCTGGGGTAACCCAACTCGGTCAGGGTCGGCACGTCCGGCAGGACCGGCGAGCGATGTTCGCTGGTCACCGCCAGCGCCTTCAGGTTGCCTTGCTTGACGAACTGTTCGGCACTCGAAACCTGATCGATGCTAAATTGCACATGGCCACCGATCAGGTCGGTCATGGCCGGCGCGGTGCCCTTGTACTGCACCGTGGTCCATTTCAGCTTCAGACGGTTCTGCATTAACTCGCTGAAAAGATGGTTGATCGTGCCCAGGCCGCCGGCGCCGAAGGTGAGCGTGTCGCCTTTCGCTTGGGCGAACGCGAGAAAGGCCTTGAAGTCCGGGGCGGGAAACGTCGGGTTCACCAACACGACCAACGGTGTCAGCGACACAGTCGAAACGGGTATGAAGACCTGGTTCCAGACATAGGGGCGCGGATTGACCAGTTCAGGCGCAAACAAGATTGGGCCGTTGGCGGAAATTAGCAGGGTGTAGCCGTCCGGCGCCGAGTGGATCACGGCGTTGGCGCCGATTACGCCGCCCGCGCCGGCCTTGTTCTCCACCACAAACGGCTGATGCAGTATTTCCTGCAGCCCCTGTGCCACAATGCGCGCGATCACATCGGCATTGCCGCCCGCCGGATAGGGCACAATGAGCCGCACCGAGCGTGTCGGCCAATCCTCGGCCTGTACCAGCGTCGGCGCGGCAAGCGTGTACAACGCGACGAGGAGCGACATAACAACTTTCATTATGGAACCTCCTGGTGCCCCCGGCCTTCGCGTGCGTTTACGGCTGGAAACAACAAATGAATGACCGCCGTTTCTGAGCAGACCTCGAAAGGCCGTGCGGCATCGAGCGTGGCACAATGTCAATAAATGTAACAGCCAAATCCCGTGTAGCAGAATTATGTGAGAGCGCCTTTAGCGGGATTTCGGGTAACAGGGTAGAGTGGTCAAAGTTGCAATGTGTAGCGGTATCGATCAAATTCCGTTATATGGAATTTCATTGGGTCTCGGTTGACCCCGCATTTTGGCTGGCTCAATAATTTTACCGACATGGTGCCGGCTGTCCCGTATGGCATCCGAGGCATTTATGGAGGCCAGCTATCCATGTCGCAGCGTGCCTAATTCGCGATATGGGGAAGCATGCAGCTCAAGAACAGTTTCGACGTAGCGCGGCCGCCAGCGCAGGCTTGGTCGATCCTGCTCGATATTCCTAAAAGCGTAACCTGCATGCCCGGTGTTGAGCTCACTTCGGTTGAGCCCGACGGCAGTTACAAAGGAAAATTATCGGTCAAACTTGGGCCCGTCGCGCTGAAATTTAGCGGTGTCGCCGCGCTAGAAGATATCGATGAAGTGGCGCACAGCGTCACGATTCGTGCAAAGGGTGCCGACCTGCAAGGCCGCGGCAGTGCCGGTGCCACCGCGAGGCTGCGCGTGATGCCGAACGGCAATGACTCCACTGTCTTGATCGATACAGATCTCCAACTTTCCGGGCTAGTTGCGCAATATGGCCGCGCCAGTGGTGTCATTTCCGCCATGGCGGGGGAGATGGTATCGGCCTTTGCGACCAATTTGCGCAGCCGATTGCTGGACTTAGGAGAAAGTGGGGACGACATCGCCAATACGCGCGCTGTCACAGACGCCAGTGTGCCGGTCGGGGGCAATAATGCAATCGGCTCGGGTCTGATTTGGCGGGCGTTGTGGGCCTGGTTCCGCGGGCTGTTCGGAGCCAACCGTTAGTGGGACTCGCGCGACCGGTGGTCCAACGCAGCACTCACAGTTATTGAATCGGATTTGAAGACACTCACACATGAAACCCGCACCCTTCACCTACCATGACCCGGCCGCCATCTCCGACGTCTTGGCGCTGCTCGGCGAGCACGAGGACTCGCGGCTACTCGCCGGTGGGCAGTCGCTGATGCCGATGATGAACTTCCGCTTCGTGCAGCCAGCGCATCTGATCGATCTCAACCGGGTGAAGGAGCTCGGTTTTATCCGCGCTGACGCCGACACGCTGGCCTTCGGTGCGATGACGCGGCAGCGGCAGATTCAGCGCGATGCGAGTATACGGCAGTCCTGCCCGATCATGATCGAGGCCCTATCTCATGTCGGCCATCGGCAGACGCGGGCGAGGGGAACCATCGGGGGGTCTATTTCGCACTTCGATCCGTCGGCGGAGCTGTGCAACATGGCGGTGCTTCACGACGCGCAATTTGTGCTGGCGCGCAAAGGCAGCCGACGCACGCTTGGGTTCGATCAATTCGCGCGCGGCTATATGAGTACAGCAATCGAGCCAGACGAGATGCTGCAGGAGATCCATCTCCACCGCTGGGCCAAGCCGCAGGGCTTTGCCTTTGAGGAATTCGCCATGCGCCACGGCGATTTCGCCATCTGTGCGGTGTCGTGCTTGGTGACGTTGAGCGGCAGCGGCGCCATCGACGCGCTTGCCATCGCCATCTCCGGTGTGGCGCCGATCCCGCAGCGCTTGCGGAATTTCGAAACGGCGGCACGCGGCCAGATGCCGGATCATACGCTCTACCGTGAAGCGGCTCTGCAAGCGGCAGCGATCGAGGCTATGAGCGATGCCTATACGACGGCCGATTACCGACGGCATCTGGCGAGGGTGCTTACCTATCGGGCCGTCGAAAAGGCCGCCGCGCGCTTCAAATCGCAGGGGATGACATGAGCGATACGAGAAACATTGCGGTTGTGGTGAATGGCAAGAGCTACGAACGCACGGTCGACACCCGTCGTACCCTTGGCGATTTTTTGCGACTCGATCTCGGCCTCACCGGCACGCATTTTGGCTGTGAACATGGTGCCTGCGGCGCCTGCACAGTGCGCGTCGATGGCATCGCGGTGCGCTCCTGCTTGATGCTCGCAGTGCAAGCGAATGAAAAATCTGTACAGACCGTAGAAGACCTAGCCAAGGGCGATAGTCTGTCGCCGCTGCAACAGTCGTTTCACGATCGTCACGCGCTGCAATGCGGCTTCTGCACGCCAGGTATTCTGATGACCATGACGGAGTTTCTGGAAGAAAATCCAGCGCCGAGCGAAGCCGAAGTGCGCGATGCGCTTTCCGGCAATATCTGCCGGTGCACCGGCTACCAGAACATCGTCGATGCGGTGCTGCTAGCCGCCGACACGATGCGCAAGACTCAGGACGCTGTATAATGAGCGAGACATCGTTTGGCGCCAGCCCTAAGCGCAAGGAAGATCCTGACCTGTTGACCGGCCGCGGCCGGTTTGTCGACGACATCGTGCTGCCCGACATGTATGCGGCCGCTTTCGTGCGAAGCCCGCTAGCGCATGCGCGGATCAAATCCATCGATACCAAAGCCGCGCTGGCAATGCCTGGCGTTCACGCGGTTATCTCTTACCATGATCTGCCCGCCACGTTGCGCGAGCGGCGATTGCCGCTGTTTGTTCCGCATCCGACCCTGACCCCGCGGATGCAGAATGCTTTGGCGAAGGAAGAAGTTTGTTACGTCGGAGAGCCAGTGGCCGTCGTCGTAGCGGACAATCGCTACTTGGCCGAAGATGCCCTCCAGCTGGTTGATGTTGATTACGAGCCGCTTGCCGCCGTATCCGATTGCAAAGCGGGAGCCAGGCCCGATGCGCCCCGGGCGCATCTTGATCTCGAATCCAATATTGCCTCGCGCATGCTGAGCAGCGTCGGCGACATTGAGGGGGCATTCCGCGACGCCGAACATGTCTTCCGGGAAGAGATCTTTCAGCACCGCGGCGGCGCGTTCTTCATGGAGTGCCGCGGCGTCATCGCCAATTACGACGCGGCCGAAGGTGCGCTGCTGATATATGTCTCGTCGCAAGGTGCGCACCGCATCAAGCGCGCATTGTTGGATCTGTTCGATCTGAGCGATACCCAGGTGCGCGTTGTAACTCCCGACGTAGGCGGCGGTTTCGGCCCGAAAGGCTCATTCTACGCCGAATATGCGGTCATCGCAGCCTGCGCGATGATGCTGGGTCACCCCGTCAAATGGATCGAGGATCGGCGAGAGAACTTTGTCGCGACCCACCAGGAGCGCGACCAATACTGGGATGTTGAAATCGCCGTCGATGATGCGGCGCGCATCCGAGGGCTGCGCGGCACCTTGACCCACGACAACGGGGCTTACACCCCTTGGGGTATTGTTCTTCCCTGGATCTCGGTGGCGACTGTGCCAGGCCCTTATGTTGTGCCGGCGTATCACTTGGAGATGCGCTCGGTACTGACCAACAAAGTCATGGCGACGCCGGTGCGTGGCGCCGGCCGGCCCGAGGGCGTCGTTGTGATGGAACGACTGATGGATCGCGTTGCGCGTGAATTCAAGCTCGATCCGGCCGAAGTGCGCCGGCGGAATTTCATCCAGCCTTCGCAAATGCCCTACAATGTCGGCGTAGTGTTCCGTGACGGACGCAAGGTCGTCTACGACAGCGGCGATTACCCGGCCTGCCAAGCGGCCGCGTTGCAGACCATCGACTATGACACATTCCGCAAACGCCAGGCCGAAGCCCGACAGCAAGGCCGCTATATCGGCATCGGAATTGGCAATGCGGTGGAAGGCACCGGGCTCGGTCCCTATGAGGGGGCCGCCGTCAAGGTCGCCACAAACGGCCGCATCACCGTTAGCACTGGCGCAACGCCGCAGGGACAGTCGCACAAGACGACACTAGCGCAGATCGCAGCCGATCAGTTCGGCGTACCGATCGATGCGATCCGGGTGGAAACCGGCGATACGTCCAAGATCTCGCAGGGCATCGGAACTTTCGCCGCGCGCACCGCGGTGAATGCCGGTTCTTCTGTTCATCTGGCCTCCGTGAAAGTAGCGGCAAAGGCGAAAGCCATTGCTGCCAAGCTACTCGACGTGCGTGAGGAAGACCTTGAACTGCGGGACGGTTATGTCCAACTCGCCGCAATTCCCGGGAGCTCGGGCGCGGCCTCGGACAATGCGCGACAGATGCGCAAAAGCCTCGCGGAGCTGGCGGTGGTTGCAGCCGGAATGCCGGGTTTTGCTATGCAGGATGGCGCCGAGCCTGGGCTTGAGAGCACGGCCTATTTCACGGCGACCCAATCGACCTACGCGAACGGCACCGCCGTCGTCGAGGTCGAGGTCGATATTGAGACCGGCCGAGTTACCATTCTGCGTCTGATTTTAACGCATGATTGCGGCAGATTGATCAATCCGATGGTTGTCGACGGCCAAGTGATGGGGGGCGTTGCCCACGCAATCGGAAATGCACTATTCGAGCGCATGCTCTTCGACGATCAAGCACAGCCTTTGTCGACGAACTTTGGTGAATATCTGCTGCCGCTTGCGACTGATGTACCCCGGATCGAGATCGTCCACCAGGAAACGCCGAGCCCTCTCAACCCTCTTGGCATTAAAGGGGCAGGCGAGTCGGGCACTATTCCGACCATTGCGCCTATTGTCGCCGCCGTAGAAGATGCTCTCTCGCCATTCGGCGTGAAGATCTTGGAAACGCCGATAACACCCCAAAGAATCGTTGAATTGCTTGGAGATGCGGCTCTTGGACGAACTCGATGACATCGCAGCTGATACGTCCAAGCCGGCAAGCTATGTCGAGCGGCTATTCTGCATTCTACGCTTGTTCGCCGAGGGCTCGGAAACGCTCGGCGTCAAGGAGATAGCTGAGCGGCTGACGCTCCCCCCGAGTTCGGTGCATCGTATCCTCGAACCATTGGTGCAACTCGGGCTGGTGGAACGAGCGCCGTTGCGCCGCTACCGGGTTGGGACCGAACTTTTCCGCATCGCTGCGCGCATCGAGCACCGGTTTGAGTTGATCACTATTGCCAAGCCGCTGATTGCTGAAATCGCCGCGGAATCAAAAGAGACTTGCATCTTCGGCCTGCTGACGCCGTCCCGCAGCCGCATTGTGCTTTCCTATAAGATCGATACGCAGCTTTCGCATCGATTCAAATTCGATCTGTTGACAAACAACACACCGATTTGGGGCTCGCTCGGCCGCTGCGTTTTGGCTTGGCTGAAGCCGGCGGAAATCCGCCGTGCGCTCGCCGAGGCCGAACCCTCGCCGGCAACCGGAGCGCCAGTGCCGGACTGGAGCAGCTTCCAGCAGGACTTGAAACTCATCCGCGAGCGAGGCGTGGCCGTCAGCCGCGGCCAGCGCGCCGCGCCGAACGCGATCGGCGTCTCCGCCCCGTTTTTCGACTCGTCCGGGCAGGTTCGCGGCGGCCTGGGCGTCGTTGCGCCGGACTTCCGTATGCCGCCCGAGCGGATCGCGGCCATTGAAACGCTAGTCAAGCTGCATTCCCGGCATTTGTCGCACCTGTTGGGACATCACTTTGGACGAACATCCGCTCTGTTCGGAAGGCTCAAGCCGGCGCGCGTTCCAGCTACAAAAATTCCGACTCCCGAAACGCCATCAATCCCTCACATCCGAATAAAAAAATGTCCACCGACACAGAATTTGAATTTGCCATCCAAGCCGAAGAAAAAATCGGCTACCTCGATCTCAATAGGCCGGAAGAAGCAAACCGCCTTACGCGTGGGATGATCGCGGGCCTTGCCCGCACGATCCGACAACTCGGCGAGCGCAACGATATTCATGTGATCGCCATCCGCAACCGTGGCGAGGCCTTCTGCGGAGGGCGCGACGGCCGTGGTGAAACGGCCGCCGGGCTAACGCCTTATCAGGTCCGCAACCAGATGATGGGGCCGGTGCTGTCGGTTTATGAGGCGCTTGCGGCGGCGCCCATCCCGGTCGTCGCTTGCGTGCATGCGGACGCTATCGGGTTCGGCGCGGCACTCGTCGGCGGCTGCGATATCGCCTTGGCCACATCGACGGCGGAATTCGCCTTTCCGGAAATCGCCCACAACATCGCGCCGACCATGGCTATGTCGGCGGTGATCCGCAAACTGCCGCCTGCGGTTCTCAGCTATCTGATCTACTCGGGCGAACGCATCACGGCGGTGGAAGCCCTGCAGTACGGCCTGATCGGCAAGATCTATCCGAGGGAAGACTTCGCGGCGTCGTGCAGCGCATTTCTCGCCAAGCTTGCGGCGCGCCCACGTCCAGTGCTGGAGACGATCAAGAAATACCAGAACGGTGCTGTCGGCCTGTCGGCCGCGCAAAGCTTCGATTACGCAGGTGCGCTGTTGGCACTGGTGCGGCAAGAGAAATAGGCAGCGCTGATCCTCGCAGTTGCCAGAATTGTGATCCTAAAGTTCCGTCTCATGGAATTCGAAGATGTTTTGCACGATTTGAGCCGCGCGTTTTTGTTAAATGAAATAGAATGGGAGCCTGAATGATGTCTGCCAACCTCGCTGAAAACAATGCTGTGGTGGGTGTGGGAGACGAAAAGCCGCGCCTCAACCTGCAACTCCATCTGCGCGATCTCGAAGCGCAGGGTCTGCTTCTGCGCATCGACACTCCGATCAATAAGGACACGGAGCTGCATCCGCTGGTGCGGTGGCAATTCCTTGGCGGCATGTCCGCCGACGAACGGCGCGCTTTCCTATTTACCAATGTCACCGATTCGAAGGGGCGCAAATACGACATGCCGGTGGTTGTCGGCTCTTTGGCGGCGTCTCCGCGCATCTACGCGCTCGGCATGGGCAGGAAGGTTGAAGATATCGGTGGCGCGTGGCTGAACGCCATCCAGCATCCGATCCCGCCGGTCCGTGTCAACGCCGCTGTTTG
>Ga0207787_1000170_pt1 | contig 10102 bp, 10 predicted proteins | sample LuqExpMetageno77_FD_187834 | JGI IMG/M metagenome (GOLD analysis project Ga0207787, IMG submission 187834) | Tropical forest soil microbial communities from Luquillo Experimental Forest, Puerto Rico - Sample 77 (SPAdes) | ecosystem: Environmental > Terrestrial > Soil > Tropical forest ... | reverse complement strand
CGAGCCTGAAGAGGCCCGACCGCTGAAGAGGTCGGGCAGCTTGGCGAAGCCAGTTAACGGGCGAGGTCAGGAGATATTTTTGGCACTTCCAGAAGCAGCAGCAAAAAAGTTCGCCTATCTCGGCGAGCTTAATCCCGAGCAGCGTTGTGCTGTGGAGCATTAAGGATTGCCGTCCCCTGCTGGTGGGAAGCGACTTTATGTCGCCTCCAACAGATCCGCCGCGGAGCTAAGGCGCCAAAAGCAAACGGGCCAATGGTCCGATACGCAGCCCCCGACAGCTCTGACCGAAGCACTTCCTCTTCACGCGCCGCGCCTCTCTTTTTGATCGCGAAAGACGATAAGGCGTCGGACATTCGAAGCTGGCCGACCTGCCGGCAATCAGTCTATTGGAAACTGAGCCACAACCCGTTCTGCCAAAATTGGCACGCAATATTTTGCGAAAAAGGCCTGATGTTCGGGAGACTCGGCGTATTTGAGGTAGTCGGCCGCGGAGTCGAAGTCCATCATGAGGCCCACGTCATAATTAGGCGAGAAATTGTGTTTCCGGACGTGTGTCTCTCCGCCGGCACCTCGGTTCCGTCCGATGCTCCATGATTTAATCACGGGAAGGCTCGCCATCAGCGACGGAAACGCTTCGAAATAGGCTGCAACATCCGCCGCTTTCGCGTCGGGTTTAAATTTTAAGATCGCCATATGGCGGAACATCTGTTTCTCCTGTAGACAAGTGCGAGTTTGGTGTCTTATTTCTTGCGGTCGCTGCGTCGGCCTACTTCATGTGAGGAAGCCAAACCGTTTCGGCTGCATCCGTGTTCGGCACTCCGATATAACAGAAGATCAGCGACGCCTCTTCCGTCTGCGATGCATTCGATATCACATGGATCGCGCCTGACGGGACATAGACAAAGTCGCCACCCTCTAGAATGACTTCTTTGCGGTCGCTGCCGTCGCTTTTGGCGTACCAGCATTTGACCGTGCCGTAGAGGATGTACCAGCATACGTCGTTCTTCTCGTGATAATGGGTCGGGTTAGGTCCCGCGCCAGGCACAAGAATGGTGCGGCCCATTGTGGCGTTCGCGACGTCTCCGACCGTCTTGTCGTTTATACCGAACCCGATGCGGAGCGGCGGCTCATAGCTTGTATCAGTGCCGATCTGCTTTTGGCGGACGACCGTCAACATTTGCTTTTCCAATGGATGCATTTTTGCCTCTCTTTCGTGTGGTGAATTACTTGCTCGCGCCCGTTGCAATACGCCTTATTGCTTGAGCGGTTCGATGCGCGCGATCCATGCGATGCTTGCAAGCGCCCGAAGGTTTGCGGGACTGACGAAGCGCAGGCGCAGGCGGTTGAGTGCGCCATCCCGGCCCGAGAATGCGCCATATTCGGCGATCCGTTCATTGTGAAAGCGCTCAGGCGGAAAGTTGAGCACGACCACGACGTTGGCCGGGCCGGTCACATTCCGCAGAGAGGGATCGAGGCGCTCGTTTGCGCTTGCGATCCCGTAGACCTGCTGCCCGAAGAGGATCGCTACGACCAATATGAGGCCGGCAAAAAGGCGACAGGCGTCCGGCCCCACAAGCAGACGAAGGCGAGTATTTTTTATCGATCTCGACTGGGTCAATGCTTCGCCTCCGCATCGCTAATCAGGCCCCAACGCCGAACTGTCCGTCGCTCAATCGGTAGCAAGAGCCAGCGGTCGACGGCCATTGCAATCGCGCCGATGATGAGGCAACCCGTAATGATGATGTCGGACCGATGAAATTCCGCGGCATCGAATATCATCGTGCCCAGACCCGAAGCAGCCCCGACGAGTTCGGCCGCAATCAGCGCGCGCCAACCGAAGCCCAGACCCGATCGTATCCCGGTTAGAATATACGGAAGCGCGCCCGGCAAGGTCACAGAGCGCAGTGTCTCCCATCGACTCCCTCCCAGAGAGCGTACCCCGTTTTCCAAGGCTTCGGGAACGAGCTGGACGCCGAGTACCGTGTTCTGAAACACGATGAAAAACACGGTATTCCAAATGAGGAAGACTGCCAGCGCCGTACCGATTCCGATCCAAGCAATCATGAGGGGCAACCAAACGATTCCTGAAATCGCATTGAAGAATACGACCAGGGGATTGAGCATCTGTGCAATGGCGCGATTGAGTCCGACGAGAAAGCCACCGGCGACGCCGGTCAGGATGCCGAGTACGCTCCCGAGCAACAGCCTGTAGACGCTGGCGAGGACGTTTTGCGCAAGTTGCCCTGAAGCCGCAAGGTCGTGAATCGTCGACAGCACATCGCGGATCGGGGGCAAGGTCTCTTTCGAGGGGTGAAAGACCTCCCACAGCACGATCCATGCCAGGAGTACGACCACGAAAGGCACGGCAGGCATGGCCTTCCACGCCAGACGGCTCACAGCGCGACCGGCGAAACTTGCAGGATCCATGGTGCCGATGCTCATTTGCGCAACAAGCCCCATCGCGCAATCGTCAAATTTTCCAGTGGCTGTACGAGAAGGCGGTCGATGATGATATACAGCGCGCCAATGACGATCATTCCGCCGATGATGCGATCGATCTGTCCGGACGTGCGTGCGCCGAAAATCAAATCGCCGAGTCCGCCCTGTCTCACCAACATTTCCGCCGCTATGAGCGCCCGCCACCCGTAGCCCATTCCGAGCCGGAGTCCCACCATGATGCTGGGGAGCGCGCCGGGCAGATAGACGTCTCTTATCACCCGCAATCGGCCTGCTCCGAGAGAGCGCAAACCGAGTGCGTAAAGCTCAGGAACGGCGCGAACTCCGGTCATCGTATTGAAGATGATAGGCACCGCCAAAGTGTAGATCACGATTGCTAGCGTCGTGAGATGCGTGAATCCAAACCAGATGACGACCAAGGGGAGCCAGGCAATTCCCGAAATGCCCTGCAGGTAGCGCAGGAATGTCTCCAGGGCGCGCGCGGCGTAGCGATTTGAGCCAACCAAAAAACCGAGTGGCACGCCGATCGCAAGCGAGATCGCCGTAGCAACAAAGATCATCGCAATGCTGGTGCGAATATATTCGACGAGAATGCCATGCGAGAATAGAAGAAGCATTGTATCCCAGACGCGCGACGGCGAGACGAGCACGCGTTCTGGGAAATGACCGACTGCCTGGATCGCCGACCAGATAACGACGAGTGCCGCGAACGGAATCAGAATCTTTACGTTCCCAAGCCATCGCGATGCGACGAGTAATCCTGGGCGAAGACCCGAGGGACTTCCAGCATGCGGTCGCGCCGAAGCAGTGCTCATGAGCTAGCCGCAGCTCCAGCTTCACGCTTTTCTTCCGCCTCGGCAGCACCGCGTTCCGCGCGAACGAGACGCAGTACTTGCTCGGCGATGTTTTGCATTTCGGGGTCGGCGGTGAAGGTCTCCCAATCTCTTCCGCCGAGGCTGCGGCGCGGCACCTCTATTCTCGCCTTGATGATGCCTGGGCGTCGCGTCATGACCAAAACTCGGTCGCCAAGGAAGACGGCTTCCTCGACGCTGTGTGTAATAAAAAACACCGTTTTTCGAGTTGCCGCGCACAACCGTCCCAACTCTTCCTGCAAGGTCAGCCGGGTCATCGCGTCGACGGCGGCGAACGGCTCGTCCATGAGGATCACGTCGGGATCGGCGGCCCAGGTACGTGCCACCGCCACGCGCTGGCGCATGCCGCCCGACAGTTCGTGGGGATAACGGTGCTCGAAGCCGCGCAGTCCGATGAGATCAATCAGCCGCGCGACCTTCTGTTCGCGTTCGGCTTTTGGAATGCCGGCGATCTCGAGGCCGTGACCGATATTTCGCCGGACCGTGCGCCACGGCAGGATGGCAAGTTCCTGAAAAACCACGCCGCGTTCGCGCGCAGGCCCGCTCACCGGCTTGCCATCGCAGTAGATCGTGCCTTCGGTTGGCCGAATGAAACCGGCGATGGCCTTAAGCAAAGTGGTCTTGCCGCAGCCGCTTGGTCCCACCAAGGTGACGAACTCGCCGGCACGGATAGTCAGGTCGATTTCTCCGGTCGCCTGAACCGGGCCGTCCTCCGTATCGAAGAAATGACGAAAACCTGAAACGACGATTTTGCTTGCGGAATTCGCGGTCGTCATCAATGGGGTCCAATGTGAGTGCGGTGACGCCGCACAGGGCAGGGCATTAGTGGACCAACTGTCCCTTACAATCCGCAACCGTCTTCGGCAAAGCCGGAAGGTCGGCAAACAGGTCCGGATGCTTCTGTTCGATGCGATTGAGCACCGTCTGGTCGATAAAGTCCGCAGGGACAAACGGCCTATCCTGCTTGATCAGTCCGTCCTTGATCATCTCGTTTCCCGCCGCGACCGTGCCTTCGACGGTGCAGATGGACATGCGTGGATCCCAATGCAGTGTCTTGAATCCGGCGACCGCGTCATCGACATTCATTCCGTCAATATAACGCGCGTCGATATCGGCCGCTTCACGCGGATGCTGGCGAATGAATTGCGCCGCCTGAGCCAAACCCACTGAAAACTTTTCCAGCAGATCATAATTGCTCTTCATCCAATCCTGATTTGCAACCACTCCGATCACGTCCGAGACGAGGCCGTCTTCCGAGCGGCTGACGATCACCGCGTTGTCTCCGAGCTCGCGGATTGCCTGGGCTGAGTAGGGCTCCCACGGCACGACGGCATCGACCAGACCCTGGGTCACGGAAATCGGCATGTCAGCGACGGGCAGGTTGATCAAAGTCGATTTGCCGATGTCGAGCTTATTCTTTTTGAACCATTGCCTCAGATACACGTCGTTGGTGCTGCCGCGCAGATAACCGATCTTTTTCCCTTCCATGCTTTTGGGGTTTGCCGCGTCAATGCCGCGATCCTTGCGGCCGATGATCGCGCGTCCCCCGAGCGCGATATATTCGGCCGCATTGAAGTACGGCATGACGCCTGTAAGCATGTTGCCGCCCGCGCGGGCCGATGCGATGGTCGTCGAAAGAGCGGCATGTCCGAACTGCGCTTCCCCGGCCTGTAAGGCCTTGGTCACCTGGCTGCCGCTCGCCGTCAGTTTCAGCTTCACGTTGAGGCCTTGCTGGGCCCAATATCCGTTTTCCACGGCGACGAATGCGGGCGAACTGAAAAGATTGTTCACTACAATGAAGGTGACCTCCTTCATCTGCGCGTGCGCTTGGCCAACGAGCGCAGCAATCCCCAGTGCCGCACCAAAACACGTACGGAGCACGCGTCCGCAAGATCTGGACTGAGACTGGAACATCGAATCCCCCCCTTTATATTATGGGCGCCCGCCGGCCGGCAAAATCCCGACGGGCACCGTATTGATCGTTCGGGATATCAGACGAGGATCATAAACGCCGGTCAAGCATGTTGCGACCTTGTCGCCCAGTTGATTGCAATGCGAGTGCCCCTGGTTGGATTGCACGCAGATATGTTCGGTCCGAAGGCTTATTGCGCAACGATACCGGCGACGAAGGCGGCGCGCTCGCGCAGAGCTCCGACCAGGAGTGATAGGTCGTTTCCCGTCAGCAGCATTCTGATGCCCATTCCCAGGTAGAGTTTGAGCCACTCGGGCCGATATGCGCCTCCGACGATCGGAATCTTTTTTTCGCGCCTACACGCGTCAATTGTGCGCCGGACGGCTTCCTGGACGAGGGGGTGGCCGAGTTCGCCCGGCACACCCAGCGACACCGAAAGATCGCTGGTGCCCACTTGAAGTGCGTCCATTCCGGGCACTGCGGCGATCTCATCGATGGAATCGACTGCTTTTTTGGTCTCGATGATGCCGACGAGAAATGTCAGCGCATTGCCCTGTTGCATCTGTTCTGGTGCAGGCAACGCGCGATACCCAAATTGCGGGAGAAGTCCAGACAGCGACCGCTCACCGGCGGGCGGATAGCGCGCGGCAGTGGCGGCCAGTACAGCGTCCGATGCGGAATCGATGTGCGGGACGACCACTCCCACCGCTCCGCCGTCGAGCGCGCGTCCAATCCAAGCGGGTGCGTTCTCCGGAACGCGGACGAATGGCGCGATGCCCGCGCTTAGCGCAGCGGTACATATCTCGCTCGCTGTCTGCAGGCTCGTGGAACCGTGCTCCAAATCGACAAAGAGCCACTGGAAACCGCAACTCGCAGCAATGTGCGCGATCGCTGAGGTGCGCGAGTGCGCAACGACCAGCCCGGCCGCAACCTTGTCTGCCTGAACGAGTGCCTTTAGCACGTCGGGAGTCATACCTTTGCTCCTCTTCTGTGTTCGCAGATATGCTCAGCGATTCCGGCTGCATGCACAAGTGTGGCAAGCAGCATCTCGTTTTGTAAGCCCCGATAAGGGGTAGTTATCAGAAGTGAGACCCAGCGCCTGGGTCATGCGTCGCGGAGGGATCGGTGTTCGCCGCCAGCCATAATATATCAGAAGCGCGAGAGCGTGTCCGCTAAGGGCCAAACTGCGACATTTGCACTGCAACAAGCAGCAACTACTTTGATGGCACTCACGTGCCGGTGGAGGGGCTGTTCACAGCATCAAAAGCGGACATTCGGGCATCGCGCGCCACCCACGTTACTTTTTTACGAGGGCGCATTTGCTCTGGTTGAGCGGTTGCGCCGCGTCATCTGCGGCTATGGTTCTCAGCACTTTGTAGTAATCCCATGCACCCTTCGACTCGTCCGGCTTCTTGACTTCGACCAGCAGCATGTCGTGAACCATGCGGCCATCTTCCCGCACGAACCCTTTGGCGAAGAAGTCGTCCACCTTTATCTCACGCATCTTTGCTGCCACGGCCTTGCTGTCGGAGCTTCCAGCGGCCTCGATGGCCTTGAGATAATGTAGGACGGCTGAGTAGGTACCAGCCTGCACCATGCCGGGCATCCGGCCCGTACGATTGAAAAATCGCTTAGACCATATACGCGTTTGATCGTTCAAGTCCCAATAAAATGCGGTCGTGAAAATCAGACCATTCGCAACCGGCAAGCCGAGCGCATGAATGTCGCTCAAGACGACCACAAGACCGGCGAGCTTTTGTCCGCCGGCCGCGATACGAAACTCAGCCGCCTGCTTGACCGAATTGATCGTGTCGGACCCGGCGTTGGCGAGGCCTATGATCTGCGCTTTGGATGAGGAAGCCTGTAACAGGAACGAAGAAAAGTCCTGAGTGTTTAGCGGCACACGCACCTCGCCGAGTACGGTGCCGTCGCTCTCCTTCACGACCCGGGAAAGATCGGCGGCCATTTGATGCCCGAAGGCGTAGTCAGCCGCCAGTATGAACCAGCTCTTGCCACCTTGTGCTACAATCGCGCGCGCGGTTCCAACCGCCTGGGAGTAAGTATCAAACGCCCAGTGAAAGCCAGTTGGCGAGCAATCTTCATTGGTGAGCCGCGTTGTTGCCGGTCCGACGGCCAAAGTTATCTTTCCCTGGTCATTCGCGATTTTTTGAACGGCGAGCGCGACCGCAGAATTTGTCAATTCGGCAATAGCGCTGACATTTTCGAGATCGAACCAGCGGCGCGCGATATTGGCAGCAACATCCGGTTTGTTCTGGTGGTCGCCAACGACGATCTCTACCGGTCTTCCAAGCGCCTTGCCGCCAAAATCTTCGATTGCCATCTGCGCGGCGGTGACAGATGTCTTTCCGCCAAAATCGGCGTAAGGACCCGCCTGATCGTTGAGAATACCAATACGTATTGCTGTCGGGGTCTGCGCCAACGTGGATGACTGCAACAGGACAGCCGCGAATGCCGCCATCAAAATGAAACGCATGATATCCTCCCGATAAGGAAACACTCCACTCTGCTTTTTCGAAGAGAAGCCGGTTCGAGCATGTGAATATTGGTTTTCGACTTCACTTAGCCCGCATTGATTTCGGTAAAGGAAATGTCGGATTTGATCTTTGTTAAACGGTCGAAAAAGTGCGAGCCCTGCTCTTACGACTACTCGACTGTGGCCTGTCTCGGCACGTATTGTTCTGCAAGTCTTTTAGTGCCGCACACTGAGCGATCAAGGGGAAGGTGCTATGAAGAACTCTATGTCTAGCCATACAAGTGAACCGCCCTTATGCGATCGAGAAAATTGCGAGGAATGCGGAGGCAATAAAGACAGCGCTGCGTGCTTACGACACAGAGCCTATTACTGCATGGCCCTCTCGGTCCGTCCGGAATGGAGTAGCCATTGCTCGTACCTGCGAGAACGCAGCTTGGAATTTATGGCGAAGGCTGCAAATCTTGAGAATATTGAATGGTTTTGAATTTGCAATGCATAGCTGACTTTTGGTGGCGTTGCCTGCTTTGCCGAAAGTGACAAACGTCACGTCAAAGGAGTGAGCATCGGCGATGGTACAGGAAGCCGAGATCGATATTCGCTTCAGCATTGGGCAGAAACATCGGATGCGATGAAAGATGTGCCGCTGGGCGAATTTTTGGACTCGCTACTTTTCGACGAACTGCTTTCCCGACACATCTTCACCGCGTCCAGACGCGCTGATGGTAGCAGTAATCGGATTCGGATATCTTACGATGGACGTCTTTGGACCACTTTCGTTAATCAGCCTGCCGCCGTATCAGTTACGCCAGATCGCCTAGCGGCGCTAGTATCTCTTATGTGCGATTGCGGCATGTTGCCAAAATCAAAAATGATATTTGAGTAACAGGTAACTGATCGTCAAAATCTAGCAGGTTTGCTCTTATTTTGAGGAACGGCGTAGCGCAGGTTAACGATTCCATGCCGAGGGAATCTCAATGGCCGCTTTAGCGGCGAGAGCGGACAAACACCGGCACGGCTTACAATATCGGGTGGGTTTGCCGGGTGCGCACCTCGACCGGCACTTGACGAAATTGGAATTGAGCGACCAATGCGGGAAGTCTTATGACTCTCGGTAGAGCAGGTGAGGTTCGCGCTCCCTTGACCAGTTCTGCTCATCTGCACGTGCCAGTGCATCGAGATCCTGCGGGAGCGACGACGCATCGTCGACCCATTCTCGAAGCAGCGGCCCGCCATTGATCACGTCGATAGGCGGCCTGCTGTGCTCGTACTCGTAGGCGAAATCTCGCCAAAGCGGGTAATCAGGGTACAGAGAGCGGATCGCCTTGAAGGCGAGCGCCTGCAGGCGCCAGGGCTTGAAGATCTGGTGACCGTAGCCGCGGCCTTCTGTGTGGATCTGGATGCCGTGGCAAAGCCGGCCCGCATGCTTGTGAAACGTGGGCTCGAACCAGCACTCGCGCAAGCGGCAGCCGTCGAGCCATTGCGGACACAGGGCTTCCATCCTCTTCATCGCGGCCCGCGCGTCGATATCCGGCGCGCCGAACTGCTCAAGCGGCCGCGTGGTGCCTCGCCCTTCCGAGAGTGTCGTTCCCTCGAGCATCACGGTGCCCGCATAGGCGCGTGCCATCCACAGGTTCGATGCGTTGGGACTGGGATTGATCCACGCGCGCGCGCCCAGCGGCCAGCCGAAGCCGGGTGCGGCATCGGGCCGCCATCCCTGCATCGCAATGACCCGATAGTCGACATCGAGCTTGAGGGTCTCGACAAACCAATGGCCCAGTTCACCGAGCGTCAATCCGTGACGCATCGGCAACGGTCCCGCGCCGACAAAGCTTTCCCAGCCAGCGCGCAGCACCAAGCCTTCGATAGGCCGGCCCACGGGATTGGGACGATCGAGCACCCATACCGTCTTGCGATGTCGCGCCGCCGATTCGAGCACGTAGCGAAGGGTGGTGATGAACGTATAGATCCGACAACCCAGATCCTGCAGGTCAACGAGGATTACGTCGAACGTATCCATCATCGCATCCGTCGGCTTGCGCACCTCGCCATAGAGGCTGAACACTGGGATGCCGTGCACCGGATCGTTGAAGTCCGCCGACTCGATCATGTTGTCCTGCTTGTCGCCGCGCAGACCGTGCTGCGGACCGAAGGCAGAACTGATCCGGATGTCGCCGCATGCTGCCAATGCATCGAGCGCGTGCGTCAGGTCTGCGGTGACGGAAGCGGGATGCGCAAGCAAGGCCACGCGTCTGCCTCGTAGCGGCGCGCGCAAAGCGGGTTCAGCGATGATTCGATCGAGGCCAAACTTCATGGTTGCGCGGCCGCAGAAAACTCATGCGCAAAACAGTCCGGGTGATGGAAATCCGG
>Ga0207787_1000161_pt1 | contig 10510 bp, 8 predicted proteins | sample LuqExpMetageno77_FD_187834 | JGI IMG/M metagenome (GOLD analysis project Ga0207787, IMG submission 187834) | Tropical forest soil microbial communities from Luquillo Experimental Forest, Puerto Rico - Sample 77 (SPAdes) | ecosystem: Environmental > Terrestrial > Soil > Tropical forest ... | reverse complement strand
TGGTTGAAAACCGAAAAAGGGAACGGCCCATGCCCTCACTCATTCCGGATGTCGCGGCCCTCGAGAGAAGGCTTGCAGGTTTGCCCGTGGCGAAGCATCCAGCCCGCGAAGTTGTACTAACTGCCGGTTCAAAGACGGGAAGGCTGCTTTTCCTCAGGAGTGGCGCTGTGGAGGTCATCAAGGATGGAATGCAGATTGCCAACGTATCGGCACCTGGCTCGGTGTTCGGCGAACAGGCCGTCCTCTTAGATCAGCCCCATACGGCGGACGTGAGGACCCTGGAGCAATCTGAGTTCTATGTCGCCGACGCGCCGGCGATACTTGCTGGCGATCCAAGCGTCGCTCTCTACGTCGCCGCGATCCTTGCGCGACGACTCGAGGCCGCCAACCGATCGCTTATCGAGGTTAAGCGTCAGCTCCAAGCCGGAGACCCTCCCAGCGTGATTGGTAGGACGGTCGAGAAGACGGAGGAACTCTTAAGCTACAGCGGCGACGCCAGCCTCGTATACGCCGGCTATCCTTACGATCCGTTTCGGCCCGACAAATCGATGCACTGAAGCTCTCGGTCGTGGTGCCGTCACAGCATCAAAAGCGGACAAGAACGTGGATGGAGCGCCCTCTCTTACGAGGATGCTCCATAACAGTTGTCAGGCAGCCTGCATCGCGGTCTTCACTTTGGCTGGCGTGTAGGGCACCGAGCGCAGTCGCATGCCGGTTGCGTCAAACACCGCATTGGAAATTGCCGATGGAATTACTGCAGCGGAAGGTTCCCCCGCGCCCCACGGCTTCTCGTTCGGTCGGTCAATCAACTCGATTGCAACTTCCGGCATCTGCGGGAATTTGAGGATAGGATAGGTCTCCCAATCGAGGCTCGTCACATGCGAGCGGTCGAACTTCAATTCCTCGATCAGCGTGCGGCTGACAGTCTGCATTACGCAGCCCTCAATCTGGTTCTTCAGACCGTCGGGATTAATGATCTGCCCGCAGTCGTGCACCACATAGAACTTCGGCACGCGGATCACGCCGGTGGAACGGTCCACTTCAACTTCGGCGACAGCGCCAACATAGGTACGCACGAGCTCATATTTCACATATGAGATGCCGCGTCCCTTAGCGACACTTCCGCTCGAACCTTTCTGCGGCGATGGCCGCTTCGCCCATTTGGCGAACGCCGCCAAGCGGTCGAGCAGTTCGAGCCCACGTTTGTCGTCGAGATATTTTCGGTGGAACTCGAGCGGGTCCATATTGGCCGCCGCCGCAAGCTCGTCCATGAAGCACTCGTTGGCATAGGTGTTCTGCATGCGTCCCGGTGTCCTAATCCAAGACGGACGGAACGGCGTGGTCTCCAGCCGCTTGCACACGGTTTTAACGTTGGCAAATTTGTACGGGATCGCCGAGTCCTGGAACACGTTGCCAGGCGCAATGTGATCGGCGGCCGGTAGGCCCGAAAGGGTCGCTGCCACTAGCGGCACCAGGAATCCGTTTGGCGTCTGCTGCGGCATGTAGAAGGTACCTTCCCACGCCGTAACATTGCCCTGGGGGTCCATGCTGGCCTGCATGTCCATCATTGTCGGCGGCCCCTTGGGATCCCAGCCGTGCTCGTCGGCGCGCGACCATTGCACGCGGACCGGCCTGTCGACCGCCTTAGCGAGCAAGGCGGCATCGGCGGCTGCATCCTCGTGGCCGTTGCGGCCAAAGCAGCCAGATCCCTCGACGTAGATACAGCGCACCTTGTCAAGCGGCAGCGAGAACATCTGTGCCAGCTGCTTATGCAAATCGTGGGGCGCCTGGGACGCTGACCAAGAGGTCAGCGCGCCGTCTTTGAATTCGGCAATCGCGCAGGAGGGTCCGATCGAGCCGTGCGTCTGGATGGCGAAGTCGTAGGTCGCCTTGATGACCTTGGCTCCGTCCTTGCCCATTGCCTCGGCGGTGTCGCCGGTATTACTGGTGACCTCGTCCTTGACCACCTTGGTGGCGCGCACGTGATCCCAGAGCTTGGCCTGATCAGGCAGCGTTTCGGACTTTGACCACGTGGCCTTGATGGCGGCCGCGCCGCGGATTGCATCCCATTCGTTGGACGCGACGACACCGAGGAAATTGCCCTCGCGTACTACCTCGACGGTGCCGGGAATGCTTTTGAGGGCGCTGTGATCCACGCTTTCGAGCTTGGCGCCGATCGCGGCGGGACGCACCACGCGGCCGTGCAACATGCCGGGCACTTTGAAGTCCTGCATGTAAGTGAAGCGGCCGGTGACCTTTGCGGGGATGTCAACACGTGGATGCGACTTGCCGACGATCTTGTAATCCTTCGGCGCCTTCTCCTTCACCGGCTGTTTGGGATCGAGAGTGATTGCGAAGCTCTTGCCGCCGATCAACTCGCCGTAGCTCACCTTCTTGCCATTTCCAGAAATCACGCCGTCTGTGACGGTGAGCTGGTCGGTGCCGAGTCTCTTTGCCGCTTCCGTGACCAGCGCCTGACGCGCGGCAGCGGCGGCCTGGCGAAGCTGCATACCGCCGATCTGGATGGTGAGACTGGCCCAGGTCTTGCCCTGGTCGGGCGTGAGCAAGGTATCCCCCTGGATCAGCTTGGTACGCTCGAACGGCACATCGAGTTCCTCCGCCACGATCTGGCGCAGCGCCGTAGAGACTCCGGTGCCGACATCGACCTTGCCGGAATAGATTGTGACGTTACCGGTCTTGTCGATAGCGAGGAACGAATCGACTTCGGTGAGCGTGACCGGTTTAGTGCCGGTCTGCGCCATCGCTCGTGGAGACGGGCCGGCGAGCGAGAAGCTGACGATGAGGGCGCCGGAGCCGAGAAGCGCGTCACGGCGGGAGATTTGAATGTTCATGGTTGCCCCCTTAAGCCTGCGCCGAGGCGCGCTTGACCGCGCGTACGATGCGAGCGTGGGTGCCGCAGCGGCATAAATTATTGGCGAGTGCGTCCTTTATCTCGTCGTCGCTCGGCTTCTTGTTCTTTGTCAGGAACGCCGCCGACTGCATGATCATGCCGTTCACGCAGTATCCGCATTGCACGGCCTGCTCGTCGATGAAGGCCTTCTGCAACGCATGCGGCTTCTCAGGCGAACCGAGTCCTTCCAGCGTCACCACCTTCTGCCTGGCGTCCACCGTCGACAACGGCGTGACGCAGGAACGGACGGCCTTACCATCGATGTGGACGGTGCAAGCGCCGCATTGGCCGAGCCCGCAACCGAAGCGCGGGCCGTTAAGGCCAAGATTGTCGCGCAGCACATAGAGTAGCGGCATCGCTGGATCGTCGTAATTGATTGAGACCTGCTTGCCGTTAACGGTAAGCGCTTTGGTTTTAGCCATGGACGTCTCCCTAATTCCCGCGTACCGCGCGCGGGTTAATTTGGCGCGGATTTTTACTTCCGTGTCTTTATTGCACTCACACTGGTCACAGGGCCGCTCCTCTTGGAGCGCTTCTTTTTCCGCGTTCCCAGATATGACCAGCGATCGGCGTGGACGATAGCATTCTGCTCGGGCACGCGGAAGCTAACCGTGCGACCCATCTCTGATAAGGTCAAAACGTAGCAGTAGTTCAGAGCGATGGCCTAGCAGCGAACTGAGTGTCCCCGAATCTAAAATCTATCCTGACCTATTTATCGGTTATGAATTTGTTCAACGGTTCCGGTGAAATCATCAGCTTGATGACTAAAAAGGCTCCATATTTCCACTGCACCGAAGACTAAGGCCAAATACATAGCCACTGCGAAGGCGACGAGAATGTCTTGTTTCCAAAATGGCATGTCTTTCCGGCGCCGATCGGATCGCAAAATAGTCCCCCTTCCTCTCGATGACGATCGCCCTCAAAACCCAAACGATCCAAACGCGTGCAGCCTGCGCTATTTATTTGGTTTTTATGTCGCTTGGTCCTCTTCAGGGACTGCGTTGATACGCAAGTGTAGGCGTATCGATGCCGAACAGCGGCTATCGAGTGGCGCGGGGTTGGATCATCCCAACGTCCTTGTATTCACCCAATGCGCCCGCCGGAATTAGTCTGCCGGCGCTGATTTTCCCGATCTTGAAGGATCCCTGCGCTGCTAGGAGTGCGGCTAGCTTGAGAGAGCTTTCAGCGCCATAAATTCGGAGATGGCGCGTTCGGGCGAGCAGCCCCCAACATATCTGGGAGGGCTACAATGGGGCTACGCGCTTTGTGTCTTGCTTAGCCTGAGCGCCCGCTATTCGTGAGCTAACCGAAATCTGCCGCCGATCACCCATAGCACCCTGCATCCACCCTTCAAATCATTGCACTTTTTCCAGTTCGTTTTGCCAACCTGCAATCATAGATTGCATTATTTTATTTGCACACGTAAAAGCATCGAGTCCGGCCAAATGGCAACCGAAGCATCGGGCTTGTCCTATTTAGTCGGCTGCCTCAATTCTTGATGTCCATGATGTCCTTGATGACCGCTCTACCCCAGCGGACATTGATTAGTCGCTATCGCATGTCGGGCGCGCGCACGCGGCAAGATCAAAAGCTCTTCTCGAACGCGGGAGGCCCAGAATACTGCCGTGGCTAAGCCTGCCGTCGTGATCTGTAAGCGCAGCGAGGGGACGGCTGCCAGCAGAAATGCCAATGTGTCCTGGTCAATGATCATTACATCGACAAAGTCGGCGGTCATCCAAAGTTTGTCGTGCTTGAATTGTGAAAGCAGAGTCAGGGTGACGACAAATACGAGCGATATGATCGCTGCGACGAATGGACGGCGAGACAGTGTTAGCCAGAAAAAAATTGAGCAGCGCCCAGACTAGCAGGAAGATCATCCTGGAGACGAGATCGACTTCAGTCGCAGCCATGAGACCGAGCGTAGCCAAGTGCAGGCTTGCGGCCAGGCAGACCACCACTTTGTCGCGGCGCGAGATCGCCTGGATTGGCACAAACCGGCTAAGCAGAGCGGACGCTGCAGTGAACATCTGTAGGGGCGACCCTCGGGGCTTCTAAAACTCAGCTGATGTGCTGGATTTCACAACACTCAGAACAGACAAATATTCCAAATCACCTTGCCCGCCGCCTGTTTTCGAGGCGATGCCTGCAAAGGGGCCTGGATCGGCCCCTTTGATCAAATCAACATGAGCCCTTTTGTAGGGAGGCGCAAAGACAGTTCGTATGGAGTATTGTCCTTTCCGAAAATTCCATCCGACCTGAATTGGCACCACTCGCGTCACCGCGATGGGCGTCCGCGACCGGCCGATCTCTCCGGGGGGCGCCTCGGCAAAATGTATCACTGAACGTCTGATCGGCACGTTGCGACGCGAATGCCCGGATCATGTGGTCATCTTCGGTGAGGCGCACCTGCGGCGAATTCTTTCACTCTATGCCGTGTATTACAATCAAACACGTACGCACCTGGGATTGGCCAAGGACGCACCGCTCCGACGCGCGGTTCAAGATCCGGATCCATCGTCACCACGCCAATTCTGTCCGGACTGCATCATAGCTACGCCCGGATATGATTTTCAGGAGGGACAGGTGTGGTGCTAAGCCGCTCTGGAGGCTAATCTGAAACTGGGAGCGACTAAAGATCAATCGCGGTGGGATTCCCGCCGCTAAAAAAGACCAAATGGAGGAAGCATAAATGAGGAAGCTCACCGCAATTCTTACTAGTGCCGCCGCAGTGGTCCTGCTGTCGGTCTCCGCGCAGGCGCAAACTGTGCTCAAGGCCTCGCACCAATTCCCCGGCGGCAAGGGAGACGTCCGCGACGACATGGTGCAGATGATCGCCAAACAGGCCAAGGCCGCCAATGTCGGCCTCGACATCCAGGTCTATCCCGGCGCCTCGCTGTTCAAGCCGAATGACCAGTGGAATGCCATGGTCAACGGCCAGCTCGACATCACGCTGTTCCCGCTCGACTATGCCAGCGGCAAAGTGCCCGCCTTCAGCGCGACACTGATGCCCGGACTGATCCGCAGTCAGGACCGCGCCAAGCGGATCAACGACTCGCAATTCATGAAGGATATCCGTGCCGAGATGGAAAAGCACGACGTCATCGTGCTGTCCGACGCCTGGTTTGCCGGCGGCATAGCGGCCAACAAGGGCTGCCTCGTGCATCCGAACGACCTGAAAGGCCTGAAATTCCGCGCCGCTGGGCCGACTTTCGCCGCGATGTGGGAGGCAGCCGGCGCCAGCATCGTCAGTCCGCCGTCGAACGAAATCTACAATGCGTTCCAGAGCGGGGTCGTCAACGCGACCGACACTAGCCTCGGAACCTTCCAGTCCATGCGCCTTTATGAAGTCACGAATTGCCTCACGGCGCCGGGCAACAATGCGCTGTGGTTCATGTACGAGCCGGTGTTGATGTCGAAGAAGAGCTTCGACAAGCTCAACAAGGCACAGCAGGATGCCGTACTCAAGGCCGGAAAGGCGGCACAGGCCTATTATGAAGGCAAGGCCGACGAAGTGAATAAGGATGCGATCAAGGCGTTCGAGGATCACAAGGTGAAGGTCGTGACTCTCAGCGACGCCGATTATGAAGCCTGGCTCGACGTGGCGAAAAGGAGTTCCTACGCGACCTTCGCCAAGGCGGTGCCGAACGGCCAGAAGCTGATCGACGAGGCCCTCGCCGTCAAATAACGAAAGACACGACAAGGCGGCCGGCCGGCAGGTACGTTCGTCGGCCGCCGCTGTCTCGCCCCGTCGTCGCTGCGGGGCACACTCCGCAACGAATGCTGTCAATCAAGCCAGGTTCATGGACACATACATTCGGGCTGTCATCTTCCTGTCGCGCGTCGCCGGCGTGTTCGCGGCAATTCTGATCGGTCTCGCCGTGCTCGTGATCTGCGACATGGTGATAGTGCGCTACTTCTTGAGCGTGCCGACGATCTGGCAGATCGACGTGGTGACCTATAGCATCGTCGCAGCGACCTTCGTCGGCAGCGCCTATGTGCTGATGACGCGCGGTCATGTGAATGTCGAGATTCTTCCTCTCTATCTCGGCCTGCGCGGCCGCTACTGGCTTGCGCTGTTCACGATTTTGCTGTCGTTGAGCTTTTGCGTGGTGCTGTTCGTTCTCTGCACGCTGTATTGGTATCAGGCGTGGTCGGAAGGCTGGCACTCGAACACGGTCTGGCGCGCGCGCTTGTGGATTCCCTATCTGTCGATGCCTTTCGGTCTCGGGTTGTTGATTTTGCAATACTTTGCCGAACTGATCTGCCTGGTCACGGGCAGGGCGCTCCCATTCGGCCTTACGCCGAAAGAAGACGTCGAGGAGTTCGGGCGGGCTCAGGCAAAGCAAGCCCTGGGAGATGTCCCATGAGCCCGAATATGCAAGGGACTCTCGTTCTCGTTGCAACCCTTTTGATGCTGATGTCGGGAATCCCCGTGGCGTTCGGTCTCGGGGCGATTTCGATCATCTTCCTTTTGCTTTTTCATGGCTTCGACAGCATGCATGTCGTCGCCGAGACGTTCTGGTCCGGCCTCGACGATTTTACGCTCGTGGCAATTCCGATGTTCGTGATGATGGGCGCCGCGATCGGCTCATCGCCGGCCGGCAAGGATCTTTACGAGGCGCTCGACCGCTGGCTTTACCGTTTGCCGGGCGGTTTAGTCATTTCGAATCTCGGCGCCTGCGCCATCTTCGCCGCGCTCACCGGCTCCTCGCCCGCCTGCTGCGCGGCCATCGGCAAGATGGGAATCCCGGAAATGCGGCGGCGCGGCTATCCGGACGACGTGGCCACCGGCTCGATCTGCGCCGGCGGCACGCTCGGTATCCTGATTCCGCCATCGATCACCTTTATCCTATACGGCATTGCCACCGAAACCTCGATCGGTCGTCTGTTTATCGCCGGCGTGGTGCCGGGCTTGATGCTGACCGGCATGTTTATGCTGTGGACCATCTTTATCATCTGGAAGCGAGGCTTCCGGTCCCATGCGATCGATTTTCGTTATTCATGGAGGGAAAAATTCCAATCGATCCCGAAAATCGCGCCGTTCCTTCTGATTATTTTTGGCGTCATGTACTCGCTCTATGGCGGTGTGGCGACACCATCGGAGGCAGCCGGCATCGGCGCCGCGCTCTGCCTCATTTTGGCGGTCTTGATCTACCGGCTTTGGAAAATCGACCAGATTTGGCACATCCTACGCGACACGATGCGGGAATCGGTGATGATTCTGACCATCATCGCCACTGCCGTCTTGTTCGGCTACATGCTCACCTCGCTCTATCTCACCCAGATGCTGGCGCAGGCGATCGCCGATGCGCACTTCAATCGCTGGGTACTAATGGGGATGATCAACCTCTTCCTGCTGGTTTCAGGGTTTTTCATCCCGCCTGCAGCCATCATCCTGATGACCTCACCGATCCTGCTTCCGATCATCACCGCCGCGGGATTTGATCCGGTGTGGTTCGGCGTGATCCTGACCATCAATATGGAAATCGGCCTGATCCATCCGCCGGTTGGCCTCAACATATACATCGTCAATGCGATCGCACCCGATGTGCCGGTCACAAAAGTGATGTGGGGCACGGCGCCCTACGTCCTATGTATGATGTTGGCCATTGTGATTTTGTGCTTTTTTCCAGAAATCGCCACATGGTTGCCGAACCATATGATGGGCGCCATTAAATAGCGCCTGCCTAGAGGGCGTGTGCCGAGGCGATCCTGTGAGTCACGCGATTGTGCAGCGATGATGGGGCGGCTCAATCACGACCAGAGGCCAGCTGTTTTATTCTTTTTGTCTTGATGAGGTGGTGCCGGACGATCACCTGGTTCGCGCGATAGCATCGGTGAACCCACGATAGGTCAAGCAACCCCGGATCAATCAAAGGACAACCCATCGTGGAATAGTAGGGTGCGAGTTCCTTATGACGATCGAGTCGCTCGGAACGTGCGCTATGCCGTGACGGTCTATTGAGGACAATATCCCGGATCAAAACGCACCGCTGGTTGATAGCCGTACCGTGGCAATCCTATTGGTCTGCGTTGCCTTGTCGGCAAAACGGGCTGGGTCCACAAATGAGCGAAATATAGTGGGCCGGTTATCCTACAATAGCGCCCGGCAGAAATGACGCGATGGGAGCGGACATCGCACCACTCATTCGATCAGCTCGTCGGCACGCCCTGACAGAGGACTCTCTGCCTGCCGCGCCGAGGAGATCGACCGCAGGCCTGCCGGTGTTGTTTCAAGGCACAGCGACACTAACCGGCTTGTCGCTGCGTCGGCCGCCTTTTCAGGCCAGTAGGCGCGTGGCGCAGGAGTTCGGCGCAGGTCATCCACCACATAAAGAACGAGACCGCTGAAGCTGGGTGGGCTGGCGGTCTCGCCTAGATAAGGAAGACCGGGGAATTCGGGGGATGGGGGTCTGCCCTTATCTGTTGCTCGGCAAAGCTCGCGAAGGCAGTATCGATTTCCGGCGCGGCGCTTACATTGAAGAAACGAAGCTGTAACCCGAACGAACGTGCTGTCTCCTGTAATTTTCTCGTGACGGCGTCTGCGTTCGGGTTCTTGGGATTAACGAAGGTAGCGCCGACAGTCACGTTGGGGACCAATTCGTGGATTAACCCAAGCGCTTTCCCCCCTAACTCCGCACCGAGAAAGTTTACGCCGGTCACATTACCTCCAGGCTGGTTGAGACTCGCGACCAACCCGAATTGAATCGGGTCGATACCATGCGCAAAGACGATCGGTATAGACGCCGTCGCTGCCTTCGCGGCGAGGGCCGGAGCGGGCGACCCTGCCGCAAAGATAACGGCCACCTGTCGGCGAACCAAATCGGCGGCCAGCGCCGGCAGTCGATCATATTGACCATCCGCCCAACGGTATTCGATGGCGACATTTTCGCCCTCGACATAGCCCATTTCTTTAAGACCGCGTTGGAAGCTGCTGACGAACGGAACCCACTCCGCGGCGGATGGGCTCCCGAGAAACCCGATCACCGGCATCGCTGGCTGTTGCGCGCGCGCCGCAAGCGGCCATGCGGCTGCCGAACCAGCAACAACTTTGATGAAATCTCGCCGGCGCACACCATCCCCCAAGGCTAAGGACGCCGCTATTTGCAGCCTAAAGCATAGCAGATCGGTAGACGGCAGTAAGGATATAGGGCCGGGTTCGTTCGATATGTTAGGCGGCCCGCTCGACACATGTGTCGATTTCGCTGCGAAGCGCGCCGAAGTCGATGGGCTTTGTAAAAAAGCCCTCGGCGCCGTTCTCGAGTGCCTTCCGCTTGGTCTCGGCATCGCCATAAGCCGTAATCATTACGATCGGAACATCAGGCCGCGCGGCTTTGGCCTTGGGCAGCAGTTCAAGACCGCTCATCCCAGGCATATTAATATCCAATAGGATGAGAATGAGTGATACGCCCGTTGCGTCAGCGATACGCTGAAGCGCCATCTCGCCAGATTGCGCAAACTCCATCGTGAAGCGGCCCGCACGCAGATCATGCCGGAACTGCTGCCGGAACAGCAGCCCAACGTCAGGCTCATCATCGACCACGAGAACAAGTAGGGTCACGCCTGTGCTCCTGATTTCGCAGGACAAACCTTACGCAT
>Ga0207787_1000150_pt1 | contig 11037 bp, 11 predicted proteins | sample LuqExpMetageno77_FD_187834 | JGI IMG/M metagenome (GOLD analysis project Ga0207787, IMG submission 187834) | Tropical forest soil microbial communities from Luquillo Experimental Forest, Puerto Rico - Sample 77 (SPAdes) | ecosystem: Environmental > Terrestrial > Soil > Tropical forest ... | reverse complement strand
CGGCGCAGGCGCCGGCGGTATTCTGTGGGGCGGACTGTCGGACGTGGTCGGCCCGAAGCGCATCGGCGTGTTCGGCGCGATCGCGCTGTCGCTCGGTCTCATCGCGATGCGTTGGCAAAGCGAGCTCTGGTCGCTCTATCTCGTGTCGTTCCTGATCGGCGCGTTCGGATTTGCAAGCCTCTTCACGCCGATGGTCGCGCTAGCGGGACGCTGGTTCAGCACGCGCAAAGGTCTCGCGATCGGTATCGTCACCGCGGGCGGCGCGCTCGGGCAGGGTGCCGTGCCCTATGTCGCCGGATTGATCATCACGGCGGTCGGTTGGCGTGACGCGGCGGTGTGGCTCGGCGCCGCTTACCTCGCGTTTCTCTTGCCGCTCGTCGTGCTGCTGCGCGCGCCGGCGGACGCCGCAAACGCCGCCTCGGATGCGCGCGCCTCCGACGCAAACCTGTGGGGCATATCGCACAGGATCAGTATCCCCTGGCTCGCGTTTGCGAGCGTGTTCTGCTGCATCTGTATGGCCGTTCCGCTTGTGCATTTGGTGCCGCTCGGCATGGCGGCTGGCTGCAGCGCGCAAACGGCGGCGGGGCTCCTCTTCTCCGCGATGATCGCCGCGGTGTTCGGACGTCTGTTCTTCGGATGGCTGGCCGACCGCGTCGGTGGCCTGACCGCCTATGCGCTCTCCTGCTTCGCGCAGACCGCCGTCGTGTTCTGGTTCACGCAGACGAGCAGCATGGCCGCGCTGTTCGCGCTCTCGATCCTATTCGGGTTTGGGTTTGCCGGCGTCATGACGTGTCTGCTGATCTGCGCGCGCGAGGCGGCGCCGATGCGGATATCCGGCACGGCGATGGCGATCGTGTCGACGACCGCGTGGGTCGGCATGGGGATCGGCAGCTACCAGGCCGGCTTCTTCTACGACCTGAACGGCAGCTACGTCCTCTCGTACGGAAATGCGGCAGCCGCCGGCGTGATCAATCTTCTGATCGTGTTCGCGCTCGCCTGGTACCGGTCGAGCCGGACGTCACGGTCCCCGCAAGCGTCACGATTGCGCGTGCTCGATCCCGAGCGCGCTTAAAGAGGGCAGCAGCCCGCCAGGACGTCAAGCGTGACGTCTGGCTGGTCGGTTGATGGTGAATTGCATGCGTTCCGCACTCTCGCTTCAGGAGAATGCCGTCATCGCATCGATGACCGTGACGATCTCGTTCACCCGCGTGATCGGAAATTTTGCGAGGCGCGAGTGCTCCCGCACGTGCTCTTCGCTTTCGCCAAGATAGACGCAGAACGTGTTGTCGGCCGCGACATACGAATGCACCCACTGCACATTGCCTTCGAGTTTCGTCACGGCGCCGTTCGAGGTCGCGGCGAGCTCCTTGAATTGGGCGGGGCTGAGCCGGCCCACGCCGGGAATGTACCGTTCGATCACAAAGCGTTTCATGTTTTGTCTCCAATCTCATTCTGAGGTCCCTGCGCCGCTCGAGATGCAAGAGCGGCGCGTGGATTTGCTTCGATTGTCTTGTTCCCGGATCGTCGCGTCAGCGTTTGGTCACGACGACTTCCAAATACTCGCTCGGAACGACCATCGTCTTGTCACCCGATGTGTTGAACCGGCCGATGAGCTCGATGATGTCGCGCGACAATGCCGCGCGCCCGGGTTCCTGCAGAGCCTCAAACGCCTTCAGCATCGGACCGTAGTAGCGGCGGAAGACATCGAGAAAGTGCTCGGCCGAGCGGTAGCGGAAGACGAAATTGCGCCGCTGGGCGACCAACGAGGACGCATCGGCGCGGAAGGCTTTCTCTATCCACTCCGCCGTGCCCCAGAGCGCGGGCGACTTCAGTCCGGCCGGCGGTGGCACGTGTTTGCCGATCGTCTTGAACATCTGGCCGATGAAGCCCTCGGGCGTCCAGTTGGCGAGTCCGATGCATCCGCCGGACCGGCAGACGCGCAGCATCTCACTCGCCGTGCGCCCTTGGTCCGGGCTGAACATGCCGCCGAACGTCGATAGCACCGCATCGAACGAGCTATCGGCGAAAGGCAGCGCCTCCGCATCGGCTTTTTGGAAATTTACCTTCAGGCCTTCCGCCTCCGCGCGCTGACGTGCGCGTGCGAGCAGGGACTCGACATAATCTGTCGATGTCACCTCGCACCAGCGCCGCGCGGCGGCGAGTGTTGCGTTGCCGTTGCCGGCGGCGATGTCGAGCACCTTCTGGCCGGCGCGCAGATCGAGCGCCTCGGCAAGCTGCTCGCCGACGATCTGCAATGTGGTGCCGACGACGGCGTAGTCGCCGGACGACCAGGCCGCCTGTTGCTTGTTCTTGATCGCGTTCAGGTCCGGCGTTGCGGCTTGCGGCCGGCATTCGAGAACCGTGGTCATACTCGCCTCCTGTGTTATTTGCAGGTGCGTGTACGGCTGGCACACACACGCTTGCTGGAGAGCGACACGTATAACGAGGGGAGGCGCGCGCGAATGATCGAACCGCCGGAGTTCTTGCTTGACCGTCCAAACTTGCTACGCTCGCGATGTCTAGCGGGCCGACGCGCAACGTTGCGACGGACATCGCCCGCGAACACCGGATTTGTCGGAGCTTCCTGGCCATGACGGCCGACGTGCTATCGGAAGTTCTGTCGGCAGTTCGGCTGACCGGATCAGTGTTCTTCGACGTCAGCGCGACCGCGCCCTGGGTCGCGGAAGCGCCGCCTTCGGCGGAGATTGCGGATTCGGTTAGGCCGGGCGCGCAGCACGCGATCGAATATCACGTCGTTACCCGCGGATCGTGCTGGATCACGATCGTCGACGGCGCGCCTTTCGAGCCTGTCCGGCTTCAGGAGGGTGACATCGCCGTCATCCCGCACGGGGAGCCGCATGTGGTGTCAAGCGCGGCGGGCATGCGGGCGCAGCCCGATCTCGACTCTCACCGGCGTCCGCAAGACGACAACGACCTGCCGTTCAAATTGCGGACCGGCGGCGAGGGCGCGGCCGAGACCCATCTGATGTGCGGGTTCTTCACTTGCGACGTGCGGCCGTTCAATCCGGTCATCGAGGCGCTGCCGCGCTTTATGCGCATCGGCCGGGGCACATCGGCCGCGACCGAGGCGTTGCTCGAACACTTTTTGCATCTCGCATCGACCGAGAGCGCCGACAAGCGCGCGGGGGCGCAAGGCGTGCTCAACAAGCTCTCCGAACTCATGTTCATCGAAGCGATCCGCAGTTACATGGATCAGCTCAGCAGCATGAACACGGGATGGCTCTCGGGACTGCGCGATCCGCTGGTCGGCCGTGCGCTCGCGCTGTTGCATGCCAAGCCAGCGCGCGCCTGGACGCTCGACGAACTCGCCGCGGAGTGCGGCGCGTCACGTTCGGCGCTCGTCGGCAGGTTCACACAGACCGTCGGCTACCCGCCCATTCAGTATCTCACCCGATGGCGCATGCAGCTTGCGGCTAAGCGCTTGGGTGAACGGGGCACCAAGGTTGCAGCTGTTGCTCAGGAAGTCGGCTACGATTCTGAGGCTGCGTTCAGTCGGGCATTCAAGAAGTTTTCTGGTCAGTCGCCAAGCGAATGGCGATGCGGGCTGGACTAGTCCACTTCGCCCGCTTCCACACGAATTCGAATGTGACGCCGGCAGGCGTTCAGCACTTCGGTTTGATTTTGGCAGCGAAGGATTGCGCTACAATCTTCCCATTCCGCACGACAAATGTGTCAGTAGCGAATTCATACGAATTATCCGCCGTGTCGGCCGTCCATAGAATATAGCCGTGATCGCCCTCAATCGATCGGTGCTGCATCGTGAACGATGACCCCGGCTTTGCAAACTCAGAAACGAGCGCCTCAAAGAGGGGTTTGATCGCGGCTGGGCCTCTCAATGGTCCAGTCGGCGTAAACAATACCGCATCCGATGAATAGTCCGCCAGTATGGCGGCAACATCGCGCTTGGCAAAGGAATTCAGATGACGATCCAGAACATCACTCGTTGACAAAGCTGTCATCGTTTTCTCCTTTTCAGTATTGATACGATCGCCAGCAGCTGCTGGCGATCGTCTCAAAAGAATGTGCGTCATGCTGCCCGTCGACCTGCGGCCAGTTCTTTCACGGCCTCGGTCGTCAGCGGCTGGCCACCAATCCCCCACTCGCCGCTGTTCACCTCAAAAATCTTCACCCATGTCACGCCGCGCATGTTTTCGCCTTCAACAGAAACCATAGCGTCGGTCAACTTTTGGATGATTTGCTTTTTCTGCTCGGTGTTGAACACACCCTTGATCAGATGGACATCGATCTGTGGCATTGTCTTATCTCCGATCTACAGGCCTCGCTCGAAGCGAGGAATGCCAGAATATGCGCAATGAAATCGAAAAAGGCTTTCAGACAGCCATTATTTTTTGTCTAGAAAGCCCTGAGATCCCGTATTTCCGCTTCAGCCTCAAAAGGAAAGATTCAGCCACGTAATCGGGAACGTACGCTAAGGGTCATTAGGTGCCATCGAGAGATGTTCCCGACAGGTCCGTTTAGAGCGGACATCAGTCAGTGCTTGCTGCTACCCACGCAAGAGGCTGTGCGAGGACCGCCCTGGCTCCCTTCGCGGTTCCGTCGCCAGGTTTGGCACGAATCCATCAAAAGATTGGCGGCGAATACCAAACGCCGTCCGCTTGCGCTCACTACCTCTGCCTTATGATTATCCCCGTCTTCGACCTCGGCTTTACGATCCTCGCGATTTCGGCGCTGTTTTTGCCGCTGTCCGCAATCGCGTTCGCTGAGTAGCGGGAGGCGAGAATGACCCTCGTCCTCGGCCTGTTCATCGGCGCGAATATGACATTCTTGCTGCTCCTTCTCGCAGAAGCCGCGAGAGGGAACTAGCCATGATCGCCGCTGTTCGCTCACCCATGGTGCATGGCAAAGGCGCACACTGATCAGCTTAGGTCAGCCGTTGGGCGTTGCGGCATCGGCAACCGAACAATCGAAATAAATCAGTAAAGGAGTCATGATGGTGTTTAGCTCGAGCGCCGCAATTTGCGGCGCCCTAGTTGTGCTTGCCATTTCTGGCACCGTCGCTCGAAGTGAAATCGGTGCAGTTGATTCAAGCGCCGTCGTCAATGCCGCTTCTGGGAGTGCGATTGTTGGCGCAGCATCCATGTACAATCCGTTCCAGCCCGGATGGCGGGAGGGCGGCCCGAAAACAGCCTCCGGCGAGCGCTATGATGCCTTAGCCTGGGCGGCTGCCATCAAGACGAGTTTGCGTAAGAAATTTGGTGGGGTCCGATATGGCGCGAGGCCGAAGTATGCCCTCGTTGAGGCTGCAGGCAAGAAGGTCATCGTCAAGATAAACGACGTGGGGCCGTTAACGCCGGGCCGCATCATTGACCTCAATGAGCGGACGATGCGCCATTTCGATCCAAGCCTGCAGCTCGGGGTACTTTATGGCGTAAGAGTTAGGCCGCTTTCCGGCGACTATTGGATCCCTGGACCGGTTGGCTGAACATCGCACGCGAAAGAGGTAGAGCACGGCCCTCCTGGGCCTCGATGGACCGCGGACATCCAGAGAGCGGTTTGCTGCATTTACATCGAGAGCCGAAGTCGCCGGCGTAGATACGGATCAGTGACGGGACGTTCTAGCTACCACTCGCTCTAGCTTAGCCAAGAAAAAGGCCCCGGCGAGCCGGGGCCAGTTTTGGGAGGTCTACCTAGGTCAAGAGACTCTCCTAGGTGAAGTAAGTTGATCTGACCAATTTCGCGGATTGTGTGATGTGATGCGCATCACGATCGCGTCGATTGCGACCGATGCGCGAAACCATCGTGATCCCCGTCACAGCGCGTGATGCCGCTACGCGCATTACTCTCCTGAACATCAGACAGGAGGGTGCCATGCGGAAATATCTGATTGCGTTCGCGAGCGCCGCGCTTGTGCTCACCGCTGCAGAAGCCGCGTACTTCTCTGGGCATACTGTGCAGACGAAGGCCGCGACAACGCTGGAGCCGCTCACGATGCATTACGGAACGATGCCGGCCCAAAATATCTCTGACCGGACCTTCGTTTTTGATCAGTAGGGTCCGTCGATTGACGCCTTCAGAAAGAATATAAGATATTGACGTTTCGTCAGGGGGCGTGCGGATTTCGTTGAAAGATCTCTTGGCGTTTCACCTGACGGCGGCGATGGTTTGTTGGAAGTTCTGTTCATTGTGCTGCTAGTGCTGATAGCCATAGCGATATGGGCTACCAACCGAAGAATCAAAGACCAAGCACGCCGGAAGGTCACGGCTGAGACGCGCGAAGCTGCCATGGCGGAATTTAAAGCGCAGTGGACGCGGGGGCGTGGGTGGGAGCATCCGTGGATCAGGTGGCCCTAGTACGAACGACGAAAAAGAGGCCGCACGTCCTACGGCGGCCTCGAAGTTCCTGTACACTGCCAGCTAAGGTCCGCGGGGGGCCGAACCAAGCTGGCGCGAGGCAAAGCGGCTACACTTGGTTTCGTTCCGAGAATTGAAAGAGAGGCCATTCTGCACTCATCGCGTGAGCACCACGCCACCTTCATGCGGCCAGTGCACCCAGACGATGTCGCCTTGCTTGAAGTCGGCACGGGAGCCGGCATTCGGCAGCGCGACGAGCATGAACGAGCGATCGGAAAGCCGTACTTTGTAGATCGAACGGTCGCCGCGATAGCCGATCTCCGCAACGTTGCCAGCAAGCGCATTGATGTCGCCCGTCGGCCGTTCACGAGCGAGGGCAATCTTTTCCGGCCGCAACGCGAGCCAGACCGTTTCGCCGACTCCGGCCCCTTCCTGCCGCGCGCGCAATTCTCCGACGGTCGTCTGCATCAGCCCCGGCGCCGAAAAGCGGCCCTCGATCAGCGACACGTCGCCGATGAAATCGGCAACCCAGCGAGAACGCGGCTGCTCATAGATCTCGGCCGGCGACGCGACCTGCGCGAGTTTGCCCGCATTCATCACTGCGATGCGATCGGCGAGCGTCATCGCCTCGTCCTGATCGTGCGTCACGATAATGAATGTGACGCCTAGCTTGCGCTGTACTTCCTTCAATTCGAATTGGGTTTCGGCGCGCAGTTTCTTGTCGAGCGCAGCCAGCGGCTCGTCGAGCAGTAGGACGCGCGGTCGCTTGATCAAGGCGCGCGCCAGGGCAACGCGCTGCTTCTGTCCGCCCGAAAGCTGATCGATGCGGCGCTTGCCATAACCCGACAGCCGCAGCATCGCGAGCATCTCGTCGACTCGCGCGGCGATCTCGCTGCGCGCGATCTTCTCCTGCCGAAGGCCGAAGCCGACGTTCTTTTCTACATTCAAATGCGGAAACAACGCGTAATTCTGGAACATCATATTGATAGGACGCCGGTACGGCGGCGTCGCGGCGATGTCGGCGCCTTCGAGCAGGAGACGGCCGGCATTTGGGATCTCGAAACCGGCTAGGATGCGCAGCAAGGTGGTTTTGCCGCAGCCGGAGGGTCCAAGAAGCGCAAAGAACTCGCCCTGCGCGATGTCGAGTGTCACATCGTCGACCGCGGTCAATGCGCCGAAGCGTTTGCTCACGTGCTCGAACCGCACCAGTGGCCCGGTCATCATCCCCCCGCGGAAGACTCCTTCCCCGGTCTAACGGCCTCCGCGCCGATGCTCAACCCGTTAGCGTTCGCCGTACGGCGTCTTTCCAGCCCGCGTATTTGCGGGCCCGCTCTTCCGCCGGCATGCGCGGCTCGAAGCGCCGGTCGCGCTTCCATTGCGCGGCGAAACCGTCCAGATCGGGACAGAGCCCGGCTGTGCGCCCGGCGAGATAGGCGGCGCCAAGCGCGGTCGTTTCTTTGATGACTGGCCGTTCGACCGCGTTCCCTAGAATGTCCGACAGAAATTGCATCGTCCATTCGCTCGCGGTCATGCCGCCGTCGACGCGCAGCATCTGCATGCTGTCGACGGGTAGCCCGCAATCGGCGCACATGCATTCCAGCAAGTCGGCGGTCTGATAGCCCACCGACTCAAGTGTCGCGCGTGCGATCTCCGCACGTCCCGCGCCGCGCGTCAGCCCGTAGATCGCTGCACGCGCTTCCGGATCCCAATAAGGCGCGCCGAGACCCGCAAAGGCGGGCACGAGATAGACCTGCTCGGCCGGATCGGCGCGCTCAGCAAGTGCATCTGCGTCGGAATAGTCCTGGATCGTTTCGAGCGCGTCGCGAAGCCATTGCACCGCAGCACCCGCAACGAAGATCGAACCTTCGAGCGCATAGATGCGTTTGCCGTCGAGCTGGTAGGCGATGGTCGTCAACAGCTTGTGACGCGAGACGACTCGCGTTGCGCCGGTATTCAACACGACGAAGGCGCCGGTACCGTAGGTCGATTTGATCGTGCCCGGCTTGAAGCAGCCGTGGCCAACGGTCGCCGCCTGCTGATCACCGGCAATGCCGCGAATTGGAATAGGCCCGCCGAACAGTGCCGGCTCGGTTGTGCCGAACTCAGCCGCGCAGTCGAGCACCTTGGGAAGCAACGTGAGCGGCACTTCAAATAATTTGCAGAGGTCCGCGTCCCATTGTCCTCGCGAGATGTCGAACAGCAGTGTGCGCGCTGCATTCGTTGCATCCGTGGCATGCACGCGGCCACCGGTCAGCCGCCACAGAAGAAAGCTGTCGATTGTGCCGAAGGCGAGCTCACCGATTTCCACCCGAGTTCGCGCGCCTGACACACTCTGCAACAACCAGACGATTTTGCTGGCCGAGAAATATGGATCGAGCAGCAGACCTGTGCTGCGCGTGACCTGCTCTTCGCAACCGTCGCGGCGCAGTTCCTCGCAGAGCGCGGCCGTGCGCCGGTCCTGCCACACGATTGCGTTATGGATCGGCCGGCCGCTCGCGCGCTCCCAGATTGCGCAGGTCTCGCGCTGGTTGGTAATTCCGATGCCGGCGATATCTTTCGCGGCGAGACCCGCCTGCGCCATGCAGTCGCGCACCGTCGAGAGGACAGCCGACCAGATCTCCTCGAGGTCATGCTCAACCTCTCCCGGCGCGGGATAGATCTGCCTCAGTTCGCGTTGCGCGCTGGCGATCGGATTGAGTGCCGCGTCGAACAGAATCGAGCGCGTCGACGTGGTGCCTTGATCGATTGCGATGAGAGCGGTGCTCAAGTTTCTCTCCCGGCGCGAACCGCGCCGGAAAAGATTAGTTGAGCATAAAGGCTTTGGCGACCGCCTCGTCGTTGTCCGCATGGACGCTGGTGTGGAGGGCCGTTGCGTATTTGCGCGGCATCGGACCGTAATAGGACCCGCTGCTCACCATCTTGCATGGGTTGAACAAAACCGAGACAGCCGGTCGCGCAATTCATTCGTAGACACCGGCTTCGGAAAGAATGCACAACTTTGCGTAAATAATGCATGGTGTTCATACATTTGTCGTCAGGCGCGGCAATGAAAGCAGAAAGAATTTCGAATTGGATTGATCGGCCGAGTGCAATTGTGCCGAGGGAATTGTCAATCCTGCGCTTCGGGAGCAGGAATCGCTCGGGATGCGCCAACCTCCGCCATGAATCGCGCCATCGCGAGCCGCTCTTCAGCTGTCGCCTTCAGGCCTAATTTGGTTCGGCGCCAGAGCACGTCCTCAGCGGACTCCGCCCATTCCTCTGTGATGAGATAGCGAAGCTCGGCGCCGGTGAGATCGCCGGTGAGGCGCGGTCCCAAGTCCTGCATGCTCATTGCGTTTCCGAGTATCCGCTCGACACGCGTGCCGTAGGCGCGCGTAAGCCTTCGTGCATGCGGCTCCGAGAGGAACGGCCAACGGCCGATCGTTTCGGTCAGCTGATCGTAAAAGCCATCCGCAGGAAAATCGCCTCCCGGCAGATGCGAATGCGCCGTCCACTCGGGTCGTGTAGCAAAATAAGGTCCGATCTTCTCCATGGCAGCTTCTGCCAGCCGCCGATGCGTTGTGATCTTTCCCCCATAGATCGTCAGCAGCGGCGCTTTGCCGAACGGCTTGTCGAGCACCAGTTCGTAATCGCGCGTGACGTCCTCAGGTTTCTTCGCACCATCGTCGATGAGGGGCCGCACGCCCGAGAATGACCACACCACTTCGTCGGGAGTGATCTTGTCACGGAAATACGAATTCATCACATCGCAAAGATAGAGAATTTCGCCCGCGTCAGGCGTGACGGCATTAAGATCACCGACGAAATTCTCGTCGGTCGTCCCGATCAGAGTGAATTCGTCCGCAAATGGAAGTACGAAGACCACTCGCCCGCCGGACGCCTGCAGAATGTATCCGTTGTCGTGCTCGAACCGGCGGCGGACCACGATGTGGCTGCCTTTCACGAGCCGCACGGGCTTCGCCAGCGGCGTCCGGATCACCGTCTCGGCGACCTCGCCGATCCACGGGCCGGTCGCATTCACGAGCACGCAGGCCTGCGCGACCTCACGCTTGCCGCGGCTGTTGAGGACGAGCTCCCATTCGGCCCCGCGCTCCGCCCGAACGAGCTTGGTGCGAGTGCGAACGACCGCGCCATGTTCTCGCGCATCCATCGCGTTCAGCACCACCAGGCGGGCATCGTCGACCCAGCAGTCGGAGTACTCGAAGCCGTAGCGGATGCCACGCAGCAGCGGCTGTCCGAGTGGATGATGCGTCAGATCGACAGTGCGCGACGCCGGCAGAAGCTTGCGCGCGCCGAGCGAGTCGTAAAGCAAAAGCCCGATCCGGAGCGTCACCGGACTGCGTAGGCCCCGCGCCAGCGGAAGTAGGAAACGCATCGGGCGGATCGCATGCGGCGCCATGCGCAATAGCACTTCGCGCTCGGACAGCGCCTCGCGCACCAGCCGGAACGCCCGCTGCTCCAGATAGCGCAGCCCGCCATGGATCAGTTTGCTGGACGCTGACGAGGTGCCCGACGCGAGATCATTCATCTCGACCAGAAGGACCTTCAGCCCCCGCCCGGCAGCATCCCGCGCGAGCCCGGTTCCATTGATACCGCCGCCAATGATGGCGATTTCGAAGCCGGGCATGCGACCTTACGTGCTGATTTGCGTTTCCCTCGGAAGAGTGCGGGCGTTCGCGCGCGCCATCAAGCGCATCGCTCATT
>Ga0207787_1000149_pt1 | contig 11058 bp, 13 predicted proteins | sample LuqExpMetageno77_FD_187834 | JGI IMG/M metagenome (GOLD analysis project Ga0207787, IMG submission 187834) | Tropical forest soil microbial communities from Luquillo Experimental Forest, Puerto Rico - Sample 77 (SPAdes) | ecosystem: Environmental > Terrestrial > Soil > Tropical forest ... | reverse complement strand
AAATTTTTCTTCTAGCGTAGGCGGAGCCGCAGAGGGTGTCGGAACCGGGTGAGGTATCGCCGAGGGGCTAATTGGCGCCACCGGTTCCGTGCGGAGCTGTTCAGCAGCAGGGCTCGGCACTTCGGAAGGCGCGGCCGGCTCGGAAGGTCTTGCCGCCGGCGCCGGCGCCTCAACGGTCGTTGACGGGCGGCTGCCTTCGAGTGCTGCCACGCGAATTCGTAGCCGCTGCACCGCATCGCGCGCGTTTAGCGCCATGACCAATGCAACAATGGAAATGATTGGGAATGCTGCAACTAAGATCGCAAGCGCGACTAAGCCATCCATTACCCCCCATACCCCCCATCAATCGCTGCTGCTGCCAATAATACCCGTTATCGGAAGTGATTCGCGGGCTGATTTGTGGCCTCCCCCTCGCGTGCGTACGGGGGGCCGAACTCGTCGTCAAAGGTGAGCCCCCACCACCCCGCACTAGTTTCGTTGTACGGCGAACTAACGATAGCTTCAAATCAGATAGATCCGGTCCGGCAATTCATCACGGCTTGTCGCAGAACGCGGAAAATTTGTTGCGAGAACGTTTCCGCATTTTTCGATTGCCGTAATGAAGCCGTCGGCAATGCGGCCACTCCTCGTATGCGCGACAAGCACATCGACCGCTTCCTGCCATTCTAATTGCGGCACGCGGGCTGCAATACCCTCGTCGGCGATGATGCGCGCATAGTGCTCTGCAAGCGAGACAAAGATCAGAATGCCGCTGCGCTCCTTTTTGCGGGCAATACCGCGGATGGAGAATTGCTCCATAGCGACACGATGAGCGACCGCGCGACGCGCGGCGCGCGGCATGAGTGCGACTCGCACGGACGGTAGACACAGGAACACGCAAAGCACGAAAAATACGAACACCTGTAATACCAAAATCCGATGGACCGGCATTGCCGTGAAGGCAACGAGCAGCCACGGCAGGGCAAGTGCAACCAACGCCGCAAGGAGAATCGGGAGTGCCGCAGCGTCAGAGGAACTCTGTGCCAGCACACAGACGATCTCGCCCGACGTCTTTGATTCGGCGGAGCGGATTGCGGTCGAGATGCGTTTCTGGTCCTGCTCTGAGATGTTCATCACCAGCTCCCCGACGCGCCACCGCCACCCGATGAACCGCCTCCACCGGAAAAACCGCCACCGCTTGAAAATCCACCGCCGCCACGCGAACCCCCTGAAGTGAGGAGGACGTTCAGCACCACATTCAAGAACAACCAGCGAAAACCGGGCGATATGATAAGCATCGCAAGGAGGCCTATCAGCCCAGCGATGAGGAGCCATTCCATCGGATCGGTGGCCTGCTGGTTATCGAGCCGCAACGATGGCCGTTGTTGCCATTCCGAGGCGTCCGTAGTCAGCACGGTTATTATGTCATCGACGCCGCGCGAGATGCCGCCGCCGAAATCACCGACCTTAAAGCGCGGTACAATGGCGTTGGTGATAATGACTTTTGATAGCGCGTCGGTGAGCGTTCCCTCGAGCCCGTATCCGACCTCGATGCGCACCCGTCGCTCATTCGGTGCCACGAGCAGTAGTACGCCGTTGTTTTTTGTCTTTTCGCCTAGCTTCCAACTGCGGAACAGTTCGTTGGCGTAAGGCTCGATCTCTTCGCCTCCTAGTGAGGTGACGGTAGCAACAACGAGTTGGATGCCGGACTTGGTTTCGAGACCGATGAGCTTCGACTCAAGGGTGTTTCGGGTGTCGAGCGGGATGACATTCGCCTGATCGACGATGCGACCCGTGAGCGCGGGAAAATTGGCGGCAAAGACAGCCAGGCTCGCGCACAGCAATAACACAAGAGAGGTGAAGACACGCGCGCCTCCCCTCGCCAACGGGGAAGAACGGTATCGTGCAGCCATTTTAAACGCCTTTAAATTGCTGCGGCGCTTCAGAATTTTACTTGCGGTGGCGTCTGTGCAGTCTCGCTCGCTGCGAATTCCGCCATTGGTTTGTTAGAACGGAAGAAAGTCATGGCCCACAAAAGACCCGGGAAGGTCTTTAGCTCGGTGTTATAACCCCGAACAGCCTCGATATAGTCGCGGCGTGCCACCGTAATGCGGTTCTCTGTTCCCTCGAGCTGCGACTGAAGCGCTAAGAAGTTTTGGTTCGATTTTAGCTCGGGGTAATTTTCACTCACTGCAAGGAGACGGCCAAGCGCACCGGATAATTGATTTTGCGCATCCTGAAATTGCTTCAACTTGTCGGGATCGGTCAACTGCGAGGCATCAACCTTTATCTGGGTTGCTTTGGCACGCGCCTCGACCACTGCGGTGAGCACGTCCTTTTCCTGTTTGGCGTAGCCCTGCACTGTGGCGACGAGATTGGGAATAAGGTCGGCGCGACGCTGGTAATTATTTTGAACATCTGACCATTTCGCCTTGGCCTGTTCTTCCAAGGTCGGAATCCTGTTGTACCCGCAGGCCGAGACCGTGAGGGCCAGAAAAATGGCGATAAGGGGAGTGCGAATGCGCGCTATCGTTACGGTCACGAATGCCTCCTATTCGAACTGAAAGCTGAAATAACGTGGTCTATCAGACTAATAGAATAGAACCTGAAGGCACCCTATTGTACCAAGGTGCACCTCTACTTATCCATTTTATCGACTGCGGGCATAAACGGATCACCGACGCGCTATAAGACCATGCACAACGCGCTCCAAATTTTGAGCAAGGTTGCTCGAGCAGAAGGTGCGAGCAGACCGCAGCGTCCTGGTTTTTCCTGTTACAAAGCAATCACATATGGCTGTGCTGCGTGCGCGCCCTCGAAAAAATAAAGCGCTTCCAACGGATCAACGAGGACAGTCCTTTAGGGGGAGCCATTCACACCGGCCGCTTTCCGGGTCCGGGTTTGGCGGATGAAGCGACCAAACCATCAACACAGAGAGGGAGTCCTTAAAGCGGAGCCAGGAGGCGCTTTATTATCTCACTTACCTCCAATTACGCTTCCGACTTGGTAAAACCATACTACAGTCAATCGTACCGTTCACATGCGGTTTAGACAACGAAACGGTCGCTTCGCATGTCAGTGATTTGGTCTTCCCCAGACGATCATCCAGCTCCACGCATAAACATTGTTCGTCTCTATGCGCGCGTTCTGGCCTTGCTCGGTTCGGAGCGCTGGTTGGCGTGGGTATTGGCGCTCGCGAATGTCGCCCTGGCGTCGGCGCAGTTTGCCGAACCAGTGCTACTCGGCCGCATCATCGACGCACTCACCAGTGCGCAGACACGCGGTGAACCACCGGTCTGGTCGCACCTGGTAGTGTTACTTGCCGCCTGGGCTGGCTTCGGGCTTTTCACGATTGCTTGCGGGACATTGATTGCTCTCTACGCAGATCGCCTTGCGCATCGGCGGCGCCACGTGGTTTTGACCAGCTATTTCGAGCATGTCCTGCAGCTCCCGCTCTCCTATCACGGCAATACCCATTCCGGCCGATTGATGAAGATGATGCTGCAGGGCACGGAAGCGCTCTGGGGAATGTGGGTTGGCTTCTTCCGCGACAACCTCTCTTCGCTAATTTCATTGTTCGTACTGCTGCCACTATCGCTGTTCGTAAATTGGCGACTTGCGTTGATTCTGATTTTCCTGTGCATCATCTTCGCCACACTCACCGCCCTCATCGTACGCAAGACTGAAACCTTGCAAGGCTCTGTCGAGCAGCATTATTCCGACCTTGCGGAACGCGCATCGGATACCCTCGGCAACATCGCACTGGTGCAAAGTTTTTCCCGACTCGAAAATGAGGTCGCCGAGCTACGCCTGATCGTCGAGCGGCTATTGTCGGCTCAAATGCCGGTTCTTTCCTGGTGGGCGCTGGCCAATGTTTTGACCCGGACTGCGACGACGCTGACCGTGCTGGCGATCATAGTCACCGGGACCCTGCTGACCATCAAGGGCAGCGCTACCGTTGGAGAAATGATCACGTTTATGAACTTCGCGGGACTCATCATAGCCCGCCTGGAGCACAGCGTCAGTTTCATCAATGAAGTCGTGTCAGAGGCCCCGCGTCTGCGTGAATTCTTCCATGTGTGGGACACCATTCCATCGATTCGCGACGCGCCGGGAGCGTTCGACCCCGGCAGGCTGCATGGACTCGTCGAATTCAAACACGTCTTCTTCTCATACGATGGCAGGCGGATGGCCGTCGAAAATGTGAATTTCAAAGCAATGCCAGGAGAAACGATCGCGCTTGTTGGCGCGACGGGCGCGGGAAAGTCCACGGCAATTGCCTTGCTTCATAGAGCCTTCGATCCGCAATCAGGCCGAATAGAAATCGACGGCACAGACATTCGCAAGTTCAAGGTCTCGTCACTACGCCGAAACATAGGCGTGGTTTTTCAGGAAGCACTGCTCTTCAATCGTTCAATCAGCGAAAATCTGCGGGTCGGTAAAGCCGATGCGACAGAGGCGGAAATGCGTGATGCGGCCCAACGCGCACAAGCGTTGGAGTTCATCGAGCGCAAGTTTGAAAGCTTTGCCGGTAACGTCGGCGAGCGAGGCCGCTCGCTATCGGGAGGCGAGCGTCAGCGCCTGTCAATTGCCCGCGCGCTTCTGAAGGACCCGCCGATCCTCATTCTTGATGAAGCCACAAGCGCTCTCGACACTGACACCGAGGCGAAGGTCATGCGTGCGCTTGACGAGGTCATGAGGGGACGCACAACTTTCGTTATCGCGCACCGGTTGTCGACGGTGCGCAAGGCCTCTCGTATCCTCGTCTTCGATCAGGGAAGAATCGTTGAGAGCGGGACGTTTGATGAACTCGTGAAGACCGGGGGCCGATTTGCCCGTCTTGCCCAGCAACAATTTATTTCCACCAGGCCGATCGACGATCCGGTCGCTGTCGACTGATCAGTCAGAGTGATTGGACCACGTAAATCCGATTGGCAACCAGGCAACCTATTCGTTTTGAATCGGTCGTGCTGCGTCGCTGTGTCACAGGAACCCCAATTAGTCCATTTGGGCTATATACTTAAAATACCTAAAAGAGAATTATAAGAGCGATAGCTACGCTGACAGATTAGGCTGACGGAGCAAGATGAAAGCACCCAGCCGATCAGCTTTAGCCGGTGTAGGCCGCCGAGAAAGCTTGTTGTTCTAAGCACCTTACTGTTCGGGAAGTTAAGGGAGGTTACAGACATGGGCATCCTCAGTTGGATAATACTTGGTCTGATCGCCGGATTTATTGGTAGCAAGATCGTCAATCGCGAGGGACAGGGCTTTTGGCTCGACATGGTACTCGGAATCATCGGCGCTCTTGTCGGCGGATTCCTATTCGATCTATTCGGAGCATCGGGCGTCACAGGCTTAAACATTTACAGCATGATCGTCGCAGTCGTGGGCTCGGTGGTGGTGCTGGTAGTCTACAACGCGGTAATGGGTCAGCGTCGCGTTTGACGCGTCGATGATCAACTTCAACTGAAAACGCATCGGAGAAGAACAATGGCAGGCCTCGATGACATGTTGGGTTCTCTAGCACCAGGAGGAATAGGTAAACCGCTAATGCTCGCGCTCATGGGCTTGTTGGCGTCAGGCGCTCTGTTTGGAGGCGGCAGTGGCGCAGGATCGGGTACCAGCGCCGGGTCGCAACCGACATCCGGCGATGGGGCCGGTGGTCTACTGGGCGGGTTGGGCGGATTATTGGACAAACTGCAGAAGGGCGGTCTAGGTGACGCGGCCAATTCCTGGGTTGGTCCCGGGCAAAACCAACCCGTCTCGCCGGGACAGCTTGGATCGGCGCTTGGCCCCGATATCATCAAAAAGCTCGCTCAGAAATCTGGTCTGTCTGAGGAAGAACTCACCAAGAGCCTGTCACAGGTTTTGCCGGGGATCGTCGACAAGTTAACCCCGGCTGGCCGAATGCCGACGTTGGCGGAGTTGTCCAGGATGTCTAATCTCTAGTGTGATCCGCAGGCTGAGTTGTGAGGTGAGCCCATGCGCCTTGATGAATTACCAACCAGCGATCGGATCGAAGATCGCCGCGGCGTCCCCGGAGGCCGCGCGGGTCTCGGTATCGGAACGGTCGTAGTACTCGGCTTGATCGGCTGGGCGTTAGGCATCGATCCGCGCCTGCTGATAGGGGGCGCGGAGATGATCTCCGGAGTCAATCAGACGCAGCAAGGGCCAGCGAATCCCGGCTCGACTGGAACGCCGTCTGACGAAATGGGTCATTTCGTGTCGGCCATCCTGGGCAGCACGGAAGCCGAGTGGACGGAGATTTTTGCTCGCTCCGGGAAGACTTACAATCCGCCAACGCTGGTCATGTTCTCTGGATCGACCCAGTCAGGTTGCGGGTTCGCGCAAGCGGCAATGGGTCCGTTCTATTGCCCGATCGATCAAAAGGTCTACCTCGACACAAGTTTCTTCCAAGACCTCCAGCAGCGCTTCGGCGCGTGCAATGGGAGCAAGTCCTGCCAGTTCTCGGAGGCCTATGTCATTGCTCATGAGATCGGTCATCACGTGCAGAACTTGCTCGGATTGCTGCCGAAGGTGCAGGAAGCGCAGAAGGCAATGGGCGAGGCTGAGAAGAATAGCTTGCAGGTAAGGGTGGAGTTGCAGGCGGACTGTCTTGCGGGCGTGTGGGCAAATCACGGGCAAGCCAAATGGCAATTCATTGAACCTGGCGATGTTGAATCTGCGCTGCAAACGGCTTCAGCGATCGGGGATGATCGATTGCAGAAACAAGCCCAGGGCTATGTAGTGCCCGACTCGTTTACTCACGGTACTTCGGCACAACGCTCCCGCTGGTTCTCAACCGGCTTAAGGTCCGGGGAAGTCGCGAGCTGCGACACATTCCGCACTGAAGGGCTATAAGCGTTTGCAAGATCTGCGGCAGTCTTACGGGGGGCCGAAGAGGCGAGCTGCATGGCTTGGTCAAGCCAAACCTACACAATGAGGGAAGCAAAGTCATGATGATGCGTTGCGTTACTGCGTGTATTGTTATGGTCATCGGTGCATTGGCGTTACAGGTCACCTCGGCTCAAGCCCTTTCGATGCATGAATGCAGCGCGAAGTACAAAGCAGCTAAAGAAGCCGGCACCCTCAACGGCATGAAATGGAACGATTTCCGCAGAGCGCAATGCGGAGCGGGAGCAACTGCTGAACCTGGCAACGCGATATTTCCGAGCGCGATTTCGTCAAGATACGCGAGTAAGTCCGCCGGCAAGGCACGCATGCTCACCTGTCTTGAGCAATACCGAGTTAACAAGACAAACGGTGGAAATGGCGGCTTGAAGTGGATTCAGAAGGGTGGCGGCTATTACAGCGAGTGTAACAGGCGGCTGAAGGGGCAAGCCTAGTGAGTTCGCGTAAAGGAATCAAATAGCGGAGCGAAGGACATTCGGAACATAATCCGGTGTCGTAATCCATAATAGAACAGTTCCGGCGGCGCACTTGCGCGCTGCGCGTTTAGTGTTGTCTGAGGCATTGATGAGACGGAGTTGCACCTAGGTTCGCGCAGCTTTGGCGTCATTTTTACACATCATCACGCGCTGCATCACCTGAGACAGTAGCAAAAGGTTTCATGTCGCAGTACGCGCAATTACGAAGAAGATTGCTAAACCGATTGCGAATATGGAACGTGCTTCAGCCTTACACGACCTCAAACAAAAACCGCCTCTGTAGTGCGCTCAGCTCTCGATAGTTTATGTTCATAATGCTTGCGCAGTGTGCGGCCTGAATTCTCCTTATATATTTTCGATGCAAGAAGAGCCGCTTGTGTACGGCTCTTGAAATTCAATTGCTTCAAGATTGCTGACACGTGCAATTTGATCGTGTACGGTGAGCGAGATAGTGCGTGCGCAATCTCCTTGTTCGTTTTGCCTTCCGCTAGTAGTCGAAAAACTTCCATCTGACGCTTGCTTAGTTGCGCCCGCACTGCTCCGCCATGAGTGTTTGCGCACATCAGATTCAATTGCGATGAGAGTGGGTTAAGTACGGAACGCGCCATAGTCATGCTAACGGCATTCGTAATACGAATTTGCCTTTTGCTATCAGCTTTGACCGTTCGTCGCCCACCGATTGCGGGTGAAAGCGTGTCTGTGAGGTTTAAATGCAGGAGGACAACACCATCAGACTTCCGCGGCCCGAGCGGCAGCCCAATGAGGGAAAACCATTGTTTTTTTGCCGGGGAGTTGCATTGATAGACAAGAGTTAGAGACGGGCGTCGTCGCGTGAGCAAGTCCTTGAGGTCCTCTGCGACGGGCGAGGAACATTCTCGATAAGCCGTGCAAAATTGCAGGTAGTTAACGCCGATTCCGAAGTTCGGAAATCGTAACCCATTCTGGCGCGCGAACTCTCTCCATGAGTCGTTTACCGATATGATTGTTCCCGCAGCGTCCAGGATTGCTGCGTTCACGGGAAGCGCTTCCAATTCCATCAATTTCTCAACTATACAACTCATGCCTAGTTACCCATGACCGTTGGTCGCTCGCGCGTTCGCTGTAATCAATTTAGTTTTGTTAGTTTTGTTGATTGACCGGAAAGTAGAACTGCATGGGCTCATCGCGAAACTGAACGTTGGTAATTTGTGACAACGGAAAGTTGAGGACACCTATACGAAGGTTTCGAATCGTACGACGATAGAAATTCTGGCGATGATTGTCCCTTCACGCGCTGCGGGGTCACGTCATCAGATGCGTAATTCGAGAATTGGCGCCTCGGAAGCGAGCTATTTGGCTCAGATACCGACCGCGTGCAGCTCCTGCACGTTAGTGCCGGGATACGTCACCAGGTAGTAATGGAGTGCGGCCAGTTTCGGAGCCGCCTTGGCCAGTTCCTTGCGGCTCCCGTCGACGATCCTAACCGAGGATCGCGTGTCACCGATGAATGACTTCTGGGACCTGACCGAAAATCGTGACGTGATGGTGGTTACAATCGGCCCGGCGCGAGAGAGTTACGCTGACACCGGCGCGCTCGTAACGCTCTTAGCAATTTGATCTCGGTCAATGAACTCCTGTTTCGGGGTGTGAATATGCTTAGTCATGACCACTTGGCTAAAAAGATTTGTCCAAAGATACAACTCAAGCCCTGAAATTGACGAGTGTGAATTTGATTGCAGAATAGATGAATGCAAGCTGGACGATCCGAAAACTTGTAAAAGAAGAAAAGCATATCTCGAGCAGCTATCTCGTCTTGCTCCTCCAATAAACGAACAAGATTGGTAGCACGCGTCCCAAGGCCGTGGGACAGCAAACGTTGACGGACACTTATATGCCTATTCTGCGCTCGTAACCCATTCGAATGCTTGGTCATCCGTTGTAAGCAATAAGTATGGCGCCAGAAGCGATCAGGAAAACACCAACCCAATTGAGAAATGCAAGTCCTTCACCGAGAAAGACAACGCCAAATACGGCAACTAAAACGACGCTCAATTTGTCAATTGGCGCCACCCGCGCTGCATCGCCCAGCTTCAACGCCCGGAAATAGCAAATCCACGATCCGCCGGTTGCCAGCCCGGATAGGGCCAAAAATAAATACGTACGCGTAGATACCGATCGAATCGGTTGCCACTCTCCCGTAGCAACGAGAATAAGACCCAAGATGCCGAGGATAATTACTGTGCGGACAAAGGTAGCGAAATCGGAGTTGACGTTTTCAACACCCACTTTGGCAAAGATGGCAGTGAGCGCGGCAAAGACTGCCGATAACACCGCCCAAAATTGCCAGGCCAAGAAGATAGGCTTCATGGCAAGTCCTCCTCACGTGGAAACCTTGAGGCGATGGTAACGAGGCGTTTTGGAATCAAAAAGTCGATCTCTCAAGCCTTCTCTATTCCGGTACCGATCATTGATGCCACGGCCAAGGCGCCGGCCGGAAGGGCTGCCTGAACGCTGTCAAGAGATGATTTGGGTGATGCCGCGATTGGTCCGGCGAACCCGCCATCTGCTCTGCCCGATCTCCACTTTTCGGGGGCAAATCGGACTGACCCAAGGCAGACATTCGGGACGCCACCATCGACTGCATTATTGACATTGTGATGAAGGCAGGAAGGTTATAGCCCTCGCCCATAAGGGGGTTGTTGTGCATCGCCAATCGATTGTAGTCATGGGTCTCGCTGAAAAGCGAGGTTAGTGTCATGAAGCTTCGTGTCTTCCGCTTTGGGCTCGCAATGTTGTTTAGCGCCGCCGGCGCCGGCTTGTGCCATGCCGATTGCGCCGTGCTCTACGCGCTCGCTCAGCAGCACGCCTCCGATATGGCTCGCCGCAACAGCCTCGATCATGCAGGCTTCATGCGGTATCGCGGGCCGGCAGGCGCCGTTGCCGAGAATGTCGCGGTCGGATGCGAGAGCGAGGAATGTGCAAGGCGCGTGTGGATGCAATCGCCGCCGCACCGCGCGAACATGATGCTCGGCGGGTGTCAGGCCGTTGCCTCTGCGGTATCCGCCAGCGGCCGCCGCTACTGGGTCATGGAGATCGGTGGCAGTGGTGGCGGAGGCGCAGGCCGCGACTTTTCCATCGAAGGCAGCAACGCGCCCTGAGTGCGCGCCGTGTCATCGGCTGCAATGTGGCGGGAACTGCTGCAATAGCTGCGCTATGCTTCTTGGCTGCAGTTATCTGACTGTATGGCGGAGTGTTTGTCTGGCAACCCGGTTGGGCTACGCGAAGCGACAAGGGCAACTGGAACGGACTGAACGTGTACTTCCTTGGCTTCTTTTTGCGTGGCACGCAATTCGGTTTCCAATCGCAGCAAGAAGATTTCAGCCAGCATAGCGTCCTCGGGGCTAAATGTTAGTGCTTGTCGCATCAAGACATGACAAGCCTTTTACAAATTTGACGACAATTGAGAATAAACAGTGGCTCTTAAGTTGTGCTTACGTTGAATATTAAAATTGCCTGTAAAACGGGTTGCTATCTATTGGCCGCATCCAATCGACAGAGATCGGTGTCCGTTAATGCAAGAAGAGAGCGCCATCCAAACGTTCGACTTTTTGGCTACGTATGTTTAGTGAGGCAAATTCCTGCTCGTGAATACGCTGTGTGAAGAAGCACCAATTTTTTGGCATCACACCATGTAGCTTCCAATCAAAAAGAC
>Ga0207787_1000134_pt1 | contig 11686 bp, 12 predicted proteins | sample LuqExpMetageno77_FD_187834 | JGI IMG/M metagenome (GOLD analysis project Ga0207787, IMG submission 187834) | Tropical forest soil microbial communities from Luquillo Experimental Forest, Puerto Rico - Sample 77 (SPAdes) | ecosystem: Environmental > Terrestrial > Soil > Tropical forest ... | reverse complement strand
CAAGTTTCGCACAGTGGCTCGCGAATATCCTCTTGCTCTGAGACTTCCGACATTGGTCAACCCCCCAGCGCCCATAACAGCTACCGTCCAAGATATTCGATTCGGTTGATGGATGCTTATGCCGATTGTTATAATCTGACAACAGCCGGTCGATCGGGAGGCGGAGCGCACATGGCGACAAGCTTGAAAGAGATGATGGACGCCGCCAATGCGGCAGTGCCGCGGATCACCCCGGCGCAGGCGCGGGACATCATTGCGCAAGGCAATGCCCTTATTGTCGACGTGCGCGACGCTCTGGAAGTGGAAAAGAGCGGCAAGATCGCTGGCGCCGTGAACGTCTCGCGGGGCCTACTGGAATTTTTCGCCGATCCGGATTCGCCCTCGCACAACAAGAGTTTTGCCAAGGACAAGAACGTGATCGTCTATTGCGGCTCCGGCGGTCGCGCCGCGCTCAGCGGCAAGGTTCTCAAAGACATGGGCTATGAGCGCGTTTACAACCTCGGCGGCTTCAAGGACTGGGCCGAAAGCGGCGGCGCAGTGGAGAAGTGAGCGACGGTTTCGCGCGCGTGGCGCCTAGTCTCAAGCGCTCCATGGCTGCATCATTGGCACTGGGTCGCGTCATCATCTTACTGACTTCGGCGTATCGCTTCGGCCGTCGCTGCGCCTAGCCTAGCTCGGTATCTCGCATCCGTGCGCGATTCACGCGAATGCCTATTATCGATATTCGATCAGAGGTTAATTGCAAGTCTTCGGTTTCGAATTGTTTGCCGCAGTTCCGTAACCTCAACGCAAAGGGAAATCTGTAAAAAATTTAATCCTTGCATATCCCTTACGGAAGGGCACATGCCGCGGGCCGCTACTGTATATTAGAGAGGCGAATCGTTTTTCGCTCTAGCTTAGGCTCAGACTGATGAACACTGAATTCGGAACCGCGGCGCCAGTCATCAATCTCCGTTCGCCTCAGCAGAATCATATCCAAGCGCCCTTCTATATCCCGGCCACAGGTCCTACTTCACGGCCGCGTCGTGCACTGAAGCACGGTGACACGTTCATAGTCGTGGACAGTCACGGAGACATCGGGGTCTCTGTTGGCGGGCCGGACGGTCTGTTTCACTTGGACACACGGCACCTATCGCAGCTTGAGTTACAAGTGAATGGGTCGCAACTGCTCTTGCTTGGGTCGAATGTTCGCGACGACAACGCCGTGCTTTCCGTGGATCTCACCAATCCCGATATCTTTTTTGACAAGAAGCTAGTTCTACCAAAGGACACTGTGCATATCGTCCGAACGCTGTTCTTGTGGCAGGGGGCTTCGTATCATCGGTTTGGCTTACGAAACTATGGTAATCGCCGCGTCGCAATCCGGTTCACCATCAATTTCGAGAATGATTTTGCCGATCTTTTCGAAGTCCGCGGACTGCGTCGGCAAAAACGAGGCAATCTTGTCCCAGCAGTTGTCGGAGCAGATCGTGTTATCCTTGCCTATCAAGGGCTAGACCGCGTTGCGCGCCACACTGCCTTGATCTTTGATCCTGCTCCGACTGAACTTAAAGCAACATCAGCGTCATACGTAATCGAATTACTGCCGACGCAGTCCCGGTCGGTGTTCTTGACGATCAATTGCAATCGGAGCAGCAAATCAGCACAGTTCTTCCGCGGGATGCGCGCTGCTCGACGCGAGCTCAAGGTTGCGTCGCGCGATACGGCTGCTGTCGAAACTTCCAGTGAAATTTTTAATGAAATTCTGTGTCGGTCAATTGCCGACCTACGTATGCTGATTAGTGACACGCCCGAAGGACGGTATCCTTACGCCGGCATCCCCTGGTACTCGACCACATTCGGCCGGGACGGCTTGATCACCGCGCTTCAGATGCTGTGGCTTGACCCCAGTATTGCGCGCGGGGTTCTCCGACGGTTGGCAGCTTTCCAAGCCCGCACCGAGGATTCAACGGTTGACGCCCAACCTGGGAAAATTTTGCACGAAATGCGCAACGGTGAGATGGCGAATTTGCGAGAAATACCTTTCGGGCTCTACTATGGCAGCGTCGATTCGACTCCGCTTTTTATTTTGCTTGCTGCCCTCTATGCCGAACGAACAGGCGACGATGCAACGTTGCTCGAGCTTTGGCCGTCGATTAACGCGGCCCTTGGTTGGATCGACGGCCCGGCGGATCCAGACCACGATGGCTTTGTCGAATATGAAAGAGCTACAGAGAGCGGACTTGCCAATCAAGGCTGGAAGGATTCCGAGGATGCAATTTTTCATGCGGACGGAAGTCTGGCGCAGGGTCGTATCGCGTTGGCGGAAGTGCAAGGATATGTATTCGCTGCTAAGCGTGCTTTATCCCGCTGCGCACGTAGAATTGGGAAAATCGATTTTGCACACCATTTAGATTCGTCCGCTGACCGTCTTGCCGAGCGGTTTGAGAGTGCATTCTGGTGCTCAGAGCTGCAAACCTATGCGCTGGCCCTCGATGGTGAGAAGCGCCCCTGCCGCGTACGGACTTCGAATGCTGGACAAGTGCTTTTCAGCGGAATTGCGAAAGCTGATCGCGCAGTGTTGGTCGCGAATGATTTGTTGTCGTCAAAATTTTTTTCGGGCTGGGGCATTCGCACTGTAGCGAGCGGGGAACCGCGTTACAATCCGATGTCCTACCACAACGGTTCGGTTTGGCCGCATGACAATGCGCTAATTGCGCTCGGCTTTGCGCGATATGGCCTGAAACGGCAGATCGAACGCCTATTCGGCGGGCTTTTTGAGGCTGCGGGCTATATGGAATTCCGACGACTTCCAGAATTGTTTTGCGGCTTTCGACGGGCGCACAATCGAGGGCCAACCCTCTATCCGGTAGCGTGTTGTCCGCAGGCTTGGGCGAGTGCTACTCCATTCACGCTTTTAGAGGCGTCCCTTGGGTTGGAGTTCGATCCTACCAAGAACGAGATTCGGTTGGACAACCCTCATTTGCCGCCTTTCTTAGATTTCGTCGTACTCCGAAATCTGCAACTGGGGGGCTCCGGTTTAAATCTTATTGTCCGTCGTCATCGCGAGGACGTTTCGGTTGAGGTCCTTGGAAGTCAAGGCCGAATCCAAGTCGCCGTAATCCACTCTCGTTGATGCCGTGGCGTGCCTATGTCTCGTCGGCAGCTGGGCTCGTATAGCTGCAAGTCGAACTTGCGCTAGATGAAAAACACCCGATGAGATGTGCCAAGGTGGCGATCCCGAAATCGCGAGATAGGCGGACCGTCGGTCTGCCGCCTAGGAGGGATTGGCTGAAGGGACCATGAGACGCGTAGGGGACACTGCACCCTATCGAGGCATTGAATTTGGCGTTCACGAAGAGCGACAAGGGGTGTGGCAGTGGGCCTACTACGTTCGAGCGAACCGCTGAAGAGAGCCGCAGAGAGGAAAATTACGCCGCGCGAGTGTTCAAAGGAGAGCCAATAAAGCAAACCGTGCCGCTTTGGCAGGCCTTACAGGCGCAGGCGATTTCAGCCCTGAAATTCTAGTTGCTGTTCCACGAAGTGCCGAACGCCATCATTCGCGATAGCGCGACCTTCGTCTTCCAACTTCTCAGCCACGGCTCGCGCTATCTCTTCAGACACATCACGCGACCAACCTTGTTCGATGTTGAAAGCGACGACGCGGACAGGGTTGGAATACTGCCCGGAGATCATGCTTTCGACGATGGTCTTCTCATCGGCGTGCGCCTCATCAGTCTCGCGATAGGCGCGGCCTAGCTTTGGGCCGAAATCATCCAGCACGATGTAAGCGGTAGCGTCATGGTGGGGCTGGCGCGGCACCAGCGACGGGCTGTTGTTAGGCATACGCAACTCCCACAGCACTAGGTTTCGACGATCGTCGAGTGGGTATGGCTTTAGGGGCCTGGCCCGGGCCGAGAGAGGGACCAGTAGCAAGCGAATCCCACGTAGTCTCCATACTGACGGTGAATACTCGTGATCTTCGCAAACTTGTGGTAGCGGGCGCAATGCTCCGACGCCATCGCCTTAGCGACGGCTCGGTCACTTCCGCCCTGCGAGGCCACCAGCGGATAGGGGATAATGCCGCCGGTATCGTTGCCGGTAATTCCCGGGCCCGGTCCAACACAGGCAGTAAGGAGAAATAAGCACGCGTAGGCGAGCGATAACTTCATTGCAGCCTCCCTGACTCCCAGAAAAAAATAACCGACAACTTTTCAAGGCGCATCAAGGGAATGTGCCGCAGCCGGAGGTGGAGCGCAATTAATGCTGGTGCTGTCCAGTCCCTCCTTCACCAAGCGCGGCAAAGAGCTCGCACAGTTTGCGATCGAGCACCGCTTGCCGACCGTGTTCACCTTCAAGCATTACGTTGATGACGGTGGGCTAGTGTCCTACGGCATCGTATTTCCGCCAATGTGACGCCGGACCGCGGACTATGTAGCGCGGATCCTCAAGGGTGCAAAACCGGCCGACTTACCGATCGAGCAACCCACCAGGTTTGAGTTAGTGGTCAATCTCAAGACCGCCAGGGCACCTGGCATCACTATCCCAAACGGGAATGCTCTTGGCCGCCGACCAGGTGATCGGGTAGCCGCCAGGGAATCTCGATGTCCGCTTCTGATGGCCTTTAGCTCATTTTCAGGTTTTCAGTTGCCTAACCACTCCGCTAAGGCTGCGTTAACTGCCTCTGGCTGCTCGATAGTGGAGAGATGCGCACAATTCGGCACGACGACATAACGGGCGCCGGCAATCCCCTCGGCGATCTCCTTGTTCAACTCCGGTGGCGTGGCCACATCTTCGTCTCCGACTACCACCGTGGTGGGACAACGAATCGATGATAGCAATGGACGAGAATCGGGCCGCGACATGATCGCTTGCTGCTGCCGCACGAAAGCCTCCGACCCGGTCATTTCGATCATCTGGCGCACGATCCCCGTCAGTGCGGGATCTTTTTGTCGCTCGCGATGGAGAAAGCGTGGGATCGATTGCTCGGGGATTTCGCCGTAGCGGCCCGATCGCGCCATGGCAATTTGTGTCTTGCGCGCGGCGGTCTGCTCGGGCGCATCGGGCCGCGCCGAGGTATCGAGCAGTGCGAGCTTTTCGATCCTTGCCGCCGCCTGCCGCATCATCTCGAAGGCGATGTAGCCACCCATCGACAAACCCGCGAGGGCGAAGCGCGGCGGGCAGTTGTTCAAGATACGCGCAGCAATCGCCTTGATGTCGGCGTCGCGGCGGTGGTCGGCAACCATCGTAGGGCCGTACGGCCAAAGCGCCTCGATCTGCGGCGCATAAAGACGCGCAGTGCAGGTCAATCCCGGAACCATCACGATTGGTAAACCTTCCGCCATTCATCCTCGCAATTTGCGTCAAGGCCATTCCATTATTGAGAGAAACGCTTTGACTTGGATCAAGCTGGTGTCGCGGGCCCGAGCTGTGTGGCATGATTGAAACCGATTTCCGCAAATGGAAATTCCAGGCGCCGCTTTGTTTTGGAATTTTGCTGCGCGGTGAATTCAATATTCCGGCTGCACGCGTTATCGGCTTTATAAAGTGTGAGAAGGCGGTCCGCCTCTGGGCCACGCCTCAATCACCACTACGGTGCGCTATACTGCAATGAGTCTTGAGCCGTTCAAAAATATTTTGCCGAAAGCTGGCCTTCACTGTATCCTTATTCGACGTGGCAAAGCCCCCGTATCAAATGCAATCAACCCAACCATGGACGACGATAAAATCGACGCGGTTATTATACTGATTTTCATTGTGCTGATGACGATGCTCGGGGTGATGTACGCTGCGTTTCTCCATAAGGCGATATTTCAGTGAGACTGGGAAAGCCCGTAATCAGTCCCCTCGGCCTCAAGGATTCGATTTGCGGCGGCCTCCTTCATTTGTAGGAGGCTAGTCCACCAGCCACACAATTCAGCTTTGGGATATACGCCGGGCAGCTTACTCTTGATCGCGACCACTGCGTTCCGCGTCAGTGTCAAACAATGTCCGCTATGCTGCCCAATTGCGGCCAGGCCGCACCGGAAGCCTTTGGAACGCACGCTTCTATTCGTGTTGTCTCGGTATTATTGTATGAGCAATCGTAATGAACCGTAGTATAAAAGTTGTTCCCTTTTTCGTGCTGGCAAGCATATTCGCTGCTTCATGCCCGGCGCGAGCGAAAATGATAATTTTTCAATGCGGCACAAGCTTTACTGTCGATCTAACGAACAATACCGTTAACGATCAACCAGCATTAATCAATCCAACAGCTATTGATTGGCAGCTGAAACCAGGACCTACGGACGACACTGGCGTAGTCGATTATCATATCGACCGCACCACAGCTATCCTGACGGAAAAATTTACATATCATCTTCCGAACGGCAGTACCCAATCGGACGATCCAACAACTTACCGCTGCACTGTCAGTGGAAATAGCGGACATTCCGGCGCTATTCGATCACTTCGTCGGCGCGGGCAAGCAGAGGGGGCGGCACAGTGAGGCCGAGTATCTTGGCGGCTTGTGCGTTAATGACCACCCGTTACGCGGGCGAGCATATCGTCAAGCTCTGGGACCGCGTCCTGCGGCGACGTTGATTTATTTCCTCCGACGTTTTGATCTTTAGCCATTGGTAGGTCTTCGTATTTCGACGCGAACGAACAGAACGCTCATTTGATCGATGTTGACATCATCGTGGAGAGCCTATTCATGCTCAGCTTACTGTCCCAATTACTCCAGTGAACGGATCTCAGAGCTAGTTGTCGCAGGCTTGCTTTCTTCGAGATTTGGCCAATACTGGACTTGGTGCTCTCTTAGGACGCACAGCATAGGCGGCGAACATGGCTCGACAGAAAAAACGAACAGCAATACGGAGAAGAAGGTCGGCAGTACGCGGTAAGTCCCGCAAGACTTTCAGATCTGCGCGAGGAAAAACGGCGAAGGGGTCCGCAGCCAAGCCAATTCCAAAAAAGCGTTTGGCGAAGGCTAAGCCCAGGCGTGCGAGGGCGAAGAAGGCTTTGCGGAAGAACGTGCAGGCGATGCAGTCAGAACGCATTCCTGTGCGCGAAAGCGTCATCGTCGATGTGATCGAGCAGCCGGTTCCGGGTGTAATAACTATTACGGAATTCGAGGAAACTGATGTACGCGAAGAGAGCGTGGACCGCGTACAGCCGGACGAAGACCGAGGCTCCTAAGCATTCAGCAACGGCCCAGTCATGGACCAAACTGCTGAAATGGTCGGAGTTTGATTCCGCCGCTGCCGTTGTGTCCGGGTCACGTTCGCTTTGTGCGTCAACGCCGATTCGTTAGCGCGATCGACATTTCTGCTTTATACCGGGAAAAGCCGTCAGGCCCGGCTAGCCCTGCCGCTCGAAGGGCTGGTCTCCCACCCACTCGTCCTCACGAAAGTGTCCTGGCTGGAACGATTTAAGAGAATAGGCCCACCAAGACCCGAACCTGCGACCAGCGGACTGTGAGGGCCGGGCGTCAGGGCGGCATTTCAAGTTGTCTTGAAGAGCCGCCCTGATTTCTTGTCCATGGCTTCCACCAGCGTCTAGGTTTTCCGCAGGCTTCGTAGGATTTGCGTCGCGGCTGCGCTCTAGAAGCCCTCGAAAACCGTTCGCAGAGATCAGGCGAGGTCGAAGCGATCGAGGTTCATCACCTTGGTCCACGCCGCCACGAAGTCTTTCACAAACTTCTCCTTCGAGTCCGCGCACGCATAGACTTCCGCGAGGGCGCGCAGCTGGGAGTGCGAACCGAAGATCAGGTCGACACGGGTGCCGGCCCACTTGACCTCGTTCGTCTTCCGGTCGCGCCCCTCGTACACGCCTTCAGAGCCAGCGGACGGCTGCCATTGCGTGCTCATGTCGAGCAGATTGACGAAGAAGTCGTTCGTCAGCGTCCCGGGCCGCTTGGTGAAGACGCCGTGCGTGGACTTCCCAGCATTTGCGCCCAGGACGCGCAGGCCGCCGACGAGAACCGTTATCTGAGGTGCCGTCAGCGTCAGCAATTGCGCCCGATCCACCAACAACTCCTCAGCGGACAATCGCTGCTTGCCGCGCACATAGTTGCGGAACCCGTCAGCGGTCGGTTCGAGCGGCGCGAAGGAGTCGACGTCGGTTTGCTCCTGCAACGCGTCCATGCGCCCCGGCGTGAAGGGGACCTTCACGTCGTGCCCGGCGTCCTTCGCGGCTTTCTCGATCGCCGCGCAGCCGCCGAGAACGATCAGGTCAGCAAGCGAGACCTTTTTCCTACCAGACTGTGAAGCGTTGAACTCCTTTTGGATCGCTTCGAGCATCTGCAGCACCTTCGCTAGCTGAGCCGGCTGGTTGACGTCCCAGTCCTTTTGCGGCGCGAGGCGAATGCGCGCGCCGTTCGCCCCACCGCGTTTGTCAGAGCCGCGGAACGTCGAGGCAGAAGCCCAAGCCGCCGAGACCAATTGGGACACAGACAGCCCAGACGCGAGGATTTTCCCCTTCAGAGCAGCAATGTCCTGGTCCCCGATCAGCGGATGATCCACGGCGGGGATCGGGTCTTGCCAAGCCAGCGGCTCCTTCGGGACGAGCGGGCCGAGATAACGCACGATCGGGCCCATGTCGCGGTGCGTCAGCTTGAACCACGCCCGGGCAAACGCGTCTGCCAACTGATCCGGATTCTCGTAGAAGCGCCTTGAGATCTTTTCGTAAACAGGGTCGAACCGCAAGGCGAGGTCAGTGGTCAGCATGGATGGCGCGTGACGCTTTGACGGTTCGTGCGCATCCGGCACCGTCCCGGCGCCTGCGCCATTCTTCGGTTTCCACTGATGCGCACCGGCCGGGCTCTTGGTCAGTTCCCATTCGTAGCCGAACAGGTTCGAGAAGAAATTGTTGCTCCACTTCGTTGGCGTCGTGCTCCAGATGACTTCGGGGCCGCCGGTGATCGTGTCACCCCCTTTGCCCGTGCCAAATTTGCTCTTCCAGCCGAGGCCCTGCTCCTCGATGCTGGCGGATTCCGGTTCTGGGCCCACCAGCGATGCATCGCCAGCGCCGTGGGTTTTGCCGAAGGTGTGACCGCCGGCGATGAGCGCAACCGTCTCCTCGTCATTCATCGCCATGCGCCTGAACGTCTCGCGGATATCGCGCGCCGCGGCGAGCGGATCCGGCTTACCGTTTGGCCCTTCCGGATTCACGTAGATCAGACCCATTTGCACGGCGGCGAGAGGATTCTGAAGATCACGGTCGCCGCTGTAGCGCTCGTCCGCCAGCCACTTGCCTTCGGGGCCCCAGTAGATGTCCTCTGCGGGCTCCCAGACATCCTCGCGCCCGCCGCCGAAACCGAACGTCTTGAAGCCCATCGACTCGAGGGAGACGTTGCCCGCGAGAATCATCAGGTCTGCCCAGGAGATTTTCCGGCCGTATTTCTGCTTGATCGGCCACAACAGCCGGCGTGCCTTGTCCAGGTTCGCGTTGTCCGGCCAGCTGTTGACGGGCGCGAAACGCTGCTGGCCAGCGCCGGCGCCGCCCCGGCCGTCGCCGATGCGGTACGTGCCTGCGGCGTGCCATGCCATGCGGATGAGAAGTGGCCCGTAGTGGCCATAGTCGGCTGGCCACCAATCCTGCGAGTCCGTCATCAACGCTTGAAGGTCCTTGATCACGGCTTTCAGGTCGAGGCTCTCGAATTCCTTGGCGTAGTCGAACGCCGCGCCCATCGGATTGGACAGGGCGGAGTTCTGGTGGAGAACCTGAATGTTCAGCTGGTTCGGCCACCAGTCACGGTTCGTCCTGGCTACAACAGTCGTGTGCATGACCGGGCACTTGCCCGCGCTCTCGTCAGTCTTTGCGTCCATGTTACTCTCCGAGCGTGTTCCGCTTTGTTCCCGTTTCGCATATATAATATCATCGATCCTTGAAAAGTGATCCAGCTTCATGGCCAAAAAACTGGTCACGCGGAGTGTCCTGATCACTGGGAAGCGTCGGCACAACCATCTCGAAGAGGTCTGCTTTGCTTCTTCTCAAAACGGACGTTCGTCGGCGTGATCGCATTCTGAATCGGTCGCTAAGCTATTGACCTATAATGGATCGAATTTTTCGATTTTTTTCAGAAAGCGCATTGATTCCAAAGCAGAAATGGTCGGATTTTGGTTCCGCCATACGGAGGTTCGAATGAGGCCGTTACTACGGACCTCGTTTCACCATCAGCCTGAAGCGCAGCACTCAAAATCTTCAGCTATCCACAACAACGCCGGCCGATTACCCCATCTCATATCAACATCAGACGTCGGCTGGTCCAGTCGTTACGTTCTGTTCCGTGCCAAGTCGGACACATGGGAGTAGCACTGATGCAGATAAGCCAAATGAACTACCTGCCGCTGGCGCCCAGTTTCTTTGCCATCCTAATTGGCTTTTTTTTCATTGTGCTCATCCTGCGGTCGGTGCGCTATGCATATGAAAGTCTCGGCGTCAGTTCCAATGCCGCGATTTTTTTACTCTTTGCCACACTCATCGGCAGCATTTTCAACATCCCGATTGCGGAGCTGCCGCCGGAGCGTGTCGTGTCCGATCAGATCATCGATTTCTTCGGCATGCGGTACGTCGTCCCTGTCGTTAGCGATTGGGGCGGTACGGTGGTTGCGGTCAATGTCGGCGGTGCAGTCATTCCGACGATGATGTCGATCTATCTGCTCATCAAACGCGAATTATGGGCGAAAGGTCTGGTGGCGACAGCCATCGTCGCCTTGGTGATTCATTGGATGGCTAATCCCGTTCCCGGCCTAGGCATCGCGGTGCCGGTGTTCATGCCGGTCCTGGTGACCGCCATCGTTGCAGTGATACTGTCGCGCGAAGAGTCGGCGCCGCTTGCCTATATCTCTGGCAGCCTCGGCACGCTGATCGGCGCTGATCTCACCAACCTCGACAAAGTGCGCGGCCTCGGCGCGCCGGTGGCTTCGATCGGCGGCGCCGGAACCTTTGACGGCATATTCCTGACCGGCATTCTCGCCGTGCTGCTGGCCAGTATTTACGCGCGGCCGCGGGCGGCGCGGGCCGGATAGCCGTGAGAGGCCCCATCTCACGGCGCCCACTCTGGGCGGACGATCGTGATCTGTGGGCGGTCGTGCCAGCAAGAGTCTGGGTGCAGCGGGACACATTTGCTCGCATCAGCGTTCTGCCTATTGCAGCAGATGTGAGCGACGGATAGCGCGTCGGAGCGCGCGGAGGTTATCCATGGCTAAGCGTGACCGTTAAGGGTTACAGAGTGCCGTCATTGTCATGAGGAATATCGCGCGTACGTTCACAGTCTCCTCGCCGCAGCTGCCGTGTCTGTGGCAGTAGCGTTTCGGCGCGGGTCATGTCATGGCATTTTCTCGACTGTTCAATGCCGCGCCGTCGCTCTTTCCTGATTAATTAAGTAGGCGCGCGGCAATCCACAGACATCGCATTCAAACACATGCTGTTCTTTGCGGGGATCCTTCAGATCGGGCTCCACCAGTCGGATGCGCGCAGCTCCACCACATTGCGGGCAGCGTGCAATGGTCGCCGTCGATGAAGGGGCCGTCGAGGTCAACAGTCGCATGCAATCCTCCAATCGAAATCAGCTCTCCGTTCGACCAAAGAATGCACGGTGAATGTGCGACGAAATGGAAATTGAATGACGAAACTATAATTCAACCTGAATCAGGGTTCCAAACCTGTGCGTGTAACTCGCGTAAAGTTCAGCCTACGATGTGACACAATTGGTTCGAGCAAT
>Ga0207787_1000130_pt1 | contig 12036 bp, 9 predicted proteins | sample LuqExpMetageno77_FD_187834 | JGI IMG/M metagenome (GOLD analysis project Ga0207787, IMG submission 187834) | Tropical forest soil microbial communities from Luquillo Experimental Forest, Puerto Rico - Sample 77 (SPAdes) | ecosystem: Environmental > Terrestrial > Soil > Tropical forest ... | reverse complement strand
CAACCGCGGTGGTGATCCTGGTCTCGTTTACCTCCGGCTTCTCACTACGGTTTCCGCCGCCAGGTTATTCGCTGCGTTGGTATGTCGGCCTGCTTGATGCTTGGCAATTGCAGCTTGCTGCGCTCAATAGCTTTAAGGTGGCGACATGGACGACATTCCTGTCAGTGCTGCTTGGAGTCGCCGCCGCGCTTGGCATCGCCCGCTCGCGCTTGCTCGCCGCTAACCTGCTCGACTCCTTATTCATGTCACCGCTTATCTTGCCCGGTCTCGCTTTCGGCCTCTCCGCCCTGATCTTTTTCTCGATGATTGGCTGGCAGGTTTCGGTGCTGACTTTGGTGATCGGGCACACCATCGTCTGCGTTCCGTTCGTGATGCGTACCACTATCGCGACGCTGGTACAGCTCGATCCAGTATTGCTCGAGAGCTCAGCCTCGCTCGGTGCCTCGCGTTGGTACACGTTCCGCCGGGTGATTCTGCCACTGATCGGCTCCGGCATACTGGCCGGCGCATTCCTCGCCTTCATGTCGTCGTTCGATAACATCCCGGTATCTCTGTTCCTGCGCAACGCCAGCACCGAAATGCTGCCGATTCGGATGTGGCAGGATCTGGAGAGCTTGCTCGACGTGCGGATTGCAGCAGTATCTGGCGTGCTGGTGTTTACCACGCTCGTCCTGATGATAATCATGGAGCGTATCGCCGGCCTCTCAAAGCGAATGCAATAAATTCACATTCATTAACGCAGCGCAAGAATGCGGCGGGCCTCGGCGGGTTTTGCGGGCTCACAGTCGAGCGCGTGCAAAATCTGCACGGCCTTTTCCACTAGCACGGCATTTGTTTTTGCGAAGACGCCGCGCTCAATATAAAGGTTATCTTCGAGGCCGACGCGAATATGACCGCCGAGCAGAACCGCCTGCGCCACCATCGGAAATTGCTGGCTGCCGATGCCAAAACCCGTCCAAAAGCTATCCTTTGGCAACATGCTGCGCATGAAGATCATGGCCTCGGAAGTTGCCGGTGCCCCCCAAGGCACTCCAAGACAGATCTGGAACATAGCCGGTATCTTGAGTACACCCTCTTCTATTAAGCGCATCGCAAGGCGCAGGTTTCCGACATCAAACAATTCAAGTTCGGGTAGCACGCCGATCGCATTAATGGCTTTCGCCATCGTACGAATGTGGGCAGGTATGTTGACGAACGCGAATTCGCCGAAGTTCATCGTGCTGATATCGAGGGTGCAGATTTCCGGGCGAAGCTCCTGAACATGACGGACACGTGCTTCCGGACTCATCAGGGTCGTACCTGCTCCTCCGACGGCTGGATTTTCGTCGGATGGGATATAGCGCGCACCGGCGCCCGTTGTGAGATTGATTATGACGTCGGCATTGACGATGCGAATGCGGTCCATCACCTCGCGATAAAGCTCGAGTTTGCTACTGGGCTTGCCCGTTTTTGGGTCGCGCACATGAACATGTACGATCGCGGCTCCTGCCTGCGCCGCCTCCAGGGCGGAATTGGCGATCTGTTCCGGCGTCACCGGAATTGCAGGATGTTTACCTACGGTATCGCCTCCACCGGTAATCGCGCAGGTGATGATAACTCGTCGTTTTGCGGCTATCGATTGCAGATTGTTTGACATTGGGATTTGCCTTATTCGGCGCTGAAATATCAACCTGAGATCGCATCAGGATCGATCACTCAGCGAACGAGCCGATTGCCTCTTCACCCCAATTTGAAAACCCTGAGCGCATTTGTTCGTCCAATCTTGAGGCGATCCGGTTCGCTGATGGGCGCAGCATCAAACCAAGTTGACGCGTGATCGATGTTCTCGAATGGCCAATCGATCGAGAACATAATGCGGTCGGCGCCAACTTCGAGCATCGCGCCGATCAGAGTCTGTGTACGGAAATTTCCTGACGTGGTGATATAAAAATTTGCGAGAAAATACTCGGCAAGTTTTTTCTTCGCCGGATAGTCGTGTTTCTTAATTGCCCAAGCGTTGCAATTATCGACCCGCCAGATGCCGGCTGGCAGTCCTTCGCCTAGATGCCCGAGCACGATGGTCAGGCGTGGATGCCTATCGAACAGCCCCGAGGCCATTAGACGTAGCGCGTGCACTGCGGTCTCGTGGGCGAACCCCCAAGCAGCGCCGGTCATCCACCGATGCCCCTCGTAGATGCGAGAGTCCTGCGGCAGCGCACGGCGTGGATGCATATAGAACGGCACGTCGAGCCGCTCCACTACCTCCCAAAACGGCAGATAGCACGGCATATCGTAGTAAAGCGGTCGGTTGGGATCGCCCGCCTGCGAGAAACCATTGACCAGCACACCCTTGAAACCGAGATCCCTGACGCAACGAGTCAGCTCCTTAGCTGCGGCCTCCGCATCCTGGAGCGGCACGGCCGCAAGGCCGGCGAAGCGGTTTGGTCGTTTTGCTATCTCGGCCGCGAGATAGTCGTTGGAAATGCGAGCGATGTCTATTGCCTGCTTGACATCGGGAATAGCCTGAATAGCCGGGGAATTAAGCGACAACAGCATCATCTCGATCCCATGCTCGTCCATCAGCCGTAGCCGCTTGTCCTGAATGTCGAGGAGGCGCATGCGCAGCTCCTCCCAACTGTCGGCCGGCAACGGCCCCTTCGAGACATCAACCGTTTCTGGAATAGCGAAGTGTTCTTCGAGACCGATTTTTCCAAGCATACTGTACTTTGGACAACTGTCGGTATGAGAAGCCTCAGCATCATTTACCGTAGATTGGCTAAATTGGGAATTAAGATCGATGACAGCTGTGCCGTCTTATGCTGTGCAGGAAGGTCGCCCGGGGGTAAGAGCAAACCACGCGCGCCGATCGAGCAACGCAACACGCACAGACTGGCAACTTGGCAATTGCAATATGTCAAGAAGTGCTCGATTGCCTCGTTAAACTAGTCGTGCCAAGTTTTCTATTCTGGAGTATGCGCTTGGGCGAAATTTTATCGCAGCGCTGTTCCTGCACAGAGGCTGACATGAGGATATTTCACAGGGTGTTGGTGCATGTGATAGGCGTCGGAGTGGCAATGGCAGCCCTAGTGTCTGCCTACGCGCAAAATTATCCCAGCCGGCCGATCACGATCGTGCTTCCCTTCGCTCCCGGCGGCGCGGGTGATCTGCTCGCTCGCATTGTCGGCGCCAAACTCGAGCAACAATTGGGAAAGCCCGTACTTATTGAGGGAAAGCCAGGCGCTGGCGGCGTGGTTGCAACTAATTTTGTCGCAAAGGGCACGCCCGATGGTTACACACTGTTGATGGGTACAAGCTCACCGCTGGCGATCGATGCCACTCTATACAAAACCCTACCATACAATCCGGCTACGGACTTCATCCCCGTTGCTGACGTGGCTAGCGTTCCGTTTGTCCTAGTGGTTAATCCGTCACTCTCAGTAAAGACGGTGAAGGAACTGATCGAATTCGCAAAAACGAATCCGGACAAGCTGTCATTTGGATCAAGTGGGGTCGGCAGCCCAGGTCATTTATTTATGGAAATGTTTAAGCAGATGACCGGCACTAGAATGATCCATGTGCCCTATAAGGGAACGCTGCCCGCGCTCAATGATGTTGTGGCAGGACATATCCAGCTGATGTTTTGTGATGTCGGACCATGCGGCGGCCAATTACAGAGCGGCACCGTGCGCCCGCTCGGGATCGCGACCAAGACCCGATTTACCACGGTCCCAAATATACCGACCATCGCTGAATCGGGCGTGCCGGGGTACGAAGCGGCCGCGTGGCAGATGCTGGTGGCGCCCGCGGGGACGCCACGTGACATCGTTGGAAAACTGCACGCGGAGCTGAAGACTATCCTCGATCAACAGGAGGTCAGGGATCAGATAATCAAGACCGGCTTTATACCGGCGGAGAATCCTTCGGTCGACGAACTGCATGCTTTCGTCAACTCGGAAATCGAGCGTTGGGGTAAGGTGGTAACGCAGACCGGTCTTGCTGGTTCGCAATAACTGCGACGACGCAAAGGATATTTTTGAAATTGACGTAGGAGGCGCAATCGCCACCGCTAACCTGGCTCTGCGAACTTCCTACCGAATGGTCGCATGCGCGGCCTTCCAGTGCCCGAACCCAGGCATTCGAACCGAGTTTCCGCCCGCGCTGTCTCCGTTTCCTAGGAAACGGAATTTTGAGGGCGGAGACAGCCCGCCTGAAATTGCCTCTTTAGCCAAAATCCGTCTTTATGACGGCTTTATAACGATCCACTCCGATCAATCTCGAATCCTTATGACATTCCCCCTAAATAGCGCTGACGAACCAGAGTAGCCTCTGCACTCAAGGAGAGACTTCAATGTTGGCCTTGCTAGCTCTTACCATGCTCGCCGCGCTGTTTGCGGTCGTATTCAATTGGCAGAGCGTATTATCGGCAATACAAAGGGCGATCCGCATCGGCCTGTTTGCGCACAGTGCGGCTCGACCGAGGCTCGTCGGACAAAGGAAACTCCGTCGTGAGCGCCCAAGCGCGAATTAGATTCAGGTTATCAGCAAGTGGATCAGAACCGTCAACTGCCCCAAATGTAACGGTCTAGCCTTCATTGCGCCATTACGAAAACGGCCTTACGTCGTTAACAGCGCATGCATTTCGGCAGCGTTTTTGGCTTTTCGCAAACTAGCTAAATCCTCATTGAACCTCATTTTGCGCGCAATAGCTGCAAGCGCCCCGAGTTGTTCCGACTCCTTCTTGGCTGGCAACAAAAGAAGAAAAACGAGATCTACCGGCTGACCATCAATTGCGTCGAAATCAATTGGCTGTTTGAGCCGCGCCAGAATGCCTGAAGGTTTAATGACAGCTTGGAGTCTCGCGTGGGGGATTGCTACCCCACTTCCCATCCCTGTAGATCCGAGCTGTTCGCGCTTGAGAATCTGATCCAAAATATCATCCGAACTAGCGGGTACTTTGTCAGCTATTTTGCGGCAGAGCTCCTCAAGTAATTGCAGCTTGTTCGCCGCACGAAGATCGACGAAAACATCCTTTAGTGAAAGACAATCTGAAATCTTCATGATGATAATGGCTCCAGAATGAGTTTAAAGGCTTCCTGCACGCAAACTCTAATCCGGAGCGCGCAATCGGTACCCGATACCAGTTTCAGTGAGAATGTACTCTGGTCTTTCTGGATCTACCTCAATTTTTTGTCTTAGCTGGCGGACATAAACACGCAAATACTGCGCGTCAGTCAGGTCATCCCAAAGTTCACCAAGTAAGAATCTGTGCGTCAACACCTTCCCGGCATGTTGAACCAGGATGCGCAAGAGGTCGTATTCCTTAGGGGAAAGCTTCACCTCTTGATCACGGGCCTTAACGATGCGTCGGACCAAGTCGACCGAAAGATCACCGACTCGGAAAATCGGACGTTCTCCGTGGACCTGCAATTGGTGTCGCAGAGCGGCTCGCATACGAGCTAAAAGCTCATCCATGCCGAATGGCTTGCTGACGTAGTCATCGGCGCCAAGATCAAGTGCCTGGACTTTCCCAGCTTCGTCCCCCCGGCTTGACAATACGACAATGGGAACGCCCTCGTTACGGCTCCGGATCGTTCGCAGCAATTCGAGCCCCTGAATGTCCGGGAGCCCCAGATCGAGGATAATCAAGTCTGGCTTCTGTGCGAGTAGTTCAAGTCCCGCTTTGCCATTCGCAGCTTCCAACACTTCATAGTTCTGCGTGCTCAATCCCATGCGGAGTAACTTCCGGATAGGCGGTTCATCATCAATAACGAGTATCTTTGGATGGGTAGAGCTCATGCGGCGGTGTCCAATTGTGGGTTTTCCGCCGGCAGCCGAATCGTAAACACCGCACCAGAACGATCCTTTCGGTTGGTGGCAGCAATTGTGCCTTTCATAGCTTCGATGAAGCCGCGTGAGATGGCGAGGCCGAGTCCCGTGCCGGCGCGCACATGATCGCTCTTCTGCACCCGATAAAACTTGTCGAAGATATGCTCCAGATCCTCCGGAGGTATGCCGGTTCCTTCGTCCAATATTTCCAGGACGACCGAGTCCCGATCCCGCAGAGATCGGATGAGGATTGTGGACCCTTCAGACGAATACTTCCCCGCATTGTCTAGAACGTTAAAGACGGCCTGCTCAAGGAGAACGGCATCCAAATTCAGCATCGGTAGGTCGCCGCCAAGTTCGAGCTCGACTCGATGGTGGGCCAGAATTTTATCCGCGCGGCGCAGCGCGCTACCGACGATTTCGCGAAGATCGTGTGGTGAAGTATTCAGAACCACAGCGCCTGCTTCGAGCTTGGTCATATCAAGCAAATTTGCGATAAAACGATTGAGCCGCTCTGATTCATCGATGATCGTCTTCAAGAGATCAGTTTTCTCAGCCTCGCTTAATCTGCCTGAAAGATCGCGGAGCGTACCCGCAGCACCAAGGACGGAAGCTAGAGGCGTCTTGAGATCGTGCGAAATCGACGTCAGCAGAGCGGATCGTAAGTGTTCCGTTTCGACGGTGCGTTTCACGCGGTCCATATCCTCGACGAGGTGCACACGCTCAATCGCAAGCGCGCTCTGGTCAATCAGGGCGTCGAGCAAACGGCGCTCATCGGGCGTAAGGAGTGGGCCTGGCTTATCGCTGTCAATCCCAACGACGCCAACTGGACCTCTCCCGGTGCGCATGGGCAAGAACAGCCGCTTAGCGCCTGGCAAAGTATCCGAGCCGCGTCCTGCTGCACGATTGTTTTGCCAAGCCCACTTAGCCGCAGCCAGATCCGCATCATCAAGAATGTCTTCCGGAGGATAACCGGCCGCCACCTCGATCGAACCATCTTGGGGTCTCAGCAGTACGACGCGGACTTTCAGCATCAGCGCCACCTGGTAGGCGGTAGCCCAAAGCACATCGTCAAGTGCGCCAACACCAGCAAGCTTCCGACTAAATGAATAGAGCGATTCGGTGGTGCGCGCGCGTGTCATCGCGGTAACGGCCTGGCTTTGTACCCGGGCGGCGACGTTTGAAACGATGATCGCCATCACAATGAAAAAAACAAATGCCAGTACGTTTTTCGGGTCAGCGATTGTGAACATGTATAGCGGCGGCAAGAAGAAAAAGTTGTAACAGAGAGAGGCAACCACACTGGCGAAAAGAGAGGGCCATAATCCGTAGCGTGCAGCTACCGCTACAATTCCTGTCATGAAGACGAGATCGACATTTTCCAACCCAAACCACGGCTCAATGATCTCACCCACCAGAAGAGAAATCGCTATGGCAATTAGCGAGAAGACATAAGGGCGTGGGTCGATAGGCTCGTGCCGTTCGGCCGTACGAATGGTTTTTTTCGGAATGGGCTCGTTTTCGAGCTCTTCACCGGCAATGACGTGAACGTTGATCGTACCGGCCCGGCGCACGAGATCGTGAACGACAGAGCCATGAAGGATTTCGAACCACCGCGGCCGCTCCGATTTTCCGATAACAATCTGGGTAATATTGTTGGCGTGTGCGTAATCAATCACATCGTCGGCTATACGTCTTGCGCCGCCAGGTACAGTGACCGTCTCCCCGCCGAGATTCATTGCTAACCGCAGAGTGTCGGCGATCCGGTCGCGCTCCTGGTTATTGAGCTGCGCACTGCGCGCGGTTTCGAAATAGATCGCAGTCCATGGCGCATGTATCCGGTCGGCAAGCCGCTTCGTGGCTCGGACCAACCCCGCCGAGCGCGGATCTTCGCTTACGCACACAAGAACGCGTTCGCCTGCTGCCCATGGGCCTTGAATTGCCCGTGCCTGCATTTCGTTGAGCAGCTGCTCGTCAACGCGTTCGGCAGTGCGTCGCAATGCGAGTTCGCGTAACGCAGTCAAATTCGCTGGCGAGAAAAAATGTTCTAGTGCCCGCTCGGCCTGTTGCGGAATATAGACTTTACCCTCCTTGAGGCGCTGAATCAGATCTTCCGGCGTAAGGTCGACCAGTTCGACCGATTCCGCACGATCGAAAATGGCATCTGGTACAGTTTCACGGACGCGAACGCGGGTAATTTGCGCGACTACATCGTTCAGACTTTCGATGTGCTGGATGTTGACGGTCGTATAGACGTCGATGCCGCTATTGAGGATTTCTCCGACGTCGAGATAGCGCTTTGGATGACGGCTGCCAGGCGCGTTTGTGTGAGCAAGCTCGTCAACGAGCGCAATCTGAGGCCGTCGGGCGATCACGCCATCGAGGTCCATCTCCGCTATCGAGCGGCCCTTATATTCGACCAGCCGGCGCGGAACGATTTCAAGGCCTTCTAGCAGTGTTTCCGTTTCTTTGCGGCCGTGCGTTTCGACGACTGCAACAACGACGTCATAGCCATCTCTTTTGCGTGCTCGGGCCGTCTCCAGCATGGTGTAGGTCTTGCCCACACCGGGCGCAGCACCAACGAATATTCTTAGTTTACCGACACGACTTTCCTCGCGCCGCGCCGCTTCCAGCAGGGCTTCCGGTGAAGGTCTGTGCTCGGGGTCGCGTCGCTGCTCCGCCATTCCGGCCAGATACCTCAGACGATCCTGCTGCTGTTACCTATTTGGCTGCAGTCGCTTGATCCAGCGCCAGGTTCAGCAACAGCACATTCACGCGTGGCTCACCCAACAATCCAAGCAATCGTGCGTTCGTGTGCTCTTGAACGAGCTGACGCAGTCGATCTTCGGGCATATTGCGCGCCTTCGCGACGCGGGGCACCTGGAATAGTGCCGCCTCCGGGGAGATGTCGGGATCGAGGCCGCTGCCCGAGGTCGTGACGAGATCTTGTGGCACTGGAGTGGACGGATTTTCGGCCTTCAGCTTTTCAAGGTCGGCTTTAATCCGGTCGACCAGTGCCTTGCTGGTTGGTCCGTAATTCGACCCCATGGAATTGACGGCATTGTAGGGCGCGTCGATGGTCTTGGTGGGGTCCTTTGGATCCGGCGTGTTGGTCGCCGAAGGCCGGCCGTGGAAATACTTATCGCTGGCGAACACCTGCCCGATAAGCGCGGAGCCTACCACTTTGCCATCCTTTTCGATCAGGCTGCCCTGCGCCTGACGCGGGAAGATGACTCCAGCGATGCCAGTCATGACGAGCGGATATATCAAACCGGTGATGAGCGTCAGGGCAACAACGAGTATGATTGCCGGGCGAACTTCTCTCAACATGATCGCTTCTCCTTAGGCAAGGTGCAGGACCGTAACCACCGTGTCGATGGCCTTGATGCCTACGAATGGAATAACGACGCCGCCCACCCCGTAAATCCAAAGATTGCGGACCAGCAGCGGACCGGCACCGATTGGCCGATATTTGACGCCTTTCAGTGCTAGCGGAATCAACGCAATGATGATCAAGGCGTTGAAGATGATCGCCGACAAGATGGCACTCGTCGGTGTCGACAAGTTCATAATGTTGAGCGTTTGCAACTGTGGATAAAAGGCAACGAACATCGCCGGGATGATGGCGAAATACTTCGCTACGTCGTTGGCGATCGAGAACGTGGTAAGCGCTCCACGCGTCATTAGGAGCTGCTTGCCGATTTCGACAACCTCAATCAGCTTGGTTGGATTCGAATCCAAGTCGACCATGTTGCCGGCCTCGCGAGCGGCCTGGGTACCCGTGTTCATCGCCACACCAACGTCGGCTTGTGCGAGCGCAGGCGCGTCATTGGTACCGTCACCGCACATGGCAACGAGCTTGCCTTTGGCCTGTTCGTCGCGAATGAGGTGTAGCTTGTCTTCGGGAGTGGCCTGGGCAAGGAAGTCGTCGACGCCCGCTTCTGCCGCGATTGCCGCCGCTGTCATGGGATTGTCGCCCGTAATCATGATGGTGCGAATGCCCATGCGGCGAAGCTCTGCAAACCGCTCGCGGATTCCACCCTTTACGATGTCTTTGAGTTGGACGATGCCGAGCAGTTTGCCGTCCTTGGCAACGGCTAACGGGGTACCGCCGGACTTGGCAATCGATTCCGCGATTGAATTGAGCTCGCGAGCACCGTCGGCACTCACGGCTGCGCCCTTGGCCGCTGAATTAACGAACTTGATGATCGCGTCGACGGCGCCTTTTCGGACCCATGAGCCGCCCACTTCGACACCGCTCATCCGGCTCTGCGCCGTGAACGGAATGAACTTGGCGCCGATTTCCGCAATTTCGCGGCCGCGGATTCCATACTTCTCCTTGGCCAGTACGACAATCGATCTGCCTTCCGGTGTTTCGTCAGCGAGTGAGGCGAGCTGTGCTGCATCGGCCAACACCTTTTCGGTAACACCCCGGAGTGGCTTGAATTCAGTCGCCTGACGATTTCCGAGGGTAATCGTGCCGGTCTTGTCGAGTAGCAGCGTGTCAACGTCGCCAGCGGCCTCGACAGCGCGGCCGGACAGGGCCAGCACGTTGAAACGCACTAGGCGGTCCATGCCGGCAATACCGATGGCCGACAAAAGCGCGCCGATGGTAGTCGGGATGAGCGTGACGAACAGCGCGACCAGGATGACGACGGAAATCGCGCCGCCAGCGTAGGCCGCATAGCTCGGAATCGTGACGGTGGCGAACACGAAAATAATCGTCAAGCCGGCGAGTAGAATGTTGAGCGCGATCTCGTTCGGCGTCTTCTGACGTTCAGCGCCTTCCACCAGCTTAATCATGCGATCAAGAAACGTCGCGCCCGGCGCTGCGGTAATGCGCACCACAATCCAGTCGGACAACACCTGCGTGCCGCCGGTGACAGCTGACCGGTCGCCGCCGGACTCGCGGATGACCGGCGCTGACTCTCCGGTTATGGCTGCTTCATTGACCGAAGCGACGCCTTCGATAATCTCACCGTCCGAAGGGATCAAATCGCCAGCATCAACCAGCACAACGTCACCAACCTTGAGCGTCGTGCTCGGAATCAACTTAAAGTTTTTCCGGTCGGAGCCACTCAGTAGTTTAGCCTTTGTTTCGGTTCGGGTACGACGCAACGCATCGGCCTGCGCCTTGCCTCGGCCTTCGGCGATAGCTTCCGCGAAGTTGGCGAATAGCACGGTGAACCACAGCCACAGGATGATCTGGAACTCAAAGCCAATATTGGTGCCGTGGGTAAAAAGGTCGCGGATTAGAATGACCGTCGTCAGCGCTGTGACGATCTCCAGCACAAACATCACCGGGTTCTTGATCAGCGTGCGCGGATCGAGTTTTACAAAGGCCTGGCCGATCGCCGGAACCACAATCTTGGGGTCCATCAGCGCCGAAACCGGCATGCGTTTGCGGATTTGCGAGGTTTCCATAGGAATGACTCCGAAGAGAATTCGGTCAGAACACGGTGCCAGCGCGCATCGCGAACTGCTCGACCAGCGGGCCGAGCGCGAGCGCCGGGAAGAAAGTAAGACCGCCGACGATGACGATCACGCCCACCACCAGGCCGACGAACAAGCCGCCGGTGGTCGGGAAAGTGCCGGCCGATGCAGGGATCGATTTTTTGGCTGCAAGTGATCCAGCTATCGCCATCGCAGGGATGATCATCCAGAAGCGGCCGACGAACATCGCCACCGCACCGGTGATGTTGTAGAATAGGGTGTTCGCTGAGATACCGGCGAACGCCGAGCCGTTGTTGCCGGTACTCGAGGTGTACAAATAGAGCATCTCGGAGAAGCCATGCGGACCATTGTTGGCCACTTGCGAAACCGCCTGCGGGTTGACGGCGGCAACCGCTGTCCAACCGAGATACATTAACGGCAGGATCAGAATGGCTAGCATCGCCATCTTCACTTCCTTGGCCTCGATCTTCTTGCCGACATATTCCGGCGTGCGGCCGACCATTAGTCCCGCCACGAAGACGGACAGGATGACGAACAGCAGCATGCCGTACATGCCGGCGCCAACGCCGCCCACGATGATCTCGCCGAGCTCAATGTTGATCAGCGGCACCATGCCGCCGAGCGCGGTGAACGAGTCGTGCATGGCGTTAACGGCGCCGCAAGAGGCGGCGGTGGTGATCACCGCGAACAGCGCCGAGGCTACGATGCCGAAACGAACCTCCTTGCCCTCCATGTTACCGCCGGTGAGTCCCATGGCGTTTAGAATGTCGTTGCCGT
>Ga0207787_1000121_pt1 | contig 12458 bp, 12 predicted proteins | sample LuqExpMetageno77_FD_187834 | JGI IMG/M metagenome (GOLD analysis project Ga0207787, IMG submission 187834) | Tropical forest soil microbial communities from Luquillo Experimental Forest, Puerto Rico - Sample 77 (SPAdes) | ecosystem: Environmental > Terrestrial > Soil > Tropical forest ... | reverse complement strand
TTCTGGATTGGACAGGGTGACGCCGGCGACTTCAGCACCGCCTTTGAGATCAAGGGCCAATTCCTGGCGCTTGAGGCGGGGCTGTCTTGGCTCCCAATAAATGCTCGGGACCGCCTCCTCGTTGAGCACCACCAAAGCGGGCATCCCTGGTCTGATCGAAGCCGTGAAATCGGGTGCAGCGATCTTCTTGATGTCTGACTCGACCATCACGTCTTTGACGATCTGGCGGCGTTTGGCGGAGCGCTCCTGCAGGCGCTCAAGGCGCCCCTCCATCTCGGCGATGCGGCCTTTAAGCCCCACAGCCAGCGCCTCATCGACGAGCGCTGCCCGGACAATGGCGGCGAGGATCTCATGCAGGTCGGTCAGCCCCTCGACCGTATCGGCCAAGGTCTGATCGTCGAGCTCCGGATCCTGTGCTCGGATACGCTCCCGCACGGTGCGGTAGGTGGCGGCGGCTATTTCAAGGGTCATAAGTTTACTCCATGGGTTACCAAGAACTCACTGCACCCATGGCGCGTCGGGCAATCCCCGCACGCACGCGCGTGACCCCATCCGCATTGGAGATCTGCACCCACACTGCGAACTGTAGGTCTACCCTTTGCGCCCCTCACCGCAACTACGGCCATTTGCGCTCTTGGCCGCTGGCACACATCAAATCGAAGCCGCAAGAAGTTAGGCTGGCTCTAGCAGTACGGCGCGCTGCAATTCCCTAAGGGGAAATTCGTGGGCAAATTGACGAACGGGCTAGAAAGCAACGGATTGCGTTGACAAGTCGGACTCACGTCCAGCCGGCGGGACTAGGCGCGGGGCGCTGTTTGCAGACCCTGCGCGGCTCCAAGAACCCCATCCAACCGTGAAGGTGCGGATGCTGGGCGGCATAGGCCAACATCGCGTAAGAGATGCCGAGATCATCATGCTCGCCCGGCAGGCAGGTATAGACCCTTCCGGTATCGCGCAGCTCAATCTGGAGTTTTGTCAGCTGCTCGTAAGCTAACCTACTTTTTGCACTATCGACGATCCGTACCTGATCAGCATGAAATGCGCCGTGCAAGATGTCGAACAGTTGGGTGCGGCCGATCTTATAAACCATCACGTGGCCGTTCTTCACTGGCCAGGGCTCGTAATCCATTCCATTGCCGCTGCGCGTAATCTGTAGACCGATAAGCCTCCGGCCAAACATTTCGAACAAAACCTCAGCATAGGTTGCATCGTTACTCACGTCGGCGAAGATGAGGTTCCTCGAATTGAATTGACGGTCGATTGCCGCCAACACCTCAGCACGCCGACGTCCGAGCAACCCTTGCGGAAACTCATGGACCTCCTCGATGCCGAGCACTTGCGGATTGAATGGACTGACCCCACCGACTACCGCGGTCGAGTGATCACGGCTGCGAGCCACGTCATGAGCAATGATAGTGGGTTTGTAACCAGGCCATGTCTTAGGGTTATCAAGATCGAGTCCCACGAAACTTCTCCACTTTGCTCAAGAACTACGCCGCACTACACGTCTGCAGGTGAAGTCGCGCGGCGCGCTCATACAAATCCCAGGTGAAGGGGCTTGTGTGTGCGCCGGCGGGAATACCGAGGTACTCGCGCTTGAAAGCATCGTCACCCAAGATTGTCCGTTGTTGGTCTAAGAACTTGATGGTGAAGGGCATGCCCTCGCTATCCGCGGTCGCTTTGAGCCTGATCCAGTTTTGGTCATCCGCCGCCCAAACCCTCCAGAAGGGATCGGTGTAGCTCCACGCCGTGGACAGCATGGCAAAGCGCGCCTGTGGGCAGCGAGCACGCATCGGATGCAAAGCGGCGATCAGCTCCTCTGGAAGCCGCGCCGCTTCATCTGCGACGATCCATTCGTTTACTGTCAATCCGCGGATCGAATCATCACTGCTCGGCAGCGCAAGGACGCGTGATCGGTTATCGAGCTCCAGCGCATAAACATTGTCTCTTGCCAATGTAACGCCCGCTTTGGCCAAGGCGTCCCGCACGCGCCGCACCGCTTCGCCGCTTTGCCGCTGCGCAGGGCACGCAATAACCGACAAGGAGGCTGGTCTAAACAGCATCGTGTGAGCGATCGCCCAGCCTGCCGCCGTTGTTTTGCCAACCTGACGGGCAGTCAGCGCGATAATGGATGCACCGCGTGGCGCGCGGAGAAACTGGTCCTGCCATGCGGTCGGCGTCACTCTCAAGACCTCACGCACCCACAGCGCTGGGTCGAGCCGGTAGGCGATTTCACGAAGATTGTTCATCATCCAACTCCATAAGTGCTTGCGCGATGCGCGCCTTGAGTTCTGGTTCATGATCGAAATGCTGGATCAGGCGCTCGGCGATCCGTGTCTGATCGAGATTGACATTCGTCTGCACAGCCACATTCACTTGCGTGCTGGGTGCTTGGTAATGGCCAGCCAGCCGCGCTAGGCTATCGAGGGTCTGGCGCAAGGAATTCAGCCCCGATACGGCAACCGTGAGCGATCCTTCTTGCTGTGCTTGCGTGACGATCTGATCGATGCGGGAACGCAGCTCCAAATAGGCGCTGCTGAGTGTGTCCTTTGACGGCAGCAGCGCAACTGCGGCACTGCCGCGGGCAGCATCTTTCTTAATCGCGTTGGAAGAGGCGAGCTTGAGGCAATTTGTCCGGTGCCGGTGCAAGCTCGATGGGTTCAAGTCGTAGTCGCGCGCAACCTGCGCCGCAGGCTCTCCGGCGGCGAGGCGGCGGTCGATTTCGGACCGCTTGAGATGCTGACAGGTGCGACATGCTCTAGCCATGCATCCAATCAGCGCAGCAAGAAATTATTGAATGGTTACTGGATCGTGAACGTATCTGCCAGCATGGTCTGCAGACCTATAAGCCACTGTAATTGAATGTCTTTCTCGAAATATTGCGTTATTCCCGGCAGATCTCGATTGCCTTGCCGCTAGGCTGTCCAGCACAGATCCCCGCGATATTTGCCCGTTTTTTTGCTGAGCAACGACTTTGCCCGGGGTCATTGAGCCTTGAAAACAATCCCTCGAAAAATTCCGTTATTCCAAGAAGGCCGCAAGTCCTTTTAGCTTGTTAAGCGATGCACGTCGTCGCAGCGGCACACAAATTCCGCAATCCGTCCAATCGTCTCGGCATCCGCCAATAGCGGCGCATGTCCTTGGTCCGGCACTTCGATGGTCACAAGCCGAGGGCGGCGTGCGCGCATCGCCTCGACCGTCTCGGGCGATAAAACGTCGGAATTAGCGCCGCGGATCACCATCACAGGCTTGTTGGGAAGCGCGTCGAATTCCTTCCACATCGGCGGAAAGGGCTTTTCGAAATCGACGCCTTCCAGCGTCTTGGCGAGGTTGACATCATATGTTGGTACCAATGCGCCGTTCTGGTGTTTGAAAGCGCGACGTGCTGCTGCGAGCCACTCTCCAGTGGTGAGCTTAGGAAACTGCGCGTCGAACAAACGGCGTAGAATCTCGGCACCTTCCTCGAACGAGCGCGGCTGCGGCAACTTACCGACATAACCCTTGATGCGGATCAGCCCCTTGGGCTCGATCACCGGCCCGATATCGTTAAGAACGACCCCGGCGATTAGGCTCGGCCGCACCGCCCCCAGCAGCATGGTGAGGATGCCGCCGCGCGAGGTGCCGATGAAGACCGCGGGCATGGCATCAAGCGCCGTCACCACGGCGAGCACGTCGGCGAGCTCGACCTGCAATTGGTAGTTGGCCGGATCGCGGTCATACTCGGACTGCCCGCGGCCGCGGTAGTCGATTGCAATGACGCGGCGCGCCTGGTTGTCGCTCGATAGCGTGGTGGCGAGTGTATCGAAATCCTCGACGGTGCGGGTGAGTCCTGGTAGGCAGACTACCGGCAGCCCGGGTGCACTGCGCCGGCCGTAATACCACGTGTGCAACCGCAGGCCGTCGGGCGCGGAGATGAAGGTGCTGGTCGGGGCATTCGTCACAACAATAAGACCGGGTCGGCGAGTGAACTGATCAACATTCAGCGGCTGGTATCAGGACTTCTGCGTGGTAGGCGAGGGAGTAGCCGGCCAACAGTGTCAAATACAAACACTCGGCATCCGGACAACGCAACGCCCAACAACACTAGCGTGCGGCGGTGGGGGGCAGAAATCGGGCTGCTGGGCGCGCCCAAGCGTCAAGAAACAGCTTTGTAACATCTGAGAATCAATTTGCCCCGCCGCCACGCCGCAGGTCGGCCTCGATCATCAGCCGGCTGCCGCCGCCGAAGCGGGCGCGGTAGACCTGCAGGTTCTCCATGACGCGCTCGACGTAATTGCGCGTCTCGGCAATGGGGATGCGCTCGACCCAATCGACCGGATCGACCCTCGGATCGCGCGGGTCGCCGTAGGCGGCGATCCACTGCTGCACGCGCCCGCGGCCGGCGTTGTAGCCGGCGAAGGTTAGGATGTAGGAGCCGTTGTAGCCCATCAGCAGGTTGGACAGCTCGGCTGTCCCCATTTGCATGTTGTAGACCGGGTCACTGAGCAAGCGGGCGCGATTGTAGACCGCCTTAAATCGCTTGGCGGTGTCCTGTGCTGCTTCCGGCGTCACCTGCATAAAACCCATGGCGTACGCGACCGAGACGACCTTCTGATTGAAGTGACTTTCCTGGCGCGCAATCGAATAAGTCACCGCAGGATCGATCGGTGGCGCAATCGGTGCGTAGGCCGGCAGGCCGACGATCGGGTAGGCGTAGTATTCAAGCGGCAAGCCACGGTTATAGGCGCCCTGGCCGAGCAGCAGCATGGCGCGGCCGTCGTTGTGTCTGGCGGCAACCTCGGCCAGCGCCGTCATGCCGGCGACGTCGGTTGCGCTTTCGCCCAGTTCGGCGAAGATCGACGCTAGCATATCGCGCTCGTCGAGCTCGTAGAGGATTTCGGCCGCGCGCGCGACCTCGAGATTGCCGAGCACCTTGTTCTGTTCCATCGTGAATTGCGGCGGACCACGTAAGCCTAGATCGGTGAGGCCGAGGCGGGCGCGCGCGAGCTGACCGTAATACGTCGCAGTGTACTGCGCTGCCGTCTCGTAATACGCTTTGGCCTGCGCACGCTGGCCCATTGCTTCGGCCGCGCGGCCCTGCCAATAGCCGCCGCGCGCCAGTGCATGCGGGCTGTCGGTACCTTCGCTGATGTGCGCGAAATGGGAAGCAGCCGCTGCCGGATCGTGCAGGTAACGCAGGGCGATCCAGCCGGAGGTGAAATAGTAGTCGACGCGATAATTGCCCTGCGGCGGCACCGCGGCTTCGCGCGCCACTCGGTAAGCCGTATGCGGATCGCCGTCGTCCAGCAGCGTGCGCACCAAAAGCCGGCGTTCCAGCCACCATTGATTGAGGTCGACAAGCGTTTCCGGATCCTGCGGCACGGTGAGCATCAGCTTGCCGGCTTCCGCCGGTTTGTTCTCTTTGCGCAGCCACTGCACGCGCGCGAATACATAGCCGGGATCACGACGGGCATTGACGGGCACAGCGTCGAGCAGCGCCTTGGCGTTATTTAGACGCTTGATTACGGCAGCGCGGGCACGACCGATCGCCAGCTCGTCGCCGCCGAGCCGGTTGGCAGCGCGCATGCCCGCCTCGACGTCTTCCGCGTAGAAGCGCTGGTCCATGCGTGCCTTGTGGTCGGCGCGGGTGAGCATGCTGCCGAACAATTCAAGCACTTTGTTTTCGGCCTCGGCGCCAGAATCTTCGTGACGCCAGGCGTGGCGCACCAAAGCGGCAGCTCCGTCGAGGTCGCCCTTGGCAAGCAGGGCCCGCGCCAGCATGTAGCAGCCTTTGGCGGTCGATGGCCTATGGCTGGCGAAGAAAGCTAGCACAGTGGCGTCGTCGACATGGTCGTTCCACAACGCATTCTCGGCGCGGCGGCCGAACAAAGACGCATGGGGCCAGCTCGGATTGTCGGTCACGAAAGCAGCGTAGCGCGCAAAGTTCGGATTGGTGTTGTCGCTGCGCACGATCACCCACTCGGCGAGCTTGCGGGCGACCGGATCGCGGATGCTTTGTTCGGCGACGTCGGCATCCGCCTCGCGGCCGTGACGCGCGGCCTCGATCACGCGCTTCACCGCAGCCGCGTCCTCGGGCGAGGTGGCGCTCGTCGGCGCCACCGCGAAGGGCCCGGAGACTGGACGCGGCAGCGGCTTGATGACGTTCCGGCTTTCGAACAGCACGCCGCGCAATCCGACATTAGCCTGCGCATACGCCGACAGGCCGGCCGGCGGGGGCGGATGTCGCTGCGGCACCGCCGCGTTGCGCGCGATCGGCGCCGCGGGTTGTTTGGTAGCGGGGATGGCTTGCTTTTTCACCAGGATCGCTGGCCGCGGCGGCGGCAGCGGGACTTTCTGTTCGGCGGCCATGGCGGTTTGCGCGCTGATCGCACCAATGGCCGTAAGCGCCAGGGCCAGGCCCCAGTGGGTCCCCTTAATTGTATTCATTCACCTGCCCAGTCTCGTGACCGGGAGCCGACTCAAGGCGCCCCGGCATCGCCCATTAGGTTATTATGCTTGCGGAAGGTTACCCAAAATCCCAACGGCCTTAACTCAACCACCCAAGCCGGGCAAAAACGGGGCAAAGTGGTGATTTATCAAGTCAATTCATGCCTCTATTTGAAACAAGGGCTTTCATCGTCGGTTCCGAAGCGATATCTATGAAGGCGCGTTAAGGCTTGTGGAGAAGTCGTGCCATGACCGCCAAGACGAGTTTCCGTGGATCTTTCACTGCGCTGGTCACGCCATTCAAGAATGGCGCGCTCGACGAAAAGACGTTCCGCGACCTTGTCGATTGGCAAATCGAGGAGGGCACCAATGGGCTGGTGCCGGTCGGCACCACGGGCGAAAGCCCGACGCTCTCACACGACGAGCACAAGAAGGTGGTAGAGTGGTGCGTCGATCAGGCCAAGGGCCGCGTGCCCGTGGTGGCGGGCGCTGGCTCGAATGCCACTGCCGAGGCGATTGAATTGTCGAAGCACGCGGAAAAAGCGGGCGCCGACGCGGTACTGATCGTGACGCCATATTACAACAAGCCGACGCAGGAAGGGCTCTACCAGCACTACAAGGCAATCAACGACGCTATCGGCATTCCGATCATCATCTACAACATCCCCGGCCGCTCGATTGTCGACATGTCGGTCGACACCATGAAGCGGCTCCATGAGCTCAAGAACATCGCCGGCGTGAAGGATGCCACCGCCAATATGGCGCGGGTGTCGCAGCAGCGGATAGCGATGGGCCCGGACTTCAATCAGTTGTCGGGGGAGGATATCACTGCGCTCGGGTTCATGGCGCATGGTGGCCATGGCTGCATCTCGGTGACCTCGAACGTGGCGCCCCGGCTGTGCGCCGAATTTCAGCGGGCATGTCTTCTGGGCGATTTTGCCGCCGCGCTCAAGCTGCAGGACAAACTCGCGCCGCTGCACATCAATCTATTCGTCGAGACCAGCCCGGCGCCGATCAAGTACGCGATGTCGTTGATCGGCAAGTGCGCTAATACGCTCCGGCTGCCGATGGTGCCGGCAAGCGAGAAGGCGCAAGCCGCCGTGCGCATGGCCATGGTGCACGCCGGGCTCATTAATTAGGCGATTGTCTAGCGACCCAAGCTTGGCCGCGTATCGCTCCGCCAACCAGTCTTGTTGTCGTGGTTCCATCTCGGTGGTGGGCACCCGATAGTGCCCAGCCGAGCTTATTCCCCTGACCGAATCCCGGCGGCATTCCGGCGCTCGATTGCAAACCGGCTGTAAAAATTGCGATAAATTTGCTCACTGGGATTCCTCCGGTCGAGGAACCACCGACGCATGAACTGATGTGCAGGAGCGCGCCCGTACCGACAAAGAAGATCGCGGGTTCAAAGCTGGAGACGTATGATGCTCGAGGATTTCAAGAAATTCGCTTTGCGCGGCAACGTCGTCGATCTCGCGGTCGGCGTTATCATAGGAGCGGCCTTTGGTGCCATCGTAACGTCGCTGGTCGGCGACATCATCATGCCGGCCATCGGTGGGCTTACTGGCGGGCTCGATTTTTCCAATTATTTCCTGCCGCTTTCGGGCAAGGTCACGGCCGCCAGCTTGGACGAGGCCAAAAAGCAGGGTGCGGTGTTAGCTTGGGGACATTTTGTCACGTTGGTAATCAACTTCCTGATCATTTCGTTCGTGCTGTTCCTGGTGATCCGCGCTATGTCCAAGTTGATCAGCAAGGAAGAAGCAAAGCCGGCACCGCCGTCAAAGGAGGAGCAGTTGCTCACCGAGATTCGCGACCTCTTGAAATCGCGTTAGTCTTAGTAACGGGCCATGGCTGCTAGACCCGAGCGCCGCTTCAAGGTGGTCGCCGACAACCGCAAGGCGCGCTTCAACTACGAGATCGGCGAGACCTATGAGGCCGGCATCGCGCTCACCGGCAGCGAGGTTAAATCGCTGCGCGCCGGTAAGGCGGCGATTGCGGAATCCTATGCCGACGCACGTGGCGGCGAAATCTGGCTGATCAATTCCAACATCCCGGAATATCTGCAGGCGCATCGCTTCAATCACTCGCCGAAGCGGCCGCGCAAGCTCTTGCTGCACGCTCGGCAGATCAACAAGCTCGCCGGCGCGGTGGAGCGCGACGGCATGACCATCGTGCCGCTGAAGCTTTATTTTAACGAGAAAGGCCGGGCGAAACTGGAGATCGCGCTGGCGCGCGGCAAGAAGGTGTATGACAAGCGGCAGACCGAAAAGAAGCGTTCATGGGAGCGCGAGCGCGGCCGGCTAATGCGGCAGAAAGGCTAGCGAATGCGCCGTCGTATCGGCATGTTGATCTTTCCGGGCATGACCCAGCTCGACATGACCGGGCCTTATGAAGTGCTGGCGCGCACGCCCAACAGCGTGGTCGATCTAGTCGCGCGCGCTCTCGAGCCGGTGTCCAGCGACCGCGGCATGCAGATCCTGCCGACGGTGACCTACGAAACCTGCCCTCCGCTCGATCTAGTCATGGTGCCAGGCGGGCCGGGCCAGCAGAAACTGATGGAAGACGAGGCGACGCTCGACTTTCTACGCAAGCAGGCAGCATCGGCGACATACATCACCTCCGTCTGTACCGGCTCCCTGGTGCTTGGTGCTGCCGGGCTGCTCAAGGGCAAGCGCGCCACCTGCCACTGGAGTGCGCTCGAGCATTTGAAGTTTCTGGGTGCCACACCTGTCAGCGAGCGGGTGGTGGTGGACGGCAATATCATCACCGGAGCGGGCGTCACATCCGGTATCGAATTCGGATTAACGCTAGCAGCAATCCTGGAAGGTGAGCAGGCGGCGCGCGAAATCCAGTTGCAGATCGAATATGATCCGGCGCCGCCGTTCGATTGCGGCTCGCCGAAAAGGGCCCCACACGACATGGTTAAACGGCTGCAGGCGCGCGGTGCCAAGCTCTACGAAGAGCGCAAGGCGGTAGCGGCGCGCGTCGGCACGAAGCTAGGAGTGTGAGATGGCGGTGCCCACGCAGCTCGATCACTGCGTCATCCACGTTACTGACTGGGAACGCTCCAATAAGTTCTACGTCGAAGTGATGGGCGCCGAGTTGGTAAACCGGCCGGTAGGCTTCGCCTATCGCTTCGGTGATACGCAGCTCAACGTGCATGGGCCGGGCGTTAAACCGGCGGAAGTCGCGCGGGTGCCGGTGCAGCCGGGCAACAGTGATCTCTGCTTCGAATGGCGCGGGCCGATCGAGAGCGCGATCGCGCATCTAAGGGGGCACGGGATTGCGGTCGAGCGCGGTCCAATGCAACGTTTCGGTGCCAAGGGGCCGGGCACCTCGGTATATTTCCGTGATCCGGACGGCTCGCTGATGGAATTCATTAGTTACGGGGACAATAAATGAGCGAAGCGCCGGGCAAGCATGATCCGACGGTGTTGCCGCCGAATATTCCGGTACCGGAGGACGACGGTGCCACTCGGCACCTTACCCGCATAAAGCTGCCCGACCTGGCGCTTCCGGCGACCAGCGGCGGCCCTGTCAATTTGTCGAAGCTCAAGGGCCGTACCGTGGTCTACATCTATCCGCGCACCGGCGTGCCCGGGCAGGCGCTGCCGACCGGCTGGGACGCGATCCCGGGCGCGCGCGGCTGCACGCCGCAATCCTGCTCGTTCCGCGACCATTTCGGTGAGCTAAAACGGCTGGGCGTGGCACAACTCTTCGGGCTGTCGGCGCAGGACACCGCCTATCAGCAGGAGGCGGCGACGCGCCTGCATCTCCCGTTCCCCATCCTGTCGGACGAGAAATTGGCGTTCACCCGCGCGCTCAGGTTGCCGACGTTCAGCGTCGACGGCATGACTCTGATCAAGCGAATGGCGCTCGTCATCGACGACGGCACGATCACCAAGGTGTTCTACCCGGTGTTCCCGCCGGACAAGAACGCTGAGGAGGTGATCACCTGGCTACAAACTGCGGCCTAGGCCGCGCCCGTCAGCTTTTCTGCAGATCGCAGGAAGTACTGCCTGATCTCGCGGGCGGGCCGTGGTTGGCTAAACAGATAGCCTTGCATTTCGGTGCAGCCCATCGCCTGTAGCATGTCGGCTTGCTGTTGTGTCTCCACCCCCTCGGCAGTCGAGTCCATCTTTAGGCATTTGGCCAAATTCGCCACTGCCTGCACGATCGCGACCGGTTCAGCACCGTTGGACAGATCCTTAATGAACGAACGGTCGATCTTGATCTTGTCGAATGGGAAGCTGCGCAAATAGCTCAGCGATGAATACCCAGTGCCGAAATCGTCGAGCGCGATCTGCACACCAAGTTTGCGTAGCTCATGCAGCGTCGCTAAGGTGGCAAAGGTGTTCTGCAACAGCATCGTCTCAGTGATTTCCAATTGCAGCTTGCGCGCCGGCATGCCGGTTTCGCCCAGTGCGCCAATCACCACGTTGAGCAGGTTGCGATTGTTCAACTGCGCCGAAGAGAGGTTGACCGCGACCTTGATGTTGTCCGGCCAATCCACCGCTTCGTAGCAGGCCGCCTTGAGTACCCATTCGCCGAGCGGCACGATCAGGCCGGTCTCCTCCGCAACCGGAATGAAGTCGGCCGGTCCTACCAATCCGCGCTTGGGATGGTTCCAGCGCAGCAGCGCCTCGAAGCCGTTAATCTCGTTGGTCTGCAGACTGACCAGCGGCTGGTAGAAAAGCTCAAATTCTTTGCTGACCAGTGCCTTGCGCAGGTCCATTTCCAGTTCACGGCGGGCCTTCATACGGGTGTTCATTTCCGGCTCGAAGAAACGGAAGGTGCCGCGGCCGTCCGCCTTAGCGCCGTACAGCGCCATGTCCGCGTTGCGCAGCAGCGGATCGGCTTCCATCGCGTCAAACGGCGCGACCGAAATGCCGATACTGATATCGGTGACGATAGTGTGCCCATCGATCTGATAGGGTTTCACGATTGACTCGCCAATGCGCTTGGACAGGACCGCGGCGTCGTTTGGCTGCTGCATCTGCGTCATAATGATGGCGAACTCGTCTCCACCTAGCCGCGCGACCGTATCCGGCTCGCGCGTGCAGCCGCGTAGACGGTCGGCAACCAGCTTGAGCAATTCGTCGCCAATCGGATGTCCGAGCGCATCGTTGACGCCCTTGAACTGATCGAGATCGAGGCAGAGCACCGCCAGGCATTCACCCCGCTTGACCCGCTTGAGCTCGTGCTCGAGCGTCTCCCGCAACAACACCCGATTGGGAAGGTCGGTGAGCGCGTCATGGCGCGCCATATGGGCGATGCGGCCTTCCGAGCGCTGCCGTTCGGTGATGTCTTCGTGCGTCGCCAGCCAGCCCCCGCCGTCAAGTGGTTTGTTCACCACCGAGAAAGTGCGGCCGTCCGCCAATTGCGTGGTGTACGTGGACGAGGCTCCGCCGACGATGCCTCCTTTTAGGCGGACGATGTAATCGTCCGGATCCTCGACAAAGGTGCCGGTCTGGATGCGTTGAATAAGGAGGTCGCGCAGGTAGCGGCCTGGGCGGGCGAATTCCGACAACAATCCATACATTTCCGTGTAGCGCTGATTGCAGAAAATTAACCGTGTTTCCGAGTCGAATAGCGCGACACCCTGCGACAGATTGTTCAAGACGGTCTCGAGCAACTGACTGTCGATCTGCGATACTTGCGGGAACGAGAGAATTTCGGCCGCTGGTGCGGCTTGCTTTTCTTTTTTCATCGTAGTTCCCCCTGCATGGGCAAATGGAATCTAAAGACCCATCCTCAGGGCGGCAGGTTTGGAACTATTGAAACGGCCGCAATCGTTTTGAATAAAAGAAGCCAAAGAAGAAATTAAAGTTGTAAGCAGTGTGTTACCGCGTCATATCCTTCAAGGTGACTGCGGCGTCGGCATTGTAGCCGAGCGATTCGCTGGGTCGTGGGTCAGATCCTTCATCGTTGCTGTGCAATTTGCTTTGCGGTGTCCGCTTTCAACCCTTTGTGCCCTCCCTGAGGGGCAAGACCGATAGTATTATCATCATGCTTATGTCGGACGCGCTGTT
>Ga0207787_1000120_pt1 | contig 12463 bp, 15 predicted proteins | sample LuqExpMetageno77_FD_187834 | JGI IMG/M metagenome (GOLD analysis project Ga0207787, IMG submission 187834) | Tropical forest soil microbial communities from Luquillo Experimental Forest, Puerto Rico - Sample 77 (SPAdes) | ecosystem: Environmental > Terrestrial > Soil > Tropical forest ... | reverse complement strand
TCGCATTTCCAAAGATGTCGCACTGAGTTTTGGTCGAGATATTCCGACCACTCCGGCAGGTAGAGTTGCTCGCCGCATCGGGCGCATTCGATCATTGAGCGTGAACGGGTGGCGGTGGTGCGAAATGGCATCAAGCGTTCCTCTCGGCGAAAGGGCCGCACGTTTGACGAGCAGCGTTTTGGTGGATTTTGCAAACTTCAGGTGAGTTCAGACGTTCCGTGCATTTGGTAACTGACGGACCTAGCATTTGCACTCACCTTCCGTTGCAGGCGGAAGCACGACTGGTCTCTCAACGACGTTCAAAAACTTCAAGAGGAGCCGACCGCCTCAGAGCTGCCGATTGCGGGGAATCCGGGGGGATGGGACGGGGTTCGCAATCGATTTTCACGGCCAAGAGGCGGCCGGCTTGGACCAACGTTAGAACGCGTAGGGGCAATCAAGCCAGTATACGTTGGTTTAGATCTCCGCCCCTTTTTTATACTTAGGTGCAATACGACGGAACAGGCCAACAATATCGGGACGTTGTAAAAGCGGGAGTATCGCATGAGAAAATTCGTGTTAGCAGTGTCCGTTGGCATGTTAATGGACACAAGTTTTGCCGGGCATTTGATGGCTTTTCAGGATAGCTACGTAACCCCATTTGGGGCTCGAACGGTTGTACACGGCGGAGGTCCGCCGCCCTGTGGCGCGTACTACCCGACTGTTACGTATGGCCCAGGAAATCGTCGTTGCGTTTCGCAGCTCGTGCAATTGCCGAGCGGTTTGGTGGCAACCGGCGGAGTGGTGCGAGATTATTAAAATTAAATTGACAGCTGACCGCGCGGAACGTCGCGCGCTTTCGAAGTCCAAGAGCTGAAGGAATTAAAGCATACGGGAGGGCGACGTCCCCAAAGAGGGTGCGGTCATCCAGGATCTGTCATGAAGCCCCAAATTGCGATCAGGGTCGCAACGACGAGGGCGACCCACGAAACTGACATCGATATTGAGTGCGGCCCAATCTGCACTTCCCATCGCTTGATTAGTCTCACGGCATGCAGGAGCGCAACTATCGCGAAAATCAGTGCCGTAATTGCCGTATAATAGTTCGGCACTTTATTTATCCCCTAAGTGTTACGGTGGCGGCGGTGGTGGCTGTGGCGGCCGTGGTGGTGGCTGTGGCGGCGGTGCTGGTGGTTTTGGCACACCCCCGGTCTTTTTCGTTACACTGCGATAATTCCTCTTATGCCAGTAAAGGTCTCGTGCGAGGCCCACCATGTTGCAGGTGTAATCGGGGAGTAACGTCGTCGAATCGGTCATGCTCTCCGGCTCCTAGGCAGAACCGCCGCACGCAAAGGTCGAGTACACTCTACAACAAAACTTCAGAATCAACTACTCGGGTAGCGGCGAGCATTGGAAAACAAAAGACGCCCGCATCTAGCGTCGGCCTTGGCAGGGAGCAGGGATGGGTATAGCAAGCTGGACGTAAGCGAAAAAAGGAACGCGTCATGGCAATATTTCGTTTTGAATTGGTTTCGCCGGAAAGGCTACTGTTTGCCGGTGACGTTGAGCAGGTAGACGTGCCCGGCGTTGAGGGCGACTTCGGCGTGTTAGCCGATCACGCGCCTTTGGTTACAACGCTGCGACCTGGCATCCTAACCGTGCATACGGCGGACGCACCGCAAAAGTTTGTCGTACTCGGCGGCTTTGCCGAAGTGTCGGCGAAGGGGCTGACTGTGCTTGCTGACATCGCTAACACTATTGAGGAGATGGACCGGGAAATAATCTCAAGGCGCATGGACGAACTTGAAAAGCTCATCGAACAGGCCAAACAAGGCTCCGAGTTGGACAAAATGATTAGGCAGCTCGATCAATATAAGACGGTTGATCGCACTCTGACCGGAACCGCGATGCACTGATCCGCATTTGGCGTAGGACTTTACGATCTAATCACGATGTAATCCGGAGTGGAGTACTGGCGCGAAGTTGATATGGCAAGATGCATGTCATAAGCGTCGCTAACAAATATGCATGTGCGTCGGAGGGACAAGTTAGACGCGCCTCCAATCGAGCCCGCAAACAAATTCCGTAAGATCACAAGATGATGCCGGGCTGATCCGACATATGAATGGGCTTATGAGCAGCCTGTCCATTACAATTACCCCCGATGCGATTGCCGCCTTTCTCAAGGTGCTGGTGATAGACCTTATGCTGGCGGGCGACAATGCCGTCATCATCGCACTTGCGGCTGCAGGACTGCCCGTCGAACATCGCCGGCGCGCCATCTTGATCGGCATAATAGCCGCGACCGCGTTGCGCATCCTGTTTGGAATTATCGCCATCGACCTGCTGGCGATCGTTGGCCTGTTGCTCGCAGGTGGCGTCCTGCTGCTGTGGGTCTGTTGGAAAATGTGGCGCGAGTTGCGCGAGGTAAAAGGCAAGGGCCACCCCGACGAGACACGAGGCGCAACGCCGAGCAAGACGGTGATGCAAGCGGCGTGGCAGATTGTGCTCGCCGACATTTCAATGTCGCTCGACAATGTGCTGGCAGTGGCGGGTGCGGCACGTGACCATATGCCTGCGCTGGTATTCGGTCTCGCGCTGTCGATCGTGCTGATGGGCGTCGCGGCCGACGTGATCGCACGGTTGCTCAATCGATACCGCTGGATCGCCTATCTCGGTTTGGCGATCATTCTATTCGTTGCCTGCGATATGATCTGGCGGGGCGCACAGGAGGTATGGCCGCGGCTATTCAACTGAGCACGGGCCGCGTGGAGAATGGGCCCTACATGGACGTTTTAGATTTCGGATTAAACTACGTCGGGATTGCGATTCAGCGTAAGCATTCGCGCTTCACGACTAGCGGCGACTTCGTTGCGAGACTGGAAAAATCACCGCCGTACTGCTTAGTAAACGCATTGCGCCACAGCTCGTTCACTTGCTTATGCTGCTGCATCAGTTCCATGAAGCGGTGATGGCGGGCAATCCGCTCAGCCTCAGTCTGTGCTGACTCGGCAGCCAGCGTCCGCAACCCTTGGGCAATCAAGGCATGCGCCGAGTTGCACTCATCGAGAGTCGCTTCTGTCATTGCGTCTTGCCTCACAGGAGCGTCCATTATGGCCAAAATGCGCCAGAGTTGGAAGGCGAAGCATCAAGGAAAACCGTCGAACGAAAAATCAAACCGCCCGGCGACGGCCAGGCGGTTTGACAGTTCGTAGCAATGGACGAAAAGGCTACGGCTCCCGTTACGACTGCCGATAGTGTCGATGATGGCGAGCAGGAATAACGGGCTGCAGCTCTAGCCCAGTCACGGTAGCAACCACGTTGAGCCCCAACTCGCCCTGAACACTGAAAGGCTGAAGAGTGACTGAATAAGCCCCACCCACGAGCCCGTTAGCGCTGCCGCCAACACCTACCGCCGCTCCTGCGGAGAGCCCTCCGTATCCGCCCGCAAGACTACCCGGACCTAGGCGCGGGGTCGGTGCGAACACGGTCCAGCCCAAAGCGACATCATTGCTGAAGCCGACTTGAGCTCCGAAACGGTGGATGAGGGCCTGATAGTAGTGCACCGGACCACCGTTCGATGGCGTAAAGACGCAACGGAACGGCTGCCCCGAAACTATAATGTAGGTTGACGCTGACGAACTTCGGCAGCTGAGGGTTCCGACCTCGACGTCTGCGCGAGCAGGTGTTGTCACTGCAACGCAGATTAGCATTGCAGCTAGTAATCCGAACTTCCTCATGATTCCCCCTTTGGTCAAAAATAGGACAAGTTGCGTCGGAGATCTAAGCAGATCAAACGTTCTGCGTCGAATCCTCGTGTTCAATTCCACAGTTACGAATGCAGGGATATTGTCCTCAGGGGCAAATTATCGAATGGATCAAGCTACTTTACCGCGACATTTACGCCTCCTGTACACGCTTGCCGCGCCGAAGTTGCTGTGGAAAACTGGCTTACCCGAAAGAGGCAGTTCTTATTGTCGCCGTTCAGTAAGTTGTCAGCAATCACCTTTTAAAAGGAGATACGTAGATGGGCATCATCAGCTGGATCATACTGGGCCTGATCGCTGGGTTCATCGGAAGTAAAATTGTCAATAAGCAAGGCCAGGGGTTCTGGCTCAACATCGCGCTCGGAATTGTTGGCGCTGTTGTAGGAGGATTTCTGTTTGATCTGCTTGGAGCAACGGGGGTTACTGGTTTAAATATTTACAGTATGATTGTCGCAATTATTGGTTCGATCGTCGTGCTTCTGATCTACAACGCGCTAACAGGTCGCCGTGCTTGATTCATGTGGCGAGAGCGCTGCGCCGAAACCCGCGCAGAATAGCGGAATAAGGTCGTGCGCCACACGTTAGGAAGGCGCGCCTACCAGATATCTTAATCGCGCTTGGTCGAGCCGGCTCGTTGGTCCCGTTCGACACGGCGTCGTGCAGCTCTCAAACGCTGTATCTCTTGATCAAGCGCATCGATGTTCTCGTCCAGCCGCGTCATCTTCGATTTTGGCAGATCGGTCCCGCGCAGCTTGTCGAGCGCTTTGCCGACGTCGAGTTTACTTGTTTTTGCCATGGCAGCATCCTCGGTGTTCACGACGAAAAAACCAGAAAACGGCGCGGGTACCTGAAATTTATGGGTAAATCAGTTCTGCGCTTTCGACTTGCTCTTCGATTTCGACGGAACGCCTAGCGCGCCTTTAACGCCTCCAGTAACGCCACCTACGGTGCCACCAACGATGCCGCCTACGGCACCCCCGACCGGGCCTGCCGCCTTGCTCCCTGTTTTGCTTCCTTCCTTCGCTCCCTGACTTACGCCTTGCTGAGCGCCGCCGATCATGCCCTGCGCATTTGCAACACCCGGCATTGCTAAAAAAGCCAGCACCCCAGCAACGATCCACCTCAGTTTCACGTGTCCTCCTCTAAAGCTCGGCGACATAAACCCTGTGAACGGCACGTTCGATGCGCGCTTAATACGGGACGTTTTTACTACGCGGCAATACAGTCCACAATTGTCTTCTGGTCCAAAGCCAATCTAAGGGGCGGGCGACTGGGTGTTTGGCATAAGTGCTTGGTTATCTTCCGGTCGTAGAATTGAAATGTGCCCGCCATATTGTAAGGTATCCGAAATAAAACGCGTTGCTCTCGCGTTACTAGTTTGACCGAATATGCAGAACAGCTTCGGATCGATACGGCGCGGTTCTGCTGCATATCCATATTCCTCGTGGCGTTGGAGCACCTCACGCGCCCCAGCATGAATACATGAATATGAATCCTGCGCGCCGTAATATGCTTCTGCTTCTGACTGGTGTGTTCCCTCTTCTGCTTGGCTGCCGTAACGGGATGCTGCTTGTTCGGTGTAAGCGCAAGAATTGGGGCGGATGGGCCTGTTGAATGGGTGACTTAGCGCCATTAGACTAACGATGAAAAAGCTAATGACAGCCGAAACTCCGACAATGTAGGCGAGGAAGCAGGCATCGCCACGCATAACTACAAATCGCGCTTGTAGGGGGTGGTATGGGCAGCGTGAAACGGCCCACATTTTACCTAACATTTGGGATAGTTACGCTACTGTTGCAAGTCGTGACCGCACACGGCCAGGAGCTTGAGCCGAGGTCGTATACTAACACGCCGGTTGGACTTAATTTTCTGCTTGTAGGCTACGGGTATTCCGAAGGCAAATTGGCGTTTGATGCATCTACGACAGATGTGAATGCCAAATTTTGGGCCAATACGGAGTTTTTGGCTTACTCGCGTTCGCTGGACGTGTTCGGAAACTCCGCCAAGTTCGATGTTGTATTGCCTTATTCCTCATTCTCCGCGCACGGACTCGTGAATGGTCAAGTGGTAGAGCGCGCGATGTCGGGACTCAACGATCCGCGGTTTCGCTTTTCAATAAACTTCTTCGGAGCACCCGCACTTTCATTCAAAGACTTTGCGAACTACCGGCAAGATCTCATCATTGGCGCGAGCCTTCAGGTATCCGCACCACTGGGACAATACGACGACAGCAGATTACTCAACATCGGGAACAACAGATGGTCATTCAAGGGTGAGTTTGGCATCTCCAAAGCCTTGGGTCCGTGGACACTTGAGCTTGCACCAAGCGTCATTTTCTTCACAGACGATACTGATTTCTTCAACGGCAACACACTCGCGCAGGCTCCTTTTTACCTCGTGCAAGGGCACGTCTTGTACAGCTTTCAATCCGGCATCTGGGTATCTTTAGACGGCACCTATTTCACAGGCGGGCATACGACACTTAACGGAGTAAAAGACGACAACGCGCAGACCAATACGCGAGCCGGCTTAACCCTTGCGCTGCCGGTAGACCGGTATAACTCGTTGAAAGTCTATGCCAGCACTGGAACCTCAACCCGTACTGGCGCCGAATTTAGTGCCGTGGGCATCGCATGGCAGTATCGATGGGGCACTGGTTATTGACGGACGCTCTCGCGAATCGCCTCTAAGCTGACCATGTCGAGCGTCCTAAACCATGACATTATCGATCTTTACGAGCGCGTTCCATTGGGAATGCGCCTGGTCTTTTTGCCGGAGTCGGTCGCGTTCACGCCGTAGAGCGAAGGTCGACTACTTACGCGCGGCGACGTCGACCTTTCTTTTCGGGAGGCCACCCTTTGCGATATTTGATGTTTGCGCTCAATGTTTTGAGATTGAAGTCTTAATTACTGGTGCCCGCCAAGAAGCAAATCGTGACATTTGATAGAAAACGAACGCAAAAACACCCGGCTTGCTCTAGGAGTGACCAGGCACAAGAGACAAGCGTTGGCCAGGAGGGTCCTCGCCCGGTCTGCGGACTTTTTGCAACATGCATGGAACTAATGTGCGTGCAACAGGTTGGAAGGTTGGAAATGCGTGAAAGTGCCCCAAAGTACAATATCCTTCAGTGTGAATTGGCGGTTCAAATTTGAAAAAACGAAAGCCAGCAGGCGGCTAAGGAGGCTCCCATGACGGCGGAAACATTTCGGCGTCGTTCGGATCACGGAGTGACCTGCAACAAGTGCGGTATCTCACTTATTGCCCCCGAATGGTCATACGATTTTACAGAGGAGCAGCTTGTTATCAATCTCTGGTCCTGCACGAATTGCGGCAATCAGTTCGAAACCGAAGCTTCTGCTATCGAGGCTTGGTCGAATATCGATAATAAGGCATTCGAAGAGTCTCTTGCGTTAGTCGCATAAAATAGTTCTGTCATGCGATGACGGGGAAAGATGCTGTTGGTATAAGCAAGAGTGGCCAGACGGATATTTGGCCAATGAAATACTAGAGCGCCGACCTCAGCTCAAAAATACCGCAGAAGTCATCGCTGGAACGAACATGACGACGCGCCCCGGTGCGAATCACACAGCAATGGATATTTTTGCGGCTCTCGATGCAAAATCGATAGCGCTTTTGCTCGATGTAGACGGCACACTGATCGATTTTGGTCCAGCGCCGCACGAAGTGCATGTCCCTGACAAGCTAAAACATTCACTCTCACGCCTGTTAAGAGTGACGGACGGCGCGTTGGCCCTAGTGAGCGGCCGTCCGATCGTGGATCTCGATCGGCTTTTCGCGCCGCTCAAGCTGCCGGCAATCGGTGGGCATGGCGCCGAAATGCGCGTAAACGGAACTGAAGTGATCAATTTAGTAACATCATTGCCACAGGATTTGCGCCGGCACCTTGCTGATGCGGGGACGGCCGGCTCCGGGATCGTTGTTGAGGACAAGGGCTATTCGCTCGCACTGCACTACCGCAAGGCGCCGGAGCACGAGAATCGGTTGCGAGCTCACATCGCGGCTAGCCGCGCGGCATTTCCCGATGAGACGACGGAAGTTCTGCAAGGCAAGGCAGTGCTCGAAGTGAAAAGGCCGACCGTCAGCAAGGGCGACGGCGTGCGCGAACTGATGCGTCATTTACCATTCGCGGGTCGCACTCCAGTGTTCATTGGCGACGACGTCACTGATGAATCGGTATTCGCGGCCTTGCTGGAATTGGGGGGCAAAGGCTTCTCAGTCGGCCGGCATTTCGACGGCGCCACCGCTATTTTCGGTTCGCCGATGGACGTGCGCCGAGCCTTGGAGCGGCTGGCGACAGGTAGATAGGTAAGACGGTCATGAGCGAGGCCAATCTCGACTTGGCAGTCATCGGCAATGGGCGCACGGCGGCGTTGGTCGAACCATCTGGACGCATCGTGTGGTGGTGCATGCCGCGGTACGACGGCGATCCGGTATTTTGCCGGCTCTTAGCTGGCAATGAGGACAAGGGCTTCACCGACGTGGTGCTCGACCGCCAAGTCGAAAACCGTTCCGACTATATGCGTAATACCGCCATCGTGGTGACCGAGCTCACCGACGAAAACGGGGGCGCGGTGCGCATCACCGATTTCGCGCCACGCTTCCAAATCTATGAGCGCACATTCCGCCCGCCGCAACTCATGCGCATCATTGAACCAATCGCCGGCATGCCGCGCGTCACCATCCGCTGCCGTGCTGCGCACCGTTATGGCGTGCCGGTTACGGCGCATTCGTTCGGCAGCAATCATATCCGATTCCAGCGCGACGACGTGCCGGTCCGACTGACCACCGATGCGCCGCTTTCGTATATCGAGCGCGAGGCCTCATTCATTCTTACCGTTCCGGTGCACATGGTGTTCGGCACTGACGAGCCTTTCGAGGGTTCGCTTGAAACCACCTGCCGGGAATTCTGCGACCGCACCCGTGACTATTGGATGGGCTGGGTACGGCGGCTAGCCTTCGCGCCCGATTGGCAGGACGAGACCATTCGCGCCAGCATCACGCTCAAACTGAGCAATTTCGAGGAGACTGGTGCGATCGTGGCGGCACTCACCACCTCGATCCCAGAATATCCGGGTTCGGGGCGCAATTGGGATTATCGCTACTGCTGGATGCGCGACGCCTTCTTTGTCGTGCGGGCGCTCAATTGCATTGGTGCGACCCGCACGATGGAGCAGTTCATATCCTATATCCTAAGCGTCGCTGCCGGACGCGCCGACCGGCTCAAGCCGCTCTATGGCATCGTGCACACCGATACGCTTGAGGAGCGCATCGCTGAGAAGCTTGCCGGCTTTAACACTGACGGACCCGTGCATATAGGCAATGCGGCCGTCCACCAGGATCAGCACGACGTCTATGGCAGCATCATCATCGCGGCAGCGCCAATGTTTTTCGACCGCCGGCTGCCGCGGCCGGGCGATGCAGCGCTGTTCTATGCAATCGAGCCCTTGGGTGAGCAAGCGGCGATGCTCGCGCTGGAGCCGGATGCCGGCATTTGGGAATACCGAGGCCGCAAGCGCGTTCACACTTATTCGGCAGCGATGTGCTGGGCCGGTTGCCACTGGCTGGAGACGATCGCAGCTCATCTCGGTCTGTGGGGGCGCGCGGAATACTGGGGTGCGATCTCCAAAAAGATCGGTGAGGAGGTATTGCAACGGGCCTGGAATTCCAAGCGCAACGCTTTCTCGGCGGCTTTCGACAGCGACGATCTCGACGCCAGTTGCTTGCTCTTGGCCGAACTTGGTCTGATTGCATCCGACGATCCACGTTTTGTCTCCACCGTGGCGGCGATCGAGCTTGAACTTCGGCGCGGTCACAACGTTATGCGATATGTCGCTGCCGACGATTTCGGTTCGCCGGAAACAGCCTTTTTAGTTTGCCGTTTCTGGCTGATTGATGCAATGTGCGAGGTCGGCCGACGCGAAGAGGCCCGCGAAATGTTCGTCGACGCCCTTAAATTGCGAAACCGGTACGGGCTGTTGTCAGAAGACGTGCACCCGGAGACTGGAAAACTGTGGGGCAATTTTCCGCAGACCTATTCGATGTCAGGGTTAATTTTAACTGCGATCAAGCTGTCGAGGAGCTTGGGAGATCGGTATTGGCGCGGCTCGTAGTAGTGTCGAATAGGGTGGGCGTTCCCGATCGCAGCGCGCGGGCCGGCGGACTTGAGGTCGTGATCCGGCCGACACTTCAGGGGCACGGTGGTCTTTGGTTCGGCTGGAGCGGACGTGTCGCGGATGGCGACCCAGGTCTTATGAAGCTCATCAAGCAAAACAACATCGCCTATGCCACCATCGATCTACGCAAGGACGACTATCAGGAATTCTACAACGGTTTTGCCAACCGCGTGCTGTGGCCGGTTCTGCATTATAGGCTCGACCTTGCCGAATTCACGCGCCGTGATCTCGGCGGCTATTTCCGAGTAAATGAATTTTTTGCCCGGCATCTGGATAAGCTACTCAGGTCCGATGACACAGTCTGGGTGCACGATTATCATTTGATCCCCCTCGCGAAAGCGTTGCGCGACCGCGGCCACAAGAACAGAATCGGATTTTTCCTCCACGTTCCGTGCCCGCCGCCGGAAATTCTCACCGCGGTGCCAAACCATGAGCAGCTCATTCCGGCGCTTGGCCACTACGATCTTATTGGTCTTCAGACCGCCGTCGACGGCGCCAATTTATCGCGATATCTGGAAAGCGAAAGCAATCTGACACGCGTCGACGACGATCATTTTTCCTTTGAGGATCGAATACTGCGTGTCGGCGTATTTCCGGTCGGAGTCGAAACTGAGGCGCTCGCACGACTCGCGCGGCGCGCAATCGAAACGGCCTTTGTGCACGAGGTACTCAATAGCCTTTCCGGGCGCGCCATGATCATCGGCGTAGACCGGCTGGACTATTCCAAGGGCATACCTGAACGCATGAGCGCCTTCGAGCGCTTCCTGACCAATTTCCCCGACTGGCGCGGCAAGGTCACATATCTTCAGATCACCCCGCGCAGCCGCACGGACATCCAGGAATACACTGATATCGGGCGGCTCGTGGGCGAGGCGGTCGGGCGCATCAATGGCACCTACGGCGAGGCATCGTGGACTCCAGTGCGCTATATCAACAAGGCGCACAGCCGAACAGCGCTTGCTGGACTTTACCGAACTGCCCGAGCGGCGCTAGTGACGCCTTTGCGCGACGGCATGAATTTGGTGGCCAAGGAGTTTGTCGCAGCGCAGAATCCGGATAACCCAGGCGTGTTAATCCTGTCGCGCTTTGCCGGGGCGGCGCGCGAATGCGCGACAGCGCTCGTAGTCAATCCTCACGATCCGGAAGGCGTTGCCATCGCTATCAACCGTGCGCTGTCGATGCCGCTGGAAGAACGGCGGCAGCGCCACGCGGCCAATTTCAAGGCGCTGGTGGCAAACGATCTCACCAAATGGGGAGAGCGATTCCTGGCAAGCCTAGAACACTCGGACTACGTTGCTGGCGAGCAGTTGCAAATTCGAGCCGCGGCCCGCTGACGTCGATCGAAGCGGTCTGGTGATTAATAGCTAGGCGATATTTCTGGTGCTGTGCCGGCTTCAAGCGTCCGGCGAGGAGTAAAGTCAACGCATCCAGCTGGAGGCACCGCCAAAGGGGTTAATCGGCAGCGGCGGCCGTGGCATGTCATCCTGTGGTGACCTTGCGTTATGCCTTCTGACGGCAAAGGCTTTTGTTGACTTCTGTGTGACCTTTTTTCCAAGGGCGCCCTTCTTCCGCTCTTCCTGCGTCATTCCGGCCGGTGCCGAGGCCATTGCGCTTGTCGCAGAACTGAACCCGGCCTCTGGCTTGGGCGGCACAGGGGTCGGTTGAGCGGATTCACCGCCTCGCGGCCAGGCAAAATTGTCGGCACGACCGAGCGGAGCGGCAACTGTCTCGCCCTTCCTCAAGACTTTCGTGACGGTGGCATCGCCGCCGCGGATAGTGTTGTCACCAGGACCGCCAAGTAAATCGTCGGATTCGTTTGGCGTCCTGGCCCCAGTCAGCTGTACCACGGGCCCTGCCAGCGGCCGCTCGACCGGCTTTGAACCGGGTGGCGCGGGCTCAACCGGCTCCGAGGGAAGCGCAACCGGTATTGGATTACTCATGTATCGGCGCAATTCACGCTCGACATAATGCGCGAGCTTAACCGCTCCGTACTTGGTGAAGAAAGCACCGTCACTCAAACGCAATCGGCGCATTTGCCCCTCGTAGTCGGGACCGTAGTTAGAATACTTGCCGGCTTCATCCACGAACCCGTCCCACACGTCGACATAGGCAATGCCGGCGCGTTCGGCGCGCGCGCGATAAAGTTCGTTGAGATAGGCCGTGTCGGCCATGGAGCGGGCGCCGCGAATTGGGGGGAGACCGACCCAGATGACCGGTACGCCCTTGCTCTTCAAAGCCGCGATGGTCTGGTCAATGCGCCGGGAGTAAATCTTTGCCCATCGTTCGCTCCGGAAGTCTGCCGGGCCACCGAGTTCATTGCCAGGCTGCGCCTCGGCCACGCCGGTCTCGCCGGCTTGTATTACCGCCTTCTGCCCGTCCTTTTTTTCGGATGCGTCCTTGGCCTGCTCATCCCTGGCCCTTGTTTCTGCCTCTTTGACGAGATCCTTTTCGCGAATGTCCTGACGATCGCTCACGCCCAGCATCATGACCACGTAGTCGGCCTTTTCCTGCGCCAAGGTATCG
>Ga0207787_1000114_pt1 | contig 12833 bp, 6 predicted proteins | sample LuqExpMetageno77_FD_187834 | JGI IMG/M metagenome (GOLD analysis project Ga0207787, IMG submission 187834) | Tropical forest soil microbial communities from Luquillo Experimental Forest, Puerto Rico - Sample 77 (SPAdes) | ecosystem: Environmental > Terrestrial > Soil > Tropical forest ... | reverse complement strand
CTTCTCTCGAATAATCTTTGCTTGGACTTCGTAGTTCACGCTGAGATTGGGATTTTCCCGTGCAGCCTTCTCCAACCGCGATTGCATTCGCGTATTCTTCAGGTTTCCTTAGCGGCACGACTGGGCTAGGCGCGCCTTGTCGAACAGGACCGGCTCCAAACGGCAGGGAAAACCGCTAGCGTTGACCGGCAGCCGTTGTAGGCGATACGCATTGCGCCGCAGTCGTCGCATTGCTCGACATGGCCGCCAAGCACCGCCGTCCGGCACGCCGTGAGAGCGCCTATGATTCGGCGCTCGACGCGCCCGAGATGACCAGCGCGCGCCTGTCGAAACGTTTCCGGGCCATGTCCGCTGCGGATCGACTCTTGCCCGATTAAGGCGCACTGTTGTCGCGACCGAAACGCCAGCGCAAAGCGGCCGGCCCTTCAATCCGACCTTTCAATCCGGACCCTTTTGAGCGCCCGGTCTCCTCGCTCCGAAGCATGTCGGGCGAAAGGAAATCATATGCGTCCCCTCGTCCAGCCGCCGCCCTCGTCGCGTTGCGATCTGTGTGCTGGAGAGCTGCGACTCAAGCAGATTGATTGCGCCAACCGTGCACTTGAATTGGATTGCGAGACATTCGTCTGCGCGAAGTGCGGCCGTGAGCAGTCGTATGCGGTGAGCCATGACCGTAGTATCCCAGACCCCAAGGCCGCCTAGCGAACGAATATGTTCTCCGCGCTCCAATCGCCGATAGGCGCTGATCACGGTCGACCGCGATGCAGGTAGGCTATCCGAGTATCACTCGGATATGGTGGGTTTCGCCATCATCCATCAGCGGGATGTGGGTAGAACCGTGAGGCAGTGTTTGCTCATCCAGTCCTATGCGCGCAATACCGCGGCAAACTCCGGCGTGATTGTCGACTAACACCTCGTACCGCGTCGTGCGGTAGTGAAATACAATTTCAAAATCGCGCCATGTTTTGGGCACGCAAGGATCAACCCGCAAAGTGCTGCCCTCCACAGTGAGGCCCAAAATCGACTCGATACCTGCCCGATACATCCATCCGGACGAGCCCGTGTACCATGTCCAGCCGCCCCGTCCCACGTGCGGCGGAACGGAGTAGACATCCGCACACACCACATACGGTTCGACCTTATAGCGTTGAGCGGCGGCCCAGGTGCGCGCGAGGTTGATAGGATTGAGGAACGAAAGCAAATCCGCTGCCTTGTCTCCATCGCCAAGTTTGGCAAATGCTTGCACCAACCAGATAGCAGCGTGAGTATATTGTCCGCCATTCTCGCGGATTCCCGGGGGATAGCCCTTGATGTAACCGGGGTCTGGTGTGAGTTGATCGAAGGGCGGCGTAAAAAGCAGAGCAAGTTTGTCACCACGCAAGATGAGATTTTCGTCGACCGCCACCATGGCGCGAGCGGCGTGTGCCAGATCTGCCGCGCCGGAGATCACGCCCCAGGACTGAGCAATCGAGTCGATGCGGCACTCGCTGCTCGGTGCAGACCCAAGCGGCGTTCCATCGTCAAAATAGCCACGGCGATACCATTCGCCGTCCCAACCTTCTCGCTCAAGGGCATCGCGCAGCGAAGTTGCATGCTGCCGCCAGGATGCTGCACGATCATGTTGCCCCCGTTGGTCCGCAAGCGCGACGAAACTTGCGATGGTGGCGTGAAGAAACCAACCAAGCCATATGCTTTCGCCCTGTCCTCCGGCGCCGACCCGGTTCAATCCGTCGTTCCAGTCGCCCCCGCCGATCAGCGGTAGCCCGTGCCGTCCAAGCGCAAGGCTGCTGTCGAGAGATCGAGCGCAGTGTTCGAAAAGAGTAGCTCTCTCATCCGAGGGCATGGGCTGAAAAAAGGCATCCTGCTCGTTCGGCGCAAGAGTCATCCCATCGAGAAATGCTATCTGCTCGTCGAGGACAGTCAGATCACCAGTCGCCGTTACATATTGTGCCGTAGCGTAGGGTAACCAGAGCATGTCATCGGAAACGCGCGTGCGAATGCCCTTGCCTGAGGAGGGTAACCACCAATGTTGGACATCGCCCTCGGTAAACTGTCGCGCGGCCGATCTGACGAGATGCTCACGCGTTAGTCCCGGCAGCGACAAACAGAGTGCCATTCCATCTTGCAGTTGATCGCGGAAGCCATAAGCGCCGCTGGCCTGGTAAAAGCCCGATCGAGCCCATAATCGACAAACGATCGTTTGATACAGTAACCACCGGTTCAGCAAAATATCCATCGCGCGATCGGGCGTCCGCACCTGGACCGCAGTCAGCGTCTGGTTCCAGAACTTCACGACGTCGCCTAAGACCTCGTCAAGATCAACTGCGCGATATCGTTCGACTAGCGACAGGGCTTTCGAAGCGCTCGCCGCCTCGCCCAACAAAAATGTAATTTCGGCTTCATCGTTTGCCGGAATCTCTACGGTGGTTTGCAAAACGCCACACGGATCGAGGCCCGCGCCGACCCGGTTGGACAGCGGATTCCGATTTGCGAGTGCGGCTGGCAAAACGAAAGTGCCGTTCCGGCCTATGAACTCCGTGCGATCGCCGGAACACGAACTTTGCCGGCCAGCCAAATCGGCAAAAGCGACACGGGAGCCGAACTCCATGCGCCACGGATTTCGCGCGACCAACACACCGGTTTTGGGATCGATCTCCGTGACCACATAGGGTGCACAGGTGGTGCGCGAAGGTCCCAGCACCCACTCCACATAGGCCGTTATCGATAGCCGCCGAGGGCGGCCTGACATGTTCTTGATTTTCAGTCTGGAAATCTTGATGGGATCGTCGAGGGCCACGTATTGCAGGAGATCGAGGGCAATCCCATGCGATACGTGCTCGAACCGACTATAGCCCTGGCCGTGTCTGGCAATGTATCGGGACGCATCTTTGCGAATGGGAAGAGCGGTCGCCGTCCAGACATCTCCATTATCCTGGTCGCGTACATAAATCACTTCACCAGGGCTGTCGCTGACGGGGTCGTTCGACCGAGGCGTAAGCTGGTTCTCGCGGCTATTGACTGACCATGTGCAACCGCTGCCATCAGCTGACACTTGGAAGCCGAACGAGGGATTGGCGATGACGTTTATCCACGGTGCGGGCGTCAATTGCTCCCCGTCGAGGATGGTGACGTATTCCCGTCCATCCTGATCGAATCCGCCAATGCCGTTGAAGAATTCGAGCTGTGGCGGTGCGACGAAATCAGCCGGGCTCGCGCTCCGAGGTTTTGGACGCGGCGGTTCAACCGCAGGTGCGATTTCTGGTAGACGTTTAACTTGCTCCGCGAGACCGCCGCGCCGGCTCACGATCACAACGCGCGCTGCTGTCTGAAGGAGGGTTCGCACCTCGACGGACAATAGGTCGGCGCGCAGCAGAAACACGGCCCCTGGGGCTCCGTCTTTCTCAGATGGCGATCGCGACAGGCTTACACGGACAACCGACTCCAGAGCGGATTGCAGATCCTGAATATAAGACGTGCTTCTCTCGTTGACGATCACCAGATCCACTGCGAGCTGCTTCATCCGCCAGTAGGAATGGGCGCGGATCAGTTGGCGTACGGTCTCTAGGTGTTCGGCCTCGTCGATCCTGCATAGCACGATCGGCAAGTCGCCGGAGATCCCGTGCGCCCAAAGCGCCGATGGTCCAAGATCGTTGCGCTTGAGGATTTCAGGCGATGGCCGCAGCGTCGGATCGGAGTAGATGACGCGATTGGCCAGGCGCTGGAAGAGATGCGCCTCGTCCGATGTGATTCCGAGATGATGGAGTTGCACCTGAGCCTGGGTCCAGGCCAAGGTGGCGGCACGTTCAAATGCCGAAACGTCGTGGTGCTTGTCGGCGAGGCCGATTACCTCATCGCGCGAACGAGCGAGCAGCGTCCAAAATGACACACACACGGTCGCGCCCGGCGGGATGCGAACGCGCCGGCGGATGCTAAAGACCGGATCGAGGACCGTCCCGACCGTGTTTGAAAGAGGCCGGCCGTAGCTGATGGAAATCGGCGAAGACACGCCGTTGCCTCGTCCGAGGAAGCGCGCGCGGTCGGTCTCGAATTGCGGCTCTCCGGCGGCCTCGCCTTCCAAGACAGCCAGGTGGGCGGCCCATACTTCCGGTTCGTCCGGTGATCGTCTTCGACGGGTAGCCAGAAGCGCACCTAGTTCAGGCACCAACTCGGTCTGTACAAATAGCTTTGAAAATACGGGATGCGCCGCATCGTCGTTCGATGGCGTTAAGACAACCTCCGAATAAGACGTTACCTCGATCTCGCGCGAGCGCGCCCCAAGATTTGAAATCGATACGCGTCTGACCTCCCCGTCATCCTCCGGCGATACGACGACATCGAGAGTCGTCGTAAGGGTCCCATCACGCCTTGTAATTTCGGCGCGGTCCTCCGAAAACGCCACTTCATAATTGTCCGGCCTGGCGCCGCTGGGCTGAAAGCCCGCGGACCAAACAGAGCTGCTTTCGACATCTCGCAGATAAACATACGACCCCCAAGGATCGCAGGTGACGTCTTCGCGCCAACGCGATACGGCGAGATTGCGCCAGCGGCTGTACCCCGATCCGGCGGCGGTGATCATGACGGCGTAGTGGCCGTTCGACAGAAGATGGCTGCGCGGGACCCGATCGTGCGGCGAGCGGAAGCGGCGCAACCTAGGGGGCACCAGCTCGCGGATCTGCGCTGTCTGACTTACTTCTTCGGCGCGCACCCATTTGACGGCAACATCGCGCGGCGGCCGTTCCTGCAGCAAAAGCTCGGTCGCCTGGACGATCGGATTGGCATGAAAGCGCGTTCGCATCTTCCCTCCGCAGAGCGTGTTTGCGATGGCGACCAAGCTCATCCCTTGATGGTGCGCCATATAGGCACGCACGATGGCAACACTTTTGCCCTCTGGGATACGGCCCGGCGTATAGTCCAGGGCCTCATACCAGCCGTAACGGCCACACCCACCCATGTCGGCCAGACGGGAGAAATTTCGCACCGCGGCTGCCGGTTCGATCATGGAAGCGAGCGCCGTCGCATAGGGTGCGACGACAATGTTCTCGCTGAGCCCGCGTTTCAATCCAAGTCCGGGGACACCAAAATTGGAATATTGATAGGTGAGCTCGACATCGCGGAAATTGTACGCGGACTCCGAAATCCCCCATGGAACCCCTAGCTGAGCGCCATACTCGATCTGTCGGCTCACGATCAACCGGGCGGTTTGATGCAAAAGGCTCCCTTCGGGCTCGCGCATTACTAGTTCCGGCATCAGGTATTCGAACATCGACCCCGACCATGAGATCAGAGCCGAACCGCGGTCGATCGGGGTCACCGCACGCCCGAGTTTGAACCAATGTGTCGGCGCGATGTCGCCTTTCGCGATCGCGATGAAGCTCGCCAGACGCGCCTCGGACGCCAGCAGATCGTAACAGCTCGGATCGAGTGCGCCTTCGGCAGACTGATAACCGATCGAGAGCAACTGCCTGGCTGGATCCAAAAGAAAACCGAATTGCATCTCGTCAAAGAGTTGCCCGGCAACCTTATCGAGCCTTTCAATTCGTCGCATGAGAGCTTGGGCCGTAACCGCCGCTTGCTTCAATGCCGCAATGCAGCGGTCATTTTGCGCGACATCTTTGTTAGTGCCGCATGATGGTTGATCCGCTTTGTGCTGAATCAGATCTTCAATCAATGCCTCACAGTGACCCGGCAGATCAGCCAAAGTCAGCGCGCCGGATGAAGCCTCGCCAGCGGTGAGATGAATCCACGCCAGCAAACCATCGACGTCGCGCTGATGGTCCTGGACAGATGAAACAATGGCTTCTGCCCAAATCACCACATCGGCGAAGCCACCTATGTCACTATATCTATTCTCGAAAAGCGCTCGGGCGAGGTCTGGAAGCGTCTCGAACAGTCGTTTCAGGTTCGACAGTCGGACGGAAAAATCCGCCGGCGATTGCGCAGGCAATTTCAACGATTCCGCGAGTGAATCGAGCGCGATTTGAAGCGGCTTCCGGGTTTTCTCCAAAATTCTGCGATCGCTGTTCAGAGCGTTCAGAGAGTCTCGCGCGAGTTTCACCGCGTCCGCGATCCCGGCAAACGACTCCGGACCGATCAAAGGCGCCGCCAGCATTTCCCGGAAGGCGCCCCGCAGGACAATCAGATGCCCAGCAAGATTCCCGCTATCGACCGACGATATGTATTTTGGATCGAGCGGATAAAGGTCATGCGTGTCATACCAATTAAAGAAATGGCCGCGGAATCGCTCAAGCTTGGTCATTGTACCAAGCGTCGCTTCTAATCGATCGACGGCGGAGGTGAGCCCGAGCCAACCGAAATCTCGCGCGGCAAGAATCGAAAGAAGGTGGAGGCCTAGATTTGTCGGCGAGGTGCGGTGGGCCAGAACAGGCCGGGGATCCTCCTGAAAGTTGTCGGGCGGAAGCATGTGATCTTCCGCCGTCACGAATGTTTCAAAGAAGTGCCAGGTGCGCCGCGCCGTAAGGCGCAAGCTTTCCGTCTCCACGTCCGACGGCGAGCTCCGGTCGGGGCGTGGCGACCGGCTCACCCACCATGCGATGGCCGGCGACAGCATCCAGGCGCCGACCAACGGAGCCGCGATCAACCAAGACTGAATACCGGCGTAAGCAATGGCAACGGCCGCGCAAACAGACAATGCGACGACGCCGGCCATTCGCCGATAGAAGCCGACCAGTCCGAGTTCCCGATCGGAACTCGCCGCCGCGGCGGTCACCCACTCCAGCAATGCCCGCCGCAGATAAAGCCTCGACAACGTCCGGACAATTGCGTCGGCCATCAGCCAGGCCTGGTGTGCGAGCAGTGCCACTTGCAGGCCGAACTGCAACAAGGCGATTCTGAAATCCAGGCGAAGTGCGCGGAAGTGGCTGCCGGTCGTTATCCTGGAACGGCGCGGAATCACGCGTGCAACGAGAGGCAGGAACGCACTCAGCAGAAATGGAAGCAGAGCGAAGCCACTCCAGAGCAATGCGGCGACTGGCGGCAGCAGGAACCATCCGATCACGAGCGCAAGGAGACTTGCCAGCGCCGACAAAGTACGGCGAAGGTTGTCTACGAGTTTCCAGCGCCCAAGTGGTGGAATGTCGTCTTGGCCGACGCCACCGCCGCTCGCCGACTTGTTTCCGATGATCCAAGACAGCAACTGCCAGTCGCCGCGCGCCCATCGGTGCTGGCGGGATGCGGCAACGTCGTAACGCGACGGAAAATCCTCAAAGACTTCGACGTCGGAGACCAGCCCGGCGCGGGCAAAAATACCCTCCAGCAGATCGTGGCTGAGGACCGAGCTTTCCGCAATCCGGCCAGCGAGCGCAGCCTCGAAGCTATCCACCTCGTAAATGCCCTTGCCGCTATAAGAGCCCTCCTCGAACAGGTCCTGATAAACGTCGGACACAGCTGCCGCGTATGGGTCGATGCCGGTTTGGCTCGAGAACACGCGTTGATACAACGAGCCATCGCGCGCTGTGGGAAGTGATGGCGTCACGCGCGGCTGCAACACGCCATAGCCCTCGACCACACGGCGACACACGGGATCAAGCTTGGGTCGATTGAGTGGATGCGCCATTTTCCCGATCAGGCGTTTGGCGGCTCCAATCGGCAGCCGTGTGTCCGTGTCCAGGGTAATGACGTAACGAACACCCGGCGGCACCAGCGGTAGGCCACCGCCCACCGCCAAGAACGTGGTGTCCGTGGCGCCGCGCAGCAGCCGATTTAGCTCATGCAGCTTTCCGCGCTTGCGTTCCCATCCGATCCACTTGCCCTGACCCTCATTCCAGAGCCGCCGGCGATGGAACAAGAAAAAGCGGGGCCCGTGAGGTGCTGGTCCGTATTGTTTGTTGAGACGAACAATTCCCTCTATCGCCGCGCCCAAAAGCTCATCGTCGTCTGCTGCGTTCTCGGTGGCTGAGTCGGTCCAATCCGATAGCAACGCAAACTGTATATCGCCATCCGGGCTGGCGAGATAATGGATTTCCAACCGCTCGATGAGTTCGTTGATTGCCGCGCTGCTCGTGAGTAGCGTCGGCACGACGACGATGGTGCGTAACTCACTCGAAACACCATCGCGCAGCTCCAGCCCGGGGAGCACCGCAGGGCCAAACCGATCTGTGACCGCGCGGTTCACCAGGGTAATCGCCGCGTCTACCGAAATAAAGAGGCCCAGGAACGCAAGCGGCAGGAAAAACGATCCATCGGCGCCGGCCAAACTGACTGCTAGTAGTGCCAGCACCAGAAGCAGCCCGGCAACGACCACAATAGTTACGAGATAGCCTGATATTCCCACCGCCGCATTCGCGCGCACCAGCCAATCCCGCATCGGAGCCCGAAAGCCAAGTTTCTGTTCGAACGCCCGCCGTCCTTGCCCGATCAAGTAATAACCGGGATCGCGCCGGCGCGGATCTGGCTCAGCCGTTCCGGTTTGCTGATCAGCGTCGGCACGTTTTGCAATTAGGATTGCTTCACGGGCGATATCAATTTCCGACCGAGCCGACCCGCGCGCAAGGTCCTCAATAGCGCGGCGATACCGATCGCGCGTTGGGAAATCCATGTCGGCGACGTCGCTGCCGGCCCGTAACTCCTCGTCGACCAGACTGACGCATTCGAAGAAATCCGCCCAATCGAGTTCGGATATGAGCCGCATGCTAGTGACGATGTTGCGCACAGTGACGTTGGCCGCGCCTTGCCGCCGGTGCTCTTCGCGCACGATCTCATTGGCGTTGGTGCCCTGCGAACTCAGCCGCTCGTCCAGCCACAGAAGCGCCGGTGTCGTCGCCGGATCTTCATCGCGCAATCGGTGGACGAGCTGAACCGCAAAAGATCTCGTGAGCGATGAATGTGCAAACTCTCGCAGAGCCGCGGCGGCCACCTCGGGAGACCTTATCCCTGTACCAAGTAGACGCTCGGCCAAAGCGTCGGCAGCGTCACGCGATACTTGGCTGCCCACGATGAGATCGGCCAACCGCCGCAGATTCTCAACCAGCACAACACGAATCGTGATTGCGAGAGCCCATAGCTCGCCGATTGTCAGCGGCTGAACTCGCTGATAGGCCAACACGAAGCGTCGAAGCATCTCCGCTTCAAAACGGCTGTCCGTATGCGCAACAAAGGCCCAAGCCACTTCGAAGATGCGCGGGTATCCTTTAAACGGACCTTCCGCCAGCTTGGGCAGTTGACGGTAATAGCTCGGTGGAAGATCGGTTTGGATCTCGCGAATCTGATCTTCCGCAAGATGAAAATTATCGACCAGCCATTCGGCCGCTGGGGTAATGGGCCGCTTATCCTTGATGGCGGCTGCGATAACATGATAGGCGCCGAGAAGGGCTTCATCGTTGTCGCGAACCCGCTTTGCTAGAGGCCGCCCTCTCTCCGGTTGCGAACTGACGGACTGAGCAGCAGCCAAGCTCTCGGCGTGTTGTTCAAGGCGCTCGACGCTGAAAAGCTCTTCACGGATTGCTTCTTCGTTGGCCCATGGTGGAGCCGTGGATATCTTTGGTAGGAAGCTTGCGAATGGCCTGTTCAAATGAACCTCGCGACCTCGGAAATCGATGATATTGCGAGGAAACTTGAGAAGCGGGGACTATTAAGGCTGGCTTTGCAGTCTATGTGTTCCCATATAGGTATGCCGCAAACACATCAAGCAATTCGATCCGGCATGTGTGCGTTGCACCCCTGGGATTGAGCTTGAGGTATCCGGCGAGCTCTGTTGGCCCTTCCGTAAATTGATCTTTCGCACCTCGAAACTACACCACCTCCGTCAGCGTGACGTAGGGAACTAGCGAACAGGCGATCGGTGCATAGTAGAGAACTGCTGCGAAAGCTCTCTCAGCGGAGTTCCTAGGAGCAACCTTAACGGGCGAGAGATCAAAGAATCGAAATCCGACAGCCAATGGTTTGGTCCAACAAAGGACCGGCCCACGTGATCCTACGTCCGGTGCTCCTGCAAAAAATGGCAGAGCTTGTCCGTCCCCGCATGGATCAGGTTGTATTAGGTTTGCGGCGCCGTTTTGCTGATTATCTGGTAATGCCTGTCGTGTCGGCTGCCCCTCATGTGCCGGCGCGGTAAGCAGACTGCCTCACGCAGCATGATTGGAGTAGCCGACGCAGTTATCGGCAATTTCTGTCACGAATTCTGCGCCGGGCTTTGCAGGAAAATTTTGGTCCATACGCCCGTCGCATCGCTGCGAGATGCTTCAAAGCATTACTGCCGATAAACCAGGTTATCGGAACCAATCCTGCACCCGTAGCGCATACATCCCTGCATTCGTCGACAGCAAATAAATCGCACAACCGACGAGTGCCCCGACGATCGTGCCGTTTATGCGGATGTACTGAAGGTCGCTGCCGAGGACCAATTCGAGGCGGTCCGATACAGTCCGCGCGTCCCAGTTTTTTACGACCTCGGCGATTAGCGATCCGATCTCGCCACGGTATTGGATCAATTGTGATGCGAAGCCCTCGATAAGGTTTTCGATCAGGGTGCGGATAGATGCATCTTCCCGCATCGAATGACCTAGAGCGATTATTTTGGAATGGAGCGCCGAGCGGACGCTCGACCGCGGGTCAGACAATTCTTGCATCATCCGCTCCGAAAGCCCACCCCAGACGGATGCGATCCAGGCCCTCACCTCCGGATCATCAAATAGCAGGTTTTTGAGACGTTGGATTTTTTCACTCTGTTCGGGTGACCTCATCAAATCGTCGGTTAGTTTCGCAACTGCTGCTCGAAACTGATTGCGAGCGTCGTTGTCGCGTTGTCGTAAGCGGTGCAATAGATCGATTGTGCCGTCTACGGCCTCAGCTGCGATACGTCGATCGATGGTTTTGGGAATCCACCAGCGACTATGTTGCGCCACCATTTCATCGATTTGAGTTCTATGTGTCGCGATCCAGTTCTCAATCGTTTGCGCTACCTTTTCAAACAAAACGTCACTCTCTTTGCTAGTTGTAAGAACGTCGATCAGGCGAGCCAGCAGCGGCGCCAGATCCAGCCTTCGCAACTGTTCGCCGACAGTCTGCTGGATGAATTCGCTCTGCGCGCTGTCGCCAGCGGCGAGCAAACGCTTCAAGACTGTGACAATCCGGTCGGCAACTATCGATGCGTTTTCGGGCGATGTTAACCACGCGGCTATTTTTGCCGTGAAATCCGCCTGCCTCACTTTTGGGAGTATGACTTCTGGGATAAGAAAATTGCGCTCGACGAAGGAACCAAGCGAGCGTCCAATCCGATCCTTGTTGCTTGGCAAAATGGCGGTGTGCGGAATTGGAATGCCGAACGGGTGGCGGAACAGCACAGTGATCGCAAACCAGTCGGCTAACCCTCCAACGATTCCAGCTTCCGCCCCCGCGCGCACTAGCTGGACTAGCCACCCTTGCGAAGGTTCGAAGCGCGTTGCAACTGCGATCGCGACCATGAGGATCAAGAGTCCCGTTGCAAGCATACGATTGCGCCGTAACGCACGTCGCACCTGGGTCTCGTCCGCAGGTGATAGTCGCGGGATCGGTGGATGTCGCACGTCTACGGAAGTCATGGGATGTCTCGCACCTGTGTGGGACGATTAACACGGAACCGTGAATCGCGTCGGTCGAAACAGAGCGTAAGCGGGTGATCGTCGCTAAATCGCCAGCAAATCTTCAGCTTAAAAATGACCATAGAAGTCGTGTCATATTCTACAAACTGCGCCGGTGCCCCGCTTGGCCCAACCACAAGCAGGGAATTTTTTTGGCCCATCCACGGAACCGGCCCGTCGCCTACCGCATTTATGGGATTGGATGGGGACCCCCATGACAATACAGGCCGATCACAGCCGCCACGGGACGCGCGATCAGCTAACGCTCCTAATCGCGGCGGCAATTGTGCTTCTGTTCTTCGCGTGGACGTTGGACTAACGCGCCGCGCTAAACTCAGACCGGCGCGCCCTGCGAAAAAAGCAGACGTCGCCGTTCAGGTCACTTCGGCGGGGCTTGGGTTTTGGGGTCAGAGGCAGACATTCGGGCGACCCTCAAGCACCGTCCCCATCCCAATGTCGGGCGTTGGCTATCCCAGTTCGAACGTGGTCACACCGTACACTCGCTCGAGTGCGACGGGCCGGATCGGACCGGAGTACATCCGCGCAGTTTCAAATACGGGCGCAAGCCCTTGCGCCCTGGCGAGCGCCACTGCGGCGCTGTTCGGTTGCGGCACATCAAGGAACACCTCGCCAGCCACGGGTCCAACCAGCGCCGCAAATACAGCTTCGGCCGCGAACGCCTACACCGCCGGAAGAATGAAGAAGAATCGGATCAAAACCCTGGCCGGGGATCGCGTGACGGTAGAAGTGTCAACCTACGATTTGGAAAAGGGGCGAGTGATCTTCCGCCACAAGGACGAACGCGCCGGATCGCTGAGCCGTCCGCCGCGGCGTCACCAGTTCCGGCGGCGGTGAGGGCCAATGGCTGGTGATGCGCCTGATAATGGCGAAGACCTTGCGGCAAAGGGAGGCGGGGCGATGCGGATTTTCATCTTCAAATCCGAGGCAAGCCCTGATCTGGGTGCGTTTAGCAACGATCTGGCTGGCCTCCAATTACCGAGTCAGTTCAAGCCCTGGCGTGTGGTAGGCGCCATCGCGCCCCACCGGGATCCTCCGTACAAACTTTCGCGCGACGTGATCGAGGCGGCGATTGATGCCCGAGGCTTTCAGCTTTTTCGCCTGAGCAAAAAGGATTGAGGACTGCGCTGTCGGCGATGCTCCAGGCACGATGCTAACGCCCCTCGAGATCGAAGTGCCGCCGTGCCATTGGCAGGGGTCATCTCCGGGCAAACAAGCTCTGCAAACGTCAGGCCTTACGGTGTA
>Ga0207787_1000111_pt1 | contig 13047 bp, 10 predicted proteins | sample LuqExpMetageno77_FD_187834 | JGI IMG/M metagenome (GOLD analysis project Ga0207787, IMG submission 187834) | Tropical forest soil microbial communities from Luquillo Experimental Forest, Puerto Rico - Sample 77 (SPAdes) | ecosystem: Environmental > Terrestrial > Soil > Tropical forest ... | reverse complement strand
AGACCATCCGGTCATAGCGGCCGGATTTGAGATCATCCTGTAATCCGGAAAAATCGGAGATACCGCGCTCGTTGGCGGAAACGATTTCGCCGTCGAGTATGACATCATGCGACGCGAGCTGGCCGCAGGCGCCAGCGATGGTGGGGAATTTGTCCGTCCAGTCGAGGCCGGTGCGGGTTTTCAGGATTACCTCGCCGCCGGCGAGGCGGGCCTGGATGCGGTAACCATCGAACTTGATCTCATAGCTCCAGGCGCGACTGTCTGGCACCTTTTCGCGCAACGTGGCGAGGCTTGGCGGGATAAAGTCGGGGACCTCCGATTTGCGTTTGCGCGAGATTGCTTTCTTGGGCAACCTTGGCAAGGATTTCAAAGCCGACTTCGGCGACGGTGTGACGGTGCGGGGCGCCCGGCTTTTGGCGCGGTTTGACTGCCAGACCTTCTTCTTGTCGCCGGCGATCTGCGACATGGTGCGGCCGGTCGCCACCGAACGGTCCTTCTGCTCGAGAATGTCGCGGTCGGATTTCTTGCGGGCATACTTGTCGTCAGATTTGATCAACAGCCACGGCTCTTGCCGTTCGCCTGGGCGCTTGCGCATGCGCACTAGGTGCCAGCGGCCTTTGAGTTTTTCACCATAGAGTTCGAAATCGAGCTGACCCTTCTGCATGGCGCGGTGCGGGTCTTGCTCGGGTCTCCAGGTGCCGCGATCCCAGATCATCACGGTGCCGCCGCCGTATTCGCCTTCGGCGATGGTGCCCTCGAACTTGTTGTACTCGATTGGATGGTCTTCGACGTGGATGGCGAGCCGCTTGTCGCCGGGAACTAGGCTCGGCCCGCGCGTAACCGCCCAGCTTAGCATCACGCCATCAAGTTCGAGGCGCAGGTCGTAATGCAGCCGCGTCGCGTCGTGTTTCTGGATGACGTAACTGCCGTCTGTGCTTTTCGATTTGACATGTGACAGACTGCCGCGCGGCTCTTTGGTGCGGCTGAAGTTACGCTTGGCGCGGTACTTGGCGAGCCCAGCCACGGATCAATCCGGCTTGTTGCAAAGCTTCAGGTCGCGCACGAATGCCTTGTATGCCGCGTGGCGGTCACTGCGGTCAGGAATGCGCAAGAGATAGGACGGATGCACAGTTGCGATCATTCGCTCGCCGGACTGCAGCGCGATAGGATGGCCGCGGATCTTGTTGATAGCCTGCGGTTTGCCTAACACACCGCGGACCGCAGTGGTGCCAAGCGCGACGATTATATCGGGCTTGAGGATCGCCCGCTCCTGCTCGAGCCACCATTGGCAGCGGTCGATTTCATAGGCGTTCGGCTTCTTGTGCAACCGTCGTTTGCCGCGTTGCACGAATTTGAAATGCTTGACGGCGTTGGTCACGAACACCTGCCGGCGGTCGATACCCGCATCGGCGATCGCCTTGTCCAGAATATTGCCCGCCGGCCCGACAAAAGGACGGCCTGCGATGTCTTCCTTGTCGCCCGGCTGTTCGCCGACGAACATGATGCGCGCACGCCCCGGCCCTTCGCCGGGCACGACTTGCGTTGCATGCTTATAGAGCGGGCATCTCACACACTTGGCTTCCGCCCGTCGCAGACTCTGCAGAGTTGCAATCATCGCCATCCGTTAATTCCAGCCCATCTTAACCCGGGGGCAGGACATATTCTAACGGGGCAGGAACGAGGCCGGACAGGCTGACCACAAAACGTATCAAGGTGGCTATTGGCGCCTAACTATAAGCGCCCCATCAAAGCCAGAAATCACAGCGATTACCAGGATGGTGTCGACCAGTTCGCCCGGTCCATAACCCCCGGCCCGCGTTGTAAGGCCAGCGCGGCGATCCGCTTTGCAACGATTTCGACGCACTCGGGGAACACGGTTGTGCGCTACCGTAACCAGCGATGAGAGGCATTCGAAATGCCGGGCCGCAAACCCAAGCGATGGTCTAGCCGAGTCACCAAGCAGAGCAACGCACTCGATCTGGAACAGGGCGTCTTTAAATTGCGCAGTCCGAAACGCATCGCTGCTTCGCTCAAGCGCTCTGCCGAACGCAGCAAGCGGCGCAAGTCGGATCCCTATCGTTCGGCGATGTCGATGCTGACCTTCTACATCAATCGGGCCGGCAAGAGCCTGCCGCCGGCGCGCAAGAAGGTGTTGCAACGGGCGAAGGGCGAGCTGCGCAAGCAGTTCGGCAGAGCCGGTTAGCGGAGCTACCACATAACTGGCCGCGGAACTGATGACCACGGCCAGCTACAGCTCGGGCCGGGCGACCTGGGACAATGCCAGCCTTGTGCCGACCCGATCGAGGCTCTCTTCAGCGTAGGCAGCGTCTCTTTGTCTTTCCTGTAACCGTCTGAATCTTTTGTAGAATCGTTCGATGCTTGACTCTCGCTCACGGACGGGAGTTTTATTAGAACAAAACATGAACATTGATGGTGCCGATGTTTGCTGGAGTGCCAGCCACCCTTTGCCGCCTGCGGGATGCGGTGGCGAGGATCGAAGGGCATGAGACCAATCTCATCGCGGCACGGATGCTCAGCTTGGGCGTCCGTCCGATCGACAACGTGCTGCAGGGCGGACTGACCCCGGCCAGCCTGCACGAGGTGGCGCCAGCAGGGCCACGCGATATCGGCGCGGCTATTGGCTTTATCGTGGCGCTGGCATCGCTTGCCGGCCGCCAAACGCTCTGGATCCAGACCGACTTCGCGGCGCGTGAGGCCGGCACGATCTATGGCGCCGGTTGCGATCCTTTCGGCTTGCCGGCGCGCGAGCTTCTGATCTTCAAAGTCGCGCGTCCACTCGATGTGTTGTGGGCGATGGAAGAAGCGCTCAAGTGTCGCGCACTTTCGAGCGTCGTCGCCGAATTGCCAGACGATGCATCAATCGCTGATCTCAACGCCACGCGCCGGCTGACGCTCGCGGCGCGCGCCGGCGGCGGCTTCGGTTTCCTGCTGCGCCATCGTTCGTCGTTGCTCACCAGCTCGGCGGAAACGCGCTGGCATGTCGCCGCAGCAGCAAGCCGTCCCGATCGCTTCGGTGGGCTGGGCCGCACCGCCTTCGTGCTCTCGCTCACCAAAAACCGGCGTGGCCCCATCGGACAATGGACCATCATTTGGAATCACCATGAACGCGTCTTCTCGGCGTTTTCTCTCGGTGTGGCTCAGGCGGCTTTCGACCGACCGGATCGAACGCCGCTTGCCTGCGTCGGATGAGACGCCGCGCATTATTGTCAGGCCGGTCAAGTCGGCGTTGCGCATATGCGCGTTCAACGACGCGGCAGCAGCGCTCGGCTTGAAGCTCGGCATGCCACTCGCCGATGCGCTTGCGATGTATCCCTCGATCGCCGTACATGAGGCCGACCATCAGGCCGATTCCGCGCTCCTTGAGGCGGTCGCCGACTGGTGCGACCATTATACGCCGCTGGTCGGCCTTGATCGGCCCGATGGATTGATCCTCGATATCAGCGGCTGCGCGCATCTGTTTGGCGGCGAGACGGTGCTTGCCCGCGACATCGTCGTGCGGCTCGCCCGCCAGGGATTGCAGGCGCAGGTGGCGATCGCCGGCACGGTCGGCTGCGCCTGGGCCATGGCGCGCTACGGCACGGCGTCGCTAGTGCCGGAAAATGCGTTGGGCGAGGTCTTGTTGCCGCTGCCGCTCACCGCCTTGCGGCTCGACGACGAAACCGTCGCCGCCTTGGCGCAAGCTGGGCTCAGACAAATCGCCGATGTGGTGAATCGTCCACGCGCGCCTCTCGCCGCGCGTTTCGGCGAAGGATTCCTCCGCCGGCTCGATCAGGCGTTAGGTCGCGAAAATGAATCGATTAGGCCGCGCCTGCCACTGCCCAGCTACATGGCGGAGCGCCGTTTTACGGATCCAATTGCGCTCGAATCTGACGTACTCGCCGCCCTTGGACAGCTCGCGCGCGAACTCGGACATGTCTTGGAGCGGCGCGGCGAGGGCGCGCGGCTGTTGCAGGCCGTGCTGTTCCGCGCCGACGGCAAGGTTTATCGGCTGGAGGCACGAACCGGACAGCCGTTGCGCGATCCCGAACGCATCCAGCGGCTTTTCATCGAGCGACTGGCGGTGATCGGTGACGAGTGCGATCCCGGCTTTGGTTACGACGTGATCCGGCTGTCGGCGCTGGTTTCTGAGCCGTTCGAGCCGACGCAAAGCGGCTTGGTCGGACCTGACACCCAGGCCGAGCTCGCGCATTTGGTTGATCGCTTGAGCGCTCGCTTTGGGTCGCGCCGCCTCACGCGGTTGGTGCCTCAGGACACCCATATTCCCGACTATGCGGTAGCCGCGATCCCGGCGCAGGCCGCGCGCCAGGATGCCGCCGTTGCGCCGGTCGAGCAGGAAAGCCGCGCTCTGGCGCGGCCGCTGCGCCTGTTCGAGCGACCCGAGCCGATCGAGGTGGTCGCCGAAGTGCCGGATGGCCCACCGATACGGTTTCGCTGGCGGCATGTGCTGCATGACGTGGCTGTCGCGGAAGGGCCGGAGCGGATTGCCATGGAATGGTGGCACGACGATCAGGGCCATGCGCTCACGCGCGATTATTTCCGCGTCGAAAGTAAGGAAGGCGCGCGTATGTGGCTTTACCGGGAAGGGCTATTCGAGCGGGAGACCGTAAAGCCGCGCTGGTTCCTGCACGGTCTGTTTGCGTGAGCGTTTGTTATGAGTGCGTATGCCGAGTTTGCCGTAACTACCAATTTCTCGTTTCTGCGCAGCGCCTCTGAGCCGGAAGAACTGGTGGCGCGGGCCAAGGCGCTGGACCTTGCCGGCCTCGGCATAGCTGACCGCAATTCGGTTGCCGGCGTGGTGCGCGCCCATGTCGTGGCGCAGGCAAACGCTTTCAGGATCGCTCCCGGCGCCCGATTGGTCTTTGCCGACGGCACGCCAGACATCCTCGCCTTTCCGCAGGATCGCGCCGCTTGGGGCCGGCTGACGCGGCTGTTGTCGCTCGGCAAGCGCCGCGCCGAGAAGGGCGAGTGCGTTCTGAATCTGCCCGACCTGTGGGAGTTCATCGCCGGACTCAATCTCATCGTGATGCCGCCGGTGCGTATCCATGCCGAGGCGTTGGGCAGCCTGCTCGACAAAGTGAGAAAAAATGCCTCGCGCCGTTCGCTCTGGCTTGCGGGCAGTATGCTCTATCGCGGCGATGATGCGCGCCGCCTGGCTAGACTCGCCGACATTGCGCGTGATGCCTTACTGCCGCTGATTGCGGTCAACGACGCGCTTTATCACGTACCGGAACGGCGCGCGCTGCAGGATGTCGTCAGCTGTATCCGCGAGCATGTCACCATAGACGCTGCCGGCAAGCGGCTTGAGGCCAATGCCGAGCGGCACCTCAAGGGCGCGGGGGAAATGACGCAACTGTTTCGCGTCTATCCTGGCGCAATTGCCGAGACGCTTCGCTGCCTCGAGCAATGCCGGTTTTCGCTCGACGAGCTCAGGCAGACGGAATATCCGGAGGAAACACGCAAAGGCTTTGCCACACCGCACGAGGCTCTCATCCATTACGCCGAGGAGGGCGCGCGGCGGCGTTTCCCAGAAGGCATGCCGCCCAAGGTGCGTCATGCCCTTAACGAGGAATTGCGCATCGTCGGTGAACTCAATTTCGCGCCGTTTTTCCTCACGGTGTATGACATCGTCAATTTCGCGCGCCGCGACGACATTGGCATCCTCTGTCAGGGCCGCGGCTCGGCCGCCAACTCGGTGATCTGTTATTGCCTCGGCATCACTGAGATCAATCCGGCAAGCGTCGATCTATTGTTTGAGCGTTTCGTGTCGGCCGAGCGGCGCGAGCCGCCCGACATCGACGTTGATTTTGAGCATGAGCGGCGCGAAGAGGTCATCCAGTATATCTACCGGACCTACACGCGGGAGCGCGCCGGGCTTGCCGCCACTGTGATCTGCTACCGCGGACGCAGCGCTATCCGCGACGTCGGCAAGGTGTTCGGGCTTTCCGACGACGCGCTCGGACGGCTCGCCGGTCTGTGGGGCTGGTCGATGACCGGCGTCGCCGATGAGCGTCGCGCCGGTCTCGACATGGCCGATCCGCGGCTCGCCAGGATGATAGCGCTGGCCAAGGAGCTGATGGGTTTTCCGCGTCACCTTTCTCAACATGTTGGCGGCTTCGTCATCACGCGCAGCCGGCTCGACGAGGTCGTGCCGATCGAAAACGCGGCGATGGAAGACCGCACCGTCATCGAATGGGACAAGGAAGATCTGGAAGCGCTCGGCCTGCTCAAGGTCGACGTGCTCGGCCTCGGCATGCTGTCTTGCCTACACCGCGGCTTTGCCTTGTTGAAATCGCATTATGGCGTGACGCGCGATCTCTCGGTTCATGACGAAGACGAGGCGACCTACCGTATGATCCGCCGCGCCGACACCATCGGCGTGTTCCAGATCGAAAGCCGCGCGCAGATGTCGATGCTGCCGCGGCTTCGCCCGGAGACGTTCTATGATCTCGTTATCGAGGTTGCGATCGTCCGCCCGGGGCCGATCCAGGGCAAGATGGTGCATCCTTATCTGCAGCGGCGCGCCAACCCCGCCTTGGTCACTTATCCGTCGCCTGCGCCGGAATGCGGCGATCCCGATGAGCTGCGCGACGTGCTCGGGCGCACGCTTGGTGTTCCGTTGTTCCAGGAGCAGGCGATGCGCATCGCCATCGTGGCGGCTAAATTTGAGCCGGGCGAGGCCGACCGTTTCCGCCGCGCCATGGCGACGTTCAAGCGGGTCGGCACCATCCATTCGTTCGAGCAGAAATTCGTCGAGGGCATGACGCGGCGCGGCTACGCATTGGAATTCGCGCAAAGCTGCTTCAAGCAGATCCAAGGCTTCGGCGAATACGGCTTTCCGGAAAGCCATGCCGCGAGCTTTGCCAATCTGGTCTATGCCTCGGCCTGGATGAAGTGCCACTATCCGGACGTGTTCGCCGCCGCGCTGCTCAACAGCCAGCCGATGGGTTTCTATGCGCCGGCGCAGATCGTACGCGACGCGCAGGAGCACGGCGTCGAAGTGCGCACGGTCGATGTCAACGCCTCGAACTGGGACTGCACGCTGGAAGACGGCCGCAAGGCTGCCGGGCATTTGTATCCGCGGCACGCCGATATGAAAACCGATATCCATTCGGACAAAGCCTTGCGGCTCGGCTTTCGGCAGATCAGCGGCTTTTCGGAAGACGAAGCCCGCCTGATCGAGACGCTGCGCGGCAATGGCTTCGACTCGGTGCGCGACCTCTGGCTGCGCACGCGGCTCAAGCCGTCGACGCTCGAGCGTTTGGCGGCAGCCGATGCCTTCCATTCGCTCAGTCTTACTCGACGCGAGGCGTTATGGGCGGTGTGCGCGCTGAGAAGGGCGGGGGATAAAGACGACCTGCCGCTGTTCGGGCGCGTCAGCATGCCGGAACTCGAACCGGATACGGAGCTGCCCGCGATGCCGCCCGGCCAGCAGGTGGTGGAGGATTATCGCAATCTCCACCTGTCGCTGAAGGCGCATCCGGTATCTTTCTTGCGCGCTGATTTCGCGGCAAGAGAAATTCTGCGCAACGAACAATTGCCCGGCATCGCTTCCGGATGCCGCGTGACGGTCGGCGGCTTGGTGCTCGTGCGCCAGCGCCCCGGCACCGCCAAGGGCGTCATTTTCGCAACGCTGGAAGACGAAACCGGCATAGTCAATGTCATCGTTTGGCCGAAGGTATTCGAAGCTTTTCGCCCCGTTGTGCTCGGCGCGCGGCTGATCAGCGTCACTGGTAAGCTGCAGAATGCCGAGAGCGTAATTCATGTGGTGGCAGAAAAGGTCGAGGATCTGACGCCGTTGCTGCGCTACTTGTCGGAGGATGCCACCGCGGCGCCGGTTATCCGCCGTCGCCACCCACGCGCCGGCGATGCGCTGGTTACTCTGTTCAGGGAGCAACCGGCCCTGGCGGGCCCCGAGGAAGCCATGCCGAAAGGGCGCAATTTTCACTGACTCCGGGCAAGTTCCAGCCCTCGCATTCGCATGCGGCAAATTGACCTAGCTCAAGGCGACTGCCGCCTACAGTCCTAATGATACGCCCATCATGGCGGCCCACTCTTCGCCGGGCCGACAGCGACGTGAGGCTCAATGTTCCAAGTCCGCATCCATGGCCGTGGTGGGCAGGGCGTCGTCACTGCCGCGGAAGTCCTCTCGGTCGCCGCCTATCTCGAGGGAAAGCACGCGCAGGCCTTCCCCAGCTTCGGCTCCGAGCGCAAGGGCGCGCCGGTGGTCGCCTTCTGCCGCATCGACGACAAGGAAATCCGGCTGCGCGAGCCGATTCTAGAGCCTGACGCGCTGATCGTGCAGGACCCCACGCTGTTCAAGGCGATCGACGTCTGCCAGGGTTTCAAGCCGGGCGGCTATCTGCTGGTCAACAGCAACCGCAGCCTGAGCGAGCTGCATCTCGACGTCGTCAAGCAAATGCCTGCGGGTCATGTGCTGACCGTGCCCGCTTCCGAGCTTGCGCTTAAACACATCGGCCGTCCGCTGCCGAACGCTGCGCTGCTCGGCGCATTCGCTGCACTCACCGGAATCGTCCATCTCAAATCGGTCGTCGCCGCCATCCGCGACGCGTTCGAGTCTGAAAAGATTGCGAACGCCAACGTCGCCGCCGCCACGGCTGCGCACGACGCCATCGCCAGCGTCACTGCGGCCGCCTGAAGGATCTCCGCCATGCGCAAGCAGATCGAAGGTTCACGGGCGATGGCGGAGGCGGTCGGGCTGTGCCGTCCGGAAGTGATCTGCGCCTACCCGATCACCCCGCAAACGCATATCGTCGAGGGCCTCGGTGAGATGGTGCGCACAGGCGAAATCAAAAACTGCGAGTTTATTAACGTCGAATCAGAGTTCGCAGCGCTGTCGGTCGCGATTGGCGCATCCGCCGCTGGCGCGCGCGCCTATACCGCCACGGCCAGCCAGGGCCTGCTGTTTATGGCGGAGGCGGTCTACAACGCTTCCGGCCTCGGCCTACCGATCGTAATGACGCTCGGCAACCGTGCCATCGGCGCGCCGATCAACATTTGGAACGATCATTCCGACGCGATGGCGGTATGCGACTCCGGCTGGATGCAGCTGTTTGCCGAGACCAACCAGGAAGCCGCCGACTTGCATATCCAGGCCTTCCGCCTCGCCGAGGAATTGTCGATGCCAGTGATGGTCTGCGTCGATGGATTCATTCTCACTCATGCCGTCGAGCGCGTGGATGTTCCCGAGCAGGCCGACGTCGACGCTTACCTACCGCCGTACGAGCCGGTGCAGGTGCTCGATCCAAACGATCCGATCTCGATCGGCGCCATGGTCGGGCCGGACGCCTTCACAGAAGTGCGCTATCTGCAGCACTACAAGCAAACGCTAGCGCTGCGGCTGATCCCAGAATACGCAGCCGAGTTCAAGAAGAAGTTCGGGCGCGATAGCGGCGGTCTGCTGCGCACCTACCACACTGAGGACGCCGAGCTGATCGTGGTCGCCATGGGTTCGGTCAACGGCACCATCAAGGACACCATCGACGAGATGCGCGCCGACGGGCTGAAGGTCGGCCTCGTCACGCTGGTTTCGTTCCGGCCGTTCCCGACAACGGCGCTGCGCGAAAAGTTAGTGCGCACGCGCAACGTCGTGGTGATTGAGAAGAGTCTGGCAGTCGGCATGGGCGGCCCGCTCGCCAACAACGTCGACCTCGCCTTGCGCAATGTGGCTGGCGCTCCGCAGGTGCATTCGGTCATCGCTGGTCTCGGCGGCCGGCCTATCACGCGCGCTTCGCTGCATCGCGTGCTGCGCCGCGCTTTCGTGCAGCCCTGGGAAGGCTCGCATTTCCTCGACCTCAACGAGGAAATCGTTGCCAAGGAATTGCATTACGTTCGCAAGGTGCGGCGCTCGGGTCCGACCGCCGAAAATATTCTGCGCCGCCTCGGCCAAGCCGCCGAAAAAGCCGCCGTATAGGGAAAAGCTGGTGCAACAACGTACGACAACAATGGATGCGACGCAAAAGTTGCACTTCTACCAGAAGGGCACCTTCACCGTCGGCAATCGTCTCGTCTCCGAAGAGCAACGCTCGGTGCAGGCTTCGACTGATCGCTCGAACGCGCTCACCTGCGGCCACCGTGCCTGCCAGGGCTGCGGTGAAGCGCTCGGCGCGCGCTACGCTATGGACGCGGCAATGCGCGCGACCGGCGGCAATGTGATTGCCGTCAACGCCACCGGCTGCCTGGAAGTGTTCACTACGCCTTATCCGGAAACCTCATGGCAGACGCCCTGGTTGCATTCGCTGTTCGGCAACGCCGCCGCAGTCGCCACCGGCGTTGCCGCCGCGATGCGCGTCAAAGGTCGCCGCGAGGTACGAGCACTGGCGCAGGGTGGGGACGGCGGCACCACCGACATCGGCTTCGGCTGTCTTTCCGGCATGTTCGAACGTAACGATGATGTGCTCTACATCTGTTACGACAACGAAGCCTATATGAACACCGGCGTGCAGCGGTCCTCGGCGACGCCACCGGCTGCGCGTACTGCGACCACGCCCGCTATGGGCCCGCAGCCGGGCAACGTTTTCGGCACCGGCAAGAACGTGCCCAAGATCGCCGTCGCGCACGGCATTCCTTACGTCGCCACCGCCACGGTCGCGGATTTGCACGACCTCGAACGCAAGGTCATCAAGGCCATGGGTATCCATGGCGCGCGCTATCTGCACATTCATGTACCTTGCCCGCTCGGCTGGGGCTCGGCCTCGCACGATACCATCCGCCTGGCGCGGTTGGCCGTCGAGTGCGGGTTGTTCCCGGTGTTCGAGGCCGAGCACGGCGTCATCACCGGCTGCCGCAAGATCCGCCGGCAAGTACCGGTGGAGGAATACCTGAAGCCGCAGCGGCGCTTCGCTCATCTGTTCACCGAGGCAGGCAAGGAGCGTATCGGGCATCTGCAGGCTTTGGCCGACCGCAACATCGCCGAATACCATCTGGTCGATGCAGAGGGAGATGGCTGATGGGTCGCCCTTACGCGATCACGCTGGATGTCGGGTCGAGTCTGGCCAACCTCACCGGATCCTGGCGCACTGAGCGGCCTGTCTATGTCGATCGTCTGCCGCCCTGCAACAACGCCTGCCCGGCCGGCGAGAATATACAGCAGTGGCTGTATCACGCTGAATCGGGCGATTACGAAACCGCATGGCGCACGCTTACCCAGGACAATCCGCTACCAGCCGTGATGGGCCGAGTTTGCTATCACCCGTGTGAAGGCGCCTGCAACCGCGCGCAGATCGACGAAGCGGTCGGCATCAATTCGGTCGAACGCTTCCTCGGCGACACCGCGATCCGCAACGGCTGGACATTCGCGCCGCCGCAAGCCGAAACGGGCAAGCGCGTACTGATCGTGGGCGCCGGCCCTTCCGGGCTATCCGCCGCCTATCATTTGCGGCGCATGGGCCACGCCATTGAAATTCACGAGGCCGGTCCCTTCGCCGGCGGCATGATGCGCTTCGGCATTCCGAAATATCGGCTGCCGCGCGACGTGCTCGATGCCGAGATCAAACGCATCACCGACCTCGGTGTCACCCTCAAGCTCAACAGCAAAGTCAACCGCATCATCGACAGCATGAAGGCCGGTAAGTTCGATGCGGCCTTCCTTGCGGTCGGCGCGCATATCGGCAAGCGCGCCTACATTCCCGCCGGTTCGGCGGCCAAGATTCTCGACGCGGTCTCGCTGTTGCGTTCGATGGAAGGCGAGGACAGACCGCTGCTCGGCCGCCGTGTCGTCGTCTACGGCGGTGGCAATACCGCGATCGATGCAGCACGCACCGCCAAACGGTTGGGCGCCACGGAGGCGATCATCGTTTACCGCCGCACCCGCGACCGCATGCCGGCGCACGACTTCGAGGTCGAGGAGGCGTTGCAAGAAGGAATCATGATGAAGTGGCTCTCAACCATCAAACGCATGGACGAGGGCGTACTCACGGTCGAGAAAATGCAGCTCGACGAGAAGGGCTTTCCGCAGCCGACCGGCGAGTTCGAAACCCTGGAAACCGATTCGCTGGTGCTGGCACTCGGCCAGGACGTCGATCTGTCGCTGCTCGACGGCGTGCCAGGATTGGAGATCAAGGACGGCGTGGTACAGGTCGACACGAATATGATGACCGGCCATGCCGGCATCTTCGCCGGCGGTGACATGGTTCCCTCCGAACGCACGGTCACAGTCGGTGTCGGCCACGGCAAGAAGGCCGCTCGCCACATCGACGCCTGGCTGCGCGGCGAAGCTTACATCGCGCCAGAGCGGCACGAGCTTGCCAGCATCGACAAGATGAACAGTTGGTACTACGCCGACGCACCGAAGACAGTGCGGCCGATGCTCGAAGTCGTCCGCCGGCAGAGCACCTTCGAGGAAGTGCAGGGTGGACTCGATGAAACCAATGCGCTCTACGAGGCGCGGCGCTGCCTGTCTTGCGGCAATTGCTTCGAATGCGACAATTGCTACGGGGTTTGCCCGGACAATGCGGTGATCAAGCTCGGGCCCGGTAAGCGCTTCAGATTCAACTACGACTACTGCAAGGGCTGCGGCGTATGTGCGCAGGAGTGCCCGTGCGGCGCTATCAAGATGATACCCGAGGAAATCTGACCGCCGGCGCTTGACCCGGGTCAATGCCGTAAGGCGTTTTTCTCAGCGGGATCATATTTTTTCAGCGTGATAATTCTAAGAGCAATGCAGGAGGATTTCATGCAAATCCGCAATGAACCCGCTGCGGCCGACGGCGACGATCTTCTGGCCTGCCGGATGGCCATGCTAGGTCTCGACCGCGACATCGTGGCCAACACCGACAAATACGCCTTCGCGGAAACGGGAACCTTGCGCGGTCGACCTTAAGCGCGACCCGAACAATCCAGTGTGGGAAACTTACTGCCCGAATGTCGGCCTCACCGCGGCCAGTTGGCTGACGGACTAAGCGTCAGACCTGCTCTGCATTGAGATAAGCCAATCGCGCGCCGCAAAAGGCGCAAATTACCCCTAGTCCGAGCGCGGTCAGCCCAGCGATAACGTCCACCGTGCCGCCG
>Ga0207787_1000110_pt1 | contig 13086 bp, 10 predicted proteins | sample LuqExpMetageno77_FD_187834 | JGI IMG/M metagenome (GOLD analysis project Ga0207787, IMG submission 187834) | Tropical forest soil microbial communities from Luquillo Experimental Forest, Puerto Rico - Sample 77 (SPAdes) | ecosystem: Environmental > Terrestrial > Soil > Tropical forest ... | reverse complement strand
GAAACCACCAAGGGGCTGTTACATGGCAAGGGCGACTGGAAAGAAGCTTAGACAGTGGACCAAAGAAGACCACCGCACGCTAAAGGCACATTCAAAGGCGAAGACACCTGTAGTCAAAATTTCCAAGGAGATGAAACGCACGGTCGGTGCCCTGCGCCAGCAAGCGCGCAGGCTTGGTATTGGCCTCGGGCATCAACGCTAGATTCACCCAACTAAACAACACGATCATCCCGACCGTCTATTAAACACACCGCCGCGCCCGGCATCTATAAGATCGTCGGGACGTTGCCGGTGTGTACCGAAAACCTAAATCCGAACGTAGCGGTGATGAAGCCCTGTCCCTTCCGAAAATCACATTCGGACGTATTGGTGATGCAGCCCGGCCAGAACGGGGATGGCAACGATCTTACCAGATCGTTGGGCAGCCCTGTCATTCCCGAAAACCTCATCCGCGGCAGATTCGTGTCATGACACAGAATCAGCGCATCATCCGACGCGATGCTTGCGATCCTCCATCTGCTCATGACGTTTGCCGCTGATCTGTTCCGGTCGCGGCGCCACCTTGAAGTCGAAAACCTGTTTCTTCGACATCAACTCAATATTGCTTTGAGACGTGCACCGCGCCGTCTGCGGCTGCATGGTAGCGACCGGGCGGTGTTGGTCTGGCTGACACGACTATGGCCAAGCCTGATCGGATTGGCCCGCGTGGTTCAGCCCGACACCATTCTGCGATGGCATCGCTCAGGATTTCGGGCCTATTGGCGCTGGAAATCTCGCGGTCAACCCGGGAGACCCAGAGTAAGCCGGGAATTACGCGAGCTCATCCAGCAGATGAGCAAAGACAATCCGTTGTGGGGCGCCCCGCGCATCCACGGCGAACTCCTCAAGCTTGGCTTCGAACTCGCTGAATCTACGGTCTCCAAGTACATGACCAAACATCGGGGACCGCCATCGCAGACGTGGCGGACATTCCTGCGCAATCATGCGAATGCCATTGCGGCGATTGATCTCTGTGCGGTTCCGACCCTGACGTTCGGGTGCCTTTTTGCGTTTCTTGTCGTGAGTCATGGTCGACGACGGCTGTTGTGGTTCGCGGTAACCACGCATCCGACGGCGGAGTGGCTAGCGCAGCAGATCGTGGAGGCATTTCCGTGGGACACGGCGCCGCGGTATCTGGTCCGGGACAATGATGCTGCGTATGGGCAAGCATTCACGAACCGAATCAGAACGATGGGGATTCGCGACCGCCCGATCGCACCGAGATCGCCGTGGCAGAACCCATATGTTGAGCGTCTGATCGGGACGCTTCGACGCGAGTGCTTGGATCATGTGCTGATCTTCGGTGAACGGCATTTGCACCAGGTGCCGAGGTTATACTCGCTGTATTACAATGAGACCCGCACGCACCTAGGATTGGCCAAGGACACGACGAGCTGTCCAACCGTCCGGATCCATCGTCATCACGCCAATTCTGTCCGGATTACATCATAGCTACGCCCGGATATGATTTTCGGGAGGGACAAGGGCTCCGCTCGCCACATAGGGCCTCACCATCTTCCTGGGATCGACGACACGATCGAATTCGGCCTCGCTGACATGGCCCAGCTTCAACGCCGCAGCCTTCAGCGTCAGATCGTTGTCCATGGCGTAGTGGGCGATCTTCGCCGCCTTGTCATAGCCGATCACCGGCGACAGGGCGGTCACCAGCATGAGCGAGCGCTCCACATATTCATGGATCTTTTTCAAATTCGGCTTAGTGCCCTCGATCAGGAACTTGCGGAAGTTCGCGCAGCCGTCGGTCATGATCGTGATCGAATGGGTGATGTTGTGGATCATGACCGTCTTGTAGACGTTCATTTCCAGGTAGCCGCTGGCCCCGCCAAAGCCAACGGCGACGTCGTTGGCCATCACCTGCACGGCAATCACTGTGAGCGCCTCGCATTGAGTCGGATTGACCTTGCCGGGCATGATCGAAGAGCCGGGCTCGTTCTCCGGGATCTGCAACTCGGCAAATCCGGCGCGCGGCCCGCACGACATCAAACGGATGTCGTTGGCGATCTTGTAGAGCGATACCGCCAGCGTGCGCAGCGTCCCGGACAGCTGCACCAGGTCGTCGTGGGCGCCCTGCACTGCGAACTTGTTGGGCGCGGGGACAAAGGGCAAGCCGGTCAGTTTTGCGATCTCCGCGACGGCCGCTTCGGCAAAGCCGGGCGCCGCGTCGATGCCGGTGCCGACCGCGGTGCCGCCGAGCGCCAACCGGTACACGCCCGGCAGCGTCGCCTCCATCCGTTCCAGGTCGTCCGACAACATCCCGGCATAGCCGGACCATTCCTGCCCCAGCGTCAACGGAACGGCGTCCTGCATGTGAGTGCGACCGATCTTGATGATGTCGTCCCACGCTTTTGCCTTCTTGCTGATGGCGTCGCGCAGTGCGCTGACGGCCGGAATCAGGCGCTGCTTCACGCCAATAGCCGAGGCGATGCACATGGCGGATGGGAAGTTGTCGTTCGACGACTGCGACATGTTTGCGTGATCGTTGGGATGGACCGGCTTGTGACTGCCGAGGGGCGTGCCGGCAATCTGGCAACAGCGGTTGGAGATGACCTCGTTGACGTTCATGTTGAACTGGGTGCCGCTGCCGGTCATCCAGACGTGCAACGGAAACATGTCGTCGTGCTTGCCGGCGAGGATTTCGTCGCAGGCTTGAATGATCAGCTTGTAGCGCTGATCGTCCAGTCGCTTGCCGTCGTGGTTCGCAATGGCTGCGGCTTTCTTCAAGATGGCATAGGCGTTGATCATTTCACGCGGGATCAAGTCCTGCCCGATGCTAAAATGCTCGAGCGAGCGTTGGGTTTGCGCACCCCACAGCTTGTCGGCGGGCACCTCGACGACGCCAAGGCTATCCGTCTCTTTTCTCATGCTGGCCATTTGATTTCTCCTGTGTGGGAGTCACTCGCTGAAAATTCGCAGCTTATCGCTCGTTGCATCACAGCACCACGAACGACCACGGCACCGTGATCACCAGGAAGCAGATGAGAAAGATGAGGCCGAAGATCGTGCCCATCCTCCAGTAGTCCGCCGATGGCAGATAGCCGCTCCCATAGTAGATAGGGCTCGGGCCCGTGCCGTAAGGCGTGATGATGCCCATCAGCCCGAGTTGCGTCGCCAACAGCAGCGCCAATTGCAGGCCGGAAATCCCCGGAATGGCGGTGCCGACCGCGAGCATCACTGGCAGCAGCGCCGTGGTGTGAGCGGTCGTGCTAGCGAACAGGTAATGCAGCACCCAGAACGCCACGATTAGCGCCACCATGGCGACGGTCGGCGGCGTTCCGACGAGCTGATCGCCGATCAGGTGGGCGAGCCAGCTCACAAAGCCGACCCGGCTCAATCCGTCGGCCAGCGCGACCAGCGTGCCGAACCACACAAAAGTATTCCATGCCGCGCTGTCGGTAAGCATGTCGCGCCACGAGAAAGCGCCGGTCGTCAACATCAGGCAAACGACGGCCAGCGCCACGGTGGTCGCGTTGACATAGGCGGCGCCTCCGATCCAGAGAATAAGCGCCATGACCACAAGGATCGCGACCACAAGTTCGCGCCGACCAAGCGGTCCGAGCTTCGTCAGTTCGCCTGCGGCCCAGTTGACTACGTCGTGGCTCTCTTTGACTTGCGGTGGATAGAACCAATAGCTCAAAAGCGGCACGGCGAGCAGCAGGATGATCCCGGCCGGCGCGATAACGACGAACCACTGCATCCAGGCGATATCCAAATGCAGCGTCTTGGAGATGATGGCGAGCGCCAGAAGGTTCGGCGCGAGCGCGGTGAGAAACAATGAACTGGTCACGCACGTCGTCGCGATTGCCACCCACATGAGGTAGGAGCCGATCCGGCGCGCCGAGGGATCATTGGGCTGCGACTGGTAAAGCGGCGGCAGCTGTCGGACGATCGGATAGATCGTGCCGCCGCTGCGCGCAGTGTTGGACGGCGTGAAGGGCGCCAGCAGCGTGTCCGCCAACGCGACGCCGTAACCAAGCGTCAGCGTCCGCCGGCCCAGCGCCTTGACCAGAAGCAGCGCGATACGCTCGCCGAGCCCGGTCTTCTCATAGCCAAGCGCGAACATGAACGCGGTGAATATCAGCCAAACCGTGCTATTGGAGAAACCGGAAAGCGCCCAGGTCAGTGCAGCATCGGCCGGATGAAAGCCCGCCTTGGCCATATCGGCGGCGCTGTAAAGGGTGTAGGGCGCGAAAATGGTCACCACGGTAATGCCGATCAGGCCGATCGCACCGCCTGGCAGCGGCTCGACAACGAGCCCGACGATCACCCCGGCGAAAATCGCAAAATAATGCCAGGCGTAGGGCTCCAGCCCGTGCGGCGGCGGCAGCAGCAGGAGCACTATCGCTACCAGGACGGGCAAGAGGGCCTTCCACAATCCGCTCATTCCCGTTTTCGTCTCGCGCTTGCGCGCGGTAGCAAGAACTTCGGAGGTCATTTATTTCTTCCTTTTTTCGCGGCCGAGTTCAGGCCGTTGAGGAGCATCTTGCGGCGTAGGAACGCGATCTGGGTCTGCAGCGGCAGCTGCTTCGGGCAGACATCATGGCAGCCAAGCAGCGCCATGCAGCCGAACACGCCGTCGTCGTCGCCGATCAGCTCGAAATAATCCTCGTCGGTGCGATGATCGCGCGGATCGAGCCTGAACCGCGCGATCTTGTTGAGGCCGACCGCACCGACGAAATCCTTTCGCATCTGGACCGTGCCGCAAGCGCCGATGCAGCAGCCGCATTCGATGCAGCGGTCGAGCTCGTAGATTTGCTCCGCGACGGCGGGGTCCATGCGCTCTTCGAGACGACAAAGATCGACCTCCTGCTGGCGGGCATGAATCCAGGTCTGCAAACGTTCGCTCATGCCGCGCATCCACTTGCCGGTATTGACCGACAGGTCGGAGATCAGCTCGAACGCCGGCAGCGGCGCGAGGTTGATATTCGGGCCGAGATCCTTGGTCAGCGTGCGGCAGGCGAGACCAGGGCGCCCGTTGATCAACATGCCGCAGCTTCCGCAGATGCCGGCGCGGCAGACGAAGTCGAAGTTAAGGCTGGGATCGAGCGTCTCGCGGATTTCGTTGAGTGCGATGTAGAGCGTCATGCCGTCCGCTTCCTCGATGCGGAAGGCTTCCATGCGCGCCGGGCGCTCGGGCGTGCGCGGCTCGTAGCGCAGCACGTTGATGGTAAGCTGCCGGTGCACTGGGGCTTGAGTTGCTTCGGTCACGGCGAGGCTCCTTCGCTGGGCAGCACGATGCGTTCGTTGCGGCCGCGCAGCCGCGCCGGCAATAGTTGCTCGTAGGACATCAGCGCCGCCTGCATGGTGAAGCGATCGGCGCCGGCGAGCTTCTGCTTGATCGCCTCGATCTCGGCGCTGCGGCGCGCACTGCCCGGATTGGGTATGAAGTCCTTGGCCCCGTAGCCTCGCCAGCCCGGCGGCAACTCCATGCGCATGACGTCGAGCGGCTCGTATTTCAATGTCGGCGAGATGTCGGCCTCGTTTGGCCAGGTCGCAAGCGTTCGGTTGAGCCATTTGGCGTCGTCACGGCGCGGGAAGTCCTCGCGGTGATGGGCGCCGCGGCTTTCGGTTCGGGCGAGCGCGCCGGCGGCAACGCACAGCGCGACCTTGAGCATCTTTTGCGTGCGATAGGCGGTAGCGAGCTCGGGATTGGCGCCACGCGACCTGTTGCGCAGGCCGATATTGCGGCTCCTGACCAGGAGCCGCTGCAGCTCGTCGACTGCGGCGGCAAGCGTGCGGCCGTCGCGGAAGACGCCGACCTTCTCGGTCATGACCTCCTGCATGCGTTGCTGCAGGCGGCTGGCATCTTCGCTTCCGCCGCCGTCGGCCAGCCGATCGATGCGCGCCTGCTCGCGGCCGAGGAATTCGTGAACCAACGAGGTCGTAATCGTGATGTCGCTGTCGACGCGATCGCAGAAGTCGGCGATGAATTCGCCGACGATCATGCCGGCCACCACGGTCTCGGCGACCGAGTTGCCGCCGAGCCGGTTGAAGCCGTGGATGTCCCAGCAGGAGGCTTCGCCGACCGCGAACAGGCCTCTCAGGCCCTGGCTCTCGCCCTTGAAGTTGGTACGCACGCCGCCCATGGTGTAGTGCTGCGCCGGCATGACGGGGATGAGATCCTTGGCCGGATCGATGTCGAGAAAGTATCGGCAGATCTCGTGCACGTCGCGCAGGTTCCTTTCGATATGGGCGCGGCCGAGCAGCGTGATATCAAGCCAGAGATGGTCGCCGAGGCGCGTCTTGACGCCTTTGCCTTTCTTGACGTGGTCCAGCATGTCGCGTGAGACGACGTCGCGCGAGGCAAGCTCCTTCTTCTCCGGCTCGTAGTCCGGCATGAAACGGTGTCCGTCGGCGTCGCGCAGCAGCCCGCCGTCGCCGCGGCAGCCTTCGGTGATGAGAATACCGGATGGGAACAGCCCAGTCGGGTGAAACTGTATTGCCTCCATGTTGCCGAGCGCCGCCTGCCCGGTCTCGAGGGCAAGTGCGGCACCAGTGCCGTCGCAAATCACCGCGTTGGTGGTGACGCGATAAAGCCGGCCAGCGCCTCCGGTCGCGATCACAGTGGCTTTGGCGACATAAGCGTAAAGCTCGCCGCTGATGAGATCGCGCACGACTGCCCCGAAGCAGTGGCCGCCATCATGGATGAGCGCGATCGCCTCGGCGCGCTCGCGCACGGGAATGTTCGCCGCAATCGTTTGGTCGCTGACGGCGTAGATCATCGCATGCCCGGTACTGTCGGAGACGTAGGCGCACCGCCATTTGCTGGTGCCGCCGAAATTACGTTGCGCGATCAGGCCGTGCGCTTCTTTGCTCTCGCTGATGACGACCTTCTTGCCGTTGATCACGGTTTCGCGGTTGCCCTGCTGCACCCGCGTCCACGGCACGCCCCAGGCCGCGAGCTCGCGGGCCGCCTTCGGCGCCGTATCGACGAACATGCGCACGACTTCCTGATCGGCGCCCCAGTCGCCGCCGCGCACGGTGTCGGCAAAATGCACATCCTCGTTGTCGCCGCTCGCCTCGATGACATTGGCGAGGCTCGCCTGCATGCCACCCGCTGCGGCGGCCGAATGCGAACGCTTCGGCGGCACCAAAGAAAGAATGACGGCGTCATGGCCGCGCCGCTTGGCGGCGATGGCGGCGCGCAGGCCAGCAAGTCCGCCGCCAATGACGAGGACGTCGGTGTAGTCGATCCTCATGGGCTGATCCCGGCAGGCCGCGATCCGCGCGGCATCGTAAGTACTGTCGGCGAGGCGAGTCTTTGCTGATCGGTCTGGAGCGCGCTCCGCTCCCAGGTCGGCACGTATCGCTCGCCGGCTTGGTCACGATGGGCGATGCCGATCGCGATGTAGACGGCAAGGCTAGCGGAGCCGAGCACCAGGAAAACCGCAATGATTGCGGCACGGACGAACTTGAGGCGGCGGCGGCTTGCCTGGGCGTCATGGCCGAGCTGCAAACCCCACTTAACGGCCAGGCGATAGGCGCCGACGCCGGCATGCAGATGCACCGCTATTAGGAGAAGTGCATAAACCGGCCACATCCATCCGCTGATAATACGGTCGGCCGATTCATAAGGCCCGATATCGCCGGGCCGGGTGATTACGCCGATCAGATGCACTGAGGCCAGGAAGAACAGAGCGAAGCCGGTCCATATCTGAATCCACCACAGCGTGGTGTCCCCATGACGGAAGCTCGCCATGTGACGACGGAACGCTCGATATTCGGCATAGCGCTCGGGAAACTTGCGCATCGCCAGCCCGGCATGGAGAACTAACAGTGTCAGAATGCCCCCGGCCATCAACGAAACCAGGAAAGGGTAATCGGCTCCAAAGATGTAGCGGCCTTCATACAAGCGAGAGACGACATACATTGCGTCCTTGCTGATCAGGATTGAGCCGTTGTCCAGCATGTGAAACCAGACGAACAGCACCAGCAGCAGCCCGCTTAGCGACTGCGCGAGGTCCATCACCGCCGGCCAGCCGCTGCGACGTTTGCCGTACATCGAAACGGAGTCGGGCGAGTTGATTGTGCCTAAAGCCATCGTCGATGCCTCGGCGTTCGTGCCTGCGCTCGCGGCGGGGCTCCCGCCGTGCTCAACGTAACGCGTATGCGGCGTCGCAATCCATTGCGCTTTTGCAGCGCAAAATCATTTTATCGTTGGCGACTCTAAGCCAAGGTTTAGAGACGACCTTACGGCCTTTAGAAAAAAGCGGGTCCCAAGTATCCGCGTTGATGTAAATCAAAAGCGCAGCGAGGACTGGAGGGCGCCGGTATGGTGGGAGCCGAGGCCCGCGCCGACATCACTCACAGCGGGATGACGGTTCGAGTGCGCCGCCGGCCCATAGAGCCGGGACGCGCGCTGCCGAAAGCGCTCCACGACTGCGCGCGATCTTCTTTTCATCAGGCATGAATGTCACCAGCCGGGAAAGACATGGCACACGAGCATCGCCTTTTCTGCCGTTGCCTCCAAGGCTTCCGGTCGGCGCATTGATCTAAATCAGAAATACCTGATGCTATAATTGGGTGAGAATTGCCGAGGCTCTTGAGGGCCTGCAGTCGCGTCCTTGCAACCGGTGTGGACGAGTTTGACACCAAATACGACATTAGGCTCTCCCAAGCTGATTCTTTGAGATTATCCCTTTTGGCGGTTACGGGATGAGCTTTGATCTCAATCAATGCCTCGATCCCTGGATTATGTTCAAAATAATACGTACCTTCCGGCGCGGTCCTATTTAACGGCGAACGCGCGTCTTCCGCAGGAACGGCGAGGCTACAATGGCTGGATTACTTTGGGTGACGTTTATCGGCTTTGCTGCTGGAACAATTGCACGTTTACTTATGCCAGGTCCGAAGACACCAAGAGGATTCTTCGTGACCACCTTGCTCGGTGTAGCGGGGGCGTTTCTTGCTACTGCGGTGGGGGAGCAAAGCGGCATATTAGGGCCACGCCAATTTAGTGGCGTTATGGGTGCTACCATCGGTGCGATAATTATCCTCTACGTATGGCGTCGGCTGGTGTCGGCACGTCTCATTCGAGACCATGGTCTCGAAAATCATCCCTGAGCAAGGCGCTCCGCCCAGCAAAGGCTTTGCGTGGGATTGCAGCCCTCGAAGTCAAGCATCATCGACGGAGATGCCGCTTCAGGGAAGCGCTTGAAAAATTGTTCGCGGTGCCTGAGTGCATCGAATGAAGCGCAATTCGTTTTGCCTATATGAGTTTTCTTAATCCCCTCACGCGGCGCTAAAGACAGCTTCACGTGCGCCATAGCCTACAACACTGCTTCTTTGATCCAAGTCAACGCGCGCTAAGACCGCTCTGGTTTAGTCAACCCCAGCCCTCCAGGAGGGTAAAATGAGAAGCCTTTTAGGTTTCTGTATGCTTGTTTTTCTGCTTGTTGCCGCTCCCGCGCTTGCCACCGAGTTTGTCGGCTCTGCGGGTAAGGCCCACCAGGATGCAAAAGTCACCTGTCAGGCTTGTCACAAAGACCAGACGAACAAACCGGCGGATAGCGCCACCTGCGGAGATTGCCATGGCAGCTACAAGGCAGTTGCTGCAAGAACCGCTCAGACAAAACCGAACCCGCACGATTCACACATGGGGGAGCTTCGTTGCACACTTTGCCACTCGATGCACAAGCCGAGCAAAGTTTATTGCAGCGAATGCCATACCTTCCCCTCGCTCAAACTTGACTAAGGGCAGGAGCCGATCATGAGCAAAAAGTTCGGTGCCAACCGTCGCCGGGTTTTGCAATGGAGCTTGGGCGCCGCATCCACAAGTATCGCAGGCTTTCCCCTGGTTGCCTGGGCCGCCGATCAAAAGTGGAAGGCAAAATATGATGTCGCAGTTATCGGCGGCGGCAACTCGGGACTTTGCGCAGCACTGGAAGCCGCCCATTCCGGTAAGAAAGTTCTCGTCGTGCAGGCACAGCCGATACTTGGTGGCAACTCTGCGCTATCAACCGGCTGGTTCACCTGTGTTAATTCTCCCGTTCAGCTAAAACTTTCCCAAATCAAAGACTCGCCGGAACAGTTCTACAAAGATTCGATGGCTATTTCCGGCGGGCTCCGTGACCCTGTCTGGACGCGCATCGTCGCCGAGAACAGCGGGGCGGATATTGCGTGGCTGCAAGAGCAGGGGGTTGAATTTGAGAACATTGTGGAAGCCTCCATGGGGAGCACTATCCCTCGCGCCATCCAGGCAAAAGGCTACGGCGGTGCCGTCGTCAGAGCGATCGCGAAGAGGTTGGAGGAGACTAAAAAGGCTGATGTGCTGGTGGAGGCTCGCTGCAGAGACCTCATCACGCGCAGCAATCGCATCGCTGGCATCAGCGTGCAAACGGCCACTGGAAAAGACAATTACGCCTGCAACTCGGTTGTGCTTGCCTCCGGCGGGTGGGTTCACAACAAAGAACTCGTTGCACGCTATCTGCGCCCTGAATATCGGAACCTACAAGCCGTGGGTGTCCCACAAAACGTGGGCGACGGATTGCTAATGGCGCTGAAGGCGGGAGCCGCCACACAACATATGGACCAGGTCCTTGTCGTCCCGACAACCGATAAGGCGACGCGTATCTACCTGACCTCCGGAGCGCTCGCCGGGGGCGGCATCCTGGTCAACGAAAAAGGCGAACGTTTTACCAACGAGCTGGAGGGCTATACGCAAACCAGCCTCGCCATGTTGAAGCAAAAAGTTGTCTACGAGATCGTCGTCCCTGAATGCCACACCAAGGTCCAGGACCTCATCGACAAAGACATGATTCAGCGCGCAGATTCTGTGGCTGACCTGGCAAAGAAAATCAACGTTCCGGAAGGCAATCTGCAAAAAGAAATCGACGCACATAATGCCGCGACTCGGGGCGAGATCAAAGATCGCTTCGGACGCACCATCTACAAAAATCAGCTAAGGGCACCATTCTATTTCCTCTCGGTGATGCCGACCAGCCTAATTTCTCTGGGAGGTGTACGCATCAATGACAAAGCTGCCGTCGTCAACGACAAAGGAAAGCCTGCATTGCCCGGCCTCTATGCTGTGGGCGAAGTGGCCTCGGGCTACCGGGACGGCGGGTATAGAACCGGGGACTCCATGATGTTCTGCGTCGTCAGCGGCCGCATTGCCGGAAAGCAGGCAAGCCTAGTCGACTGATTTTCTAAGTCGCGCGGTCGAACCTGGAGCACGCGCACCGCAAGGACGCTCGGCAACTCGCCCGCTTTGGGTCATTCGCGTCATTTCCGATGCGGCCACGTCCGTTCATCCCCACTTTCCGACATCGCGCTGCGGAGCGGAAATGGTCGAAACTTGCCAATAGTGGACTATTTTGGTGTCGCGGGAAACTTGTCCAGCAGCCAATCGAAAACCGCTGCGTGATAGAGCGACAGGGCGCCCGGCTGGCAGTGCCCTGCGCCACCGGACGGTCCATCGAAAACCCTTGTCGTCACGCTGCGCGCGTTGATAAGCGCTTTCTCGAAGTCCGCGCTCTGGTGGAATGGAATGAAATGATCATCCGTACCTGCCAACATCAATACGTCTTGCCGAATGCGATCAGCGACCGGTGCGAGAGTGTAAGCAGCGCATGCCTTTAAAGTATCGTCGATGTCCTTCGTACCCATCGTCCACCGCGCATTGGAGTAGGCCCACGAAACGCCGGTGAGCTTCAGCCCCTCGGGATTTCTCGCGGCGGAAATGACGCGCCCCGCCACCTCACCGAAATCGTAGCAGGTGTCGTAGGCCACGACGCCGTCGATGCGTTCTTCGAAGGCAGCGGCGCGGGGGGCGAAATAGCCGCCCATGCTCATACCGATGAGGACGATCTTCGAAGGCTCTGCGTGCGCATGGAGAAATTCGTCGAGCACGGCCTTGACCGGCTTCTCCCATTCCGGCGTGTAGGTGAGGCCGTACTTGCGCAGCGCGTGGCCCTGGCCTGGCCCTTCGTACGTCAGCACGGAGTAGCCGCGCTTGAGCGCTGCCTCGGCGAAATTTGGATAGTATTCCTCCAAAAGCGAGTCGAAGCCGCCGCCATACATGAGTAATGGTTTTGTCTCGGCACCTTGGGGTCCGGGGAAATACAATGCTCGCAGCTTCCCTGCGGCGTAAGGTATGGTAATGCGCTCGTAGCGGACGCCAAGCGTATCCAGGCCCTTGAAGAAATGGCCGCCGATCTTCTCGAACGATCCGGCACGCCTGGGATCGTCGGGCGGCAGCAGGAACTCGGCCAAACGGTTGTAGGTGCAGGCGCGCATGTAGGCCCCGCCCTTGCTGAGCGAATCCTGTGTGCGCTCAGCCAGCGCGAGTACGCGATCTGCCGTGGCCTCCCACGCGGCGTACCAACTCTCTACATCACCTTCGGCAATGACCTTCACGGTCTCCAGAATCTCGCCGAGGTCGGCGCAGTTGGACACGATGTATCCTGCGTTCCGCATCGTCTCGAAGTGGAAGGTCGGATTGGCGAAGAAAAGTCCTCTTGGGCAAACCGTTTGCGCCTGATCTGTCGCCGTGCGCATTTTGTCGTCCCTCATTGGTTTTTACAGTTGCAGGTGTCGAATAGCCCAAGTCAAGAAAGTCGCGCTTATGAAATTATGCTTCTTTGAAGTGTAAGCGACTGTTATTGTGGCTCTCACACCATTCTTTGGTTTAGGAAGGCTATACAGCTGTCAATGGCCGGAGCGCGCAGCGGAGCCGAGCGGATTCCCGGGTCGGCCGTCCTTTCGCGTGTCGAAGGACGGTTCACCCTTGCTTCGGATGAGCGCTGGGTCGTAGTCGACCGCGGGCCCGCTTTGGCTACGATCATTTTAACCGCTTTGATAACGGACAAAGCCGCTATTGTTTTAGCTCACCATCGCGGCTTCGGTACAAGATGCCGCTGTCATCAATTTGCCCTGCCAAGTACCGCGCGCACGGTCGGATGCGCCAGCAGCGCGTCGGTGCCAGCCTGCGCCACCAGGTCGACTTCTTCCTCCGGCAAATGAAAACTGGTTGGCACACGGTCGAGCCTTGCGGCGCGCGCAGGATCCAATTGAGAGAAATCGATTTCCACA
>Ga0207787_1000107_pt1 | contig 13261 bp, 14 predicted proteins | sample LuqExpMetageno77_FD_187834 | JGI IMG/M metagenome (GOLD analysis project Ga0207787, IMG submission 187834) | Tropical forest soil microbial communities from Luquillo Experimental Forest, Puerto Rico - Sample 77 (SPAdes) | ecosystem: Environmental > Terrestrial > Soil > Tropical forest ... | reverse complement strand
GGGAGCCATTACGAGAAAGCAGGCAAGCCAGGCACCTGCGAACTTTTCAGCGGCAGGGCGGGCAAGGCCGGTCGCAAACGAGTCATTGGATGTCTTTCGGAGACTTAAGTGAGGGTGCAGCACCGATCCACCTTCATCTCGTTGTGCACGTTTGGCTAGTTTCGCAAACCAGTCGGCAACGCGCCAATCAATTTCGCCTCAACTACTATTGGTTTCGGAACACTGAAAAGTTATCCACTTTATGAAGCCTCGCGACCCGTGCTTGCGGGCTTTTTTGCTGCAAAAAAGCTGGCCAGATGAGCTGTTGAACGAAAAGATAGGCACCCAGACTGGGACAAGCACCCTGCGGCCATCGCAGGAAAATCTTAGCTTCTTGTCGCGGCCGAAGCTTGCAAGTTGGTTTTGTACTGTTCGACGCGTTCTTCGAGTCGAGCGATATTTTGCAGAAGCCGGTCGGTGCACAAGCGAAGGAAGTAATAACCGAAATCTGGATTTTGATAGAAGATTTCTAGCAGTCGATCGTAAGCGAGCGTCATCATCGTTCCACTCTCGATGCATTCGACCGTTTGCGTTCGTTTATTTTCGGGCGACAGAAAGCCAAGCTCTCCCACGAGTTGTCCCGGCCTGAGTTCGACACCAATTTCCGTTGCTATAAATTTTCCTGACGCCGTGAAAAATAACTCGTGAGCTGTATCTCCCTTGCGAAATAGGACCTGTCCTTTACGGTATTCTCTTCTATCCATAAATGGCTTTAGCCATTCCAAAGACAAATCGCCTCGTGCCGCGGTTCGCGCTTTTTTCACGAGTTTCAAAATCTGGAAAAGACGTAGACTGTTAATCGGTAGCATGAACAGGTACATGAGAAAGGTGGCGATCGCTCCACCAAGCAAGCCATAGCCTATAAAAAACAGAGCACTAAGTATGCCGAAAACGCGCAGCGGCACTATTGTTCTCATCAGGAAAGTTGCGGCGTAAAAAATCGCCCCGACTAGAGCCAACATGTGTGGAACGGTCATGCTTGCGAGCGATAGCTCGACCAGCCTGTGATATGCCGCGCTGAAGCTCAGACCTTCGAAATCAAGATGAAAATGATTAAGCAACTTTTCAATAGTGGGATTCGAGTCAAATAGCATAATAAGATTTGCGCTGCTCATCGAGTGTCCCTCAAAGATCATCCCGGCCGACCAGGTTCGTTCCTTTATTGGAATTGGGAGGCATTATGAAGGCCTAAATCGCCGGATTCAAACGGCGCTGAAATCGTTGTCACAAACAGGCGTCGTAGGGTCGGTATGCTCGAGGTCGAGCGGCCTTTGACGACAAGAATAGGCAATTCCGCCAAAGTCATCTATCGGTTGTTTGACTCTAACCAGCGAAGGAACCTACCGGCCGCGATGCCCCGCGCGAAAGCTAGGTTATATTCCTGAAAGACAGCGCTTGTGTCCCAGTTGCCGGTTGGCCAATTCTGCGCCGCACGTTCGATACGGGCTAGGTCGATCACTTTACTAATGAGCGGGGACCGCGAGAATTCGATGATTTGTCGCATCAATTCGCCACGTTGCGTGGTGAGCCTTTCATGCCAGTCCGCAGCTTGGAGACCGCTCAAGCGGTTGGTCAATATTGCATCGGGTACCAAACCCCACATAGCGCGACGGATGAGCGACCGATCAGTTTGCTCAGCAAGGAATTGCTGCGGCGGAACGCCAAAGCAATAAGCAACTACGTCCATGTCTGCAGTCGGATCGCGAACTTCGACGCCCGTTACCGCTTTCTCCGCCGCATGCCAGTCGCCTATGTAATCGACCTGAGTCAGTCCCCTGATGCGTTCGTCTGGCCGCGTACGATACAGAAAATCATGTCCAACTGCTTGGGCGCGGAGATCAACGTTCATTGCGGCAGCAAATTCTGGATGGATGGCAGAATGAGATTGCCAAACCGCAGACCGTTTCGGTTGGCCGTCGCGATTCGCCCAATTACCCAGCCACTCGGGCATTAAAGGTTCGAGGAACAGCTTTCGCAGAGACACCCATCGGGAATAAGGTGTTCGGCGATAATAAAGCTGCCATTGTCGGTAGGCGGTGAGCAGTCTTCCGTGCAATAAATGCGTGACCGTCTGCGACCAACCATTCCAACTAACGGTGTAATTCCCAAATAGCCCGCCGAGCACTACACGGCGCCCCTGTCCACGTGCGCGCCGCAGAATCTCCAACACCCAACCAAGATTGGTTGGATTGCGTACCGGCCCTTCTAGGGCCGCAAAGAAATGCTCGAGTTCACCGAAGTCGTCGCATTCATTGTTGTGAACAAATATAACGTCGATATTTCGGTTCGTTTTCTGGATTGCGTTAACGTAAGGGGTTTCGTCAGCATAGCAGCCGGATGGAACGGGAGTATTAAATCCGCGTCGTGGCACTCCTGTGAAGGCGAGAAGACGCTGGTTTTTCTCGGCGAGTGCCCGCGCCGCAAGTACAGAAACCGATGACGAGTCGAGGCCACCGCTGAGAAATGAAGCGATTGGGAACGCACTGCGCATTTGTCGCCGGACTGCTCGATCGAGGCATTCACGCAATCCGTCTGCATAATCTTGATCCGATCGAAGCCTGACCGGCTTAATTTGCTGTGGCGACCAGTATCGGTACTGATTTAACGCACCATCGCGCGTGATGTGCATCACGTGTGCTGGTGGGAGACGAAATACATTTCTGTATATGGTTGAGGCGTGGTCGGCATGATTGAGCACCAGGAAATCGGCAAATTTTTCCTCACACAGTTCGCGCGTCACCCCGTGCAAGGCGAACAGTCCTTTCGGCATGCTGGCGAAAGCAAAAAAGTGCTCGCTCCTGTGCCACACTAGGTTGCTGATACCGAGGTGATCGCGTGCAATCGTGAGGCTCTGATTGCGTGGATCCCAGATTGCAGCTGCGAAGGGTCCGCGCAACATCGGCCAGATGGTGTCGCCGAGTTTTTCCCATGCGGTCAGAAGAACGTGCGAGTCCGGCCATGTCACTGCTTCTGGGCGCGGAGCTCCAATCCGATCAAGTAGATCATCGCGATTGTCAAGGCGGAGATCCGCCGTGATCAGCGATCCTGTTGCGCCTTGCCACGGTTGGCCGTCGAAGGCGTCTTCCGGCATTATGCGCATGAGCGCATGAACAAGACCTGCAATTCCGTTGACAACGATTTCAGAACGATCGGGACCGTACTGATAGAGCGCATTCACAACGCCTTGGAGCTCGTGACGGTTGACCGTTTGACCGTCGAATCGCAGCAACCCGGCGATAGCGCTCATGTAATCTCATTTCTTATGTTTGTGCTACGCCGAACTGTGCAATGCGAACAAATCGATGAGTCTCGGAGCTGCCAACAACTTCATCTTTTTTTATCTCCAGCCAGGCGTGTGCAGCTAGTTTATTGTCATGACGGCCAACACCAAGACACACCTGACTAGGTATGCCGCGCCTGCGCAGCATCGCATGTGCCGCCAGGGTTCGCGGTAGACAACCAGCATTCAGCCTCTCGCCTAGACTCTCGATCGCCCAAGAGACCCATCCGATTTCATCGACCGCGAAGCGATTAACCCGTTTGAGTGGGCCATTGACCCATGCGAAGATGCGCGCCGGTGGAAGGATGGATAAGGCGAGACGCGCGAGCACAAGCATGATGGCCGCCTCGCGCAGGTAGAGGCGCCGCATGGCCACCGCCTTCATTTGATCACCCGGACCAATCGATGCTGGGCTAGAACCGCAAGAAAAGGTGTCACATCCCGGGACAAGGTCTCTGTGTCGACATAATACATTTCCGAGAGTCGATCAAAAATTCGACCGACACGACAAGGTTCGGCGAGCATTTTCCAAATTTCGCTCGCTACCCGGTTAAGATCAAAATACGAGCCAGCACGCATGCTCAACAGAACGATATTGTCATCAAGGACAACTGCGGTCGGCTCTGCGTCGCGAACAAGAAGATTGTCTACAGTAAGGATCAAGCCATATACTCTGTTGCTTTGCGAAAAGCGTTCTTCGTAGCGTATTGAAGTTCGCGGCTTTGCGCTACTTCGGAGGGTCGTTGCACGAGCTTGTCGGTAGGGTAATTAGGACGAGCGCTCATGAGTGCTGGAACCAAGCATAAAGAGAAAGGCTTTTAGCCGAAAATTGAAATCTACTTTTCGGTGCGGGCAGATAACGGAAAAGCCATCTCGAACCAAAAGCCCAATTTCGTGGCTGGCGGGCCCGGCGGTTCAGGATGCGCAACGGTCGATTGGTCAGACGAGAATCTCTCTAACGCTGCGATTCGGCCACTCTCGGCGACAAATTGTGTTTCGGTTCTGATCGGCAATTCTGTAACAACTGGGGGCTCCCAGGCGCTGCGGCACGCAAAATCCACGCCGCTAGATTTGGTTGGTTGCGTCATCCGGAGGCCCCACAAGAACGACACTTAAATAATTTTATGGAAATGGATCTAACATGGCAAGATCAGCAAAAGCGAGGCTATAGCGGGTAGGGGGAATACCGAAGTTTGGCAGTCCGGACAGCCGCTTGGCACCAGCTTTTACGCATGATAGCGTTAAAGAGGTAATTATCCCCTCGACAACCTCGTGTCGGCGCAGCTTCGCGTTGTGACGATTACGAGAAAGGATGCGCGATGACAGAAAACACGACTTCTTCCACGAGCCCTGAGACCGCGGAAGCCAGTGCCGCTTCAGAACCGACGGCCGAGCGGCGTGATGAAGTGGCGAACAGGTTAGTAGACCGATTTGCTATTTGGTCCGGTGTTGCAGGGCTTATTCCGGTGCCAGTTGTCGACGCGGTTGCGGTTGGGGGACTGCAAATACAAATGGTACGGCGACTTTCGCAAATCTACGAAGTAGCCTTCTCGGAAAACAGGGGCAAGGCGTTGGTCGCAAGCCTTGCGGGGTCAATGATTCCAACAACCAGTGGCATCGGCGCGGCGAGCGTACTCAAAGCTGTCCCAATTATCGGAACGCTTACCGCTGGATTCGTCATGCCGGCTCTCTCTGCCGGAGCGACCTATGCCATCGGTAAAGCGTTTGTTCAGCACTTTGAGTCCGGCGGGACGCTCCTTGATTTCAATCCTCCGGATTATCGGGAGTTTATTAGAAAGCAAAAAGAGATGTGGGATTCGCGGTCGCGGCCATCACAGTCTGAGTCTTCTAGTGATAAAGCAACCGGAGCGACAGCTACGAGCTCTTGACTCGCAAGGGCACATGCCGGCCAACTGGGGAATAGCGTTAGCTGCCGAAGTGTCACAGCTCTCGCCCGGTGAGGTTGAGCCCCATGCTAGAGACCGTAATTTACATTACGATTTGCGTTCTCACAGGACTTTTGGGCATCGAGCGCCGAATGGGTTTTCTCGGCACTTTTCTTCTTGCGATTTTCACCACCCCGATAATAGTGATACCGCTACTGTTACTTACGGGTCCGTCTCGTCGTGTCCGCTGGTGGCAGCGGCCCTAGCGGAGTTTTGTTCTTGGGCTCAACGAACTTGTTTCCCCAAAGCGGCAGCGGCAATTTGCTGAGGCATAGTCGGAAAACATTCTAGCTATGTCATTCCTTCAGCTCGTTCGCCGCGAAATGCACGGCTCGCTACCGAAGCTTCTGCTCATGGCTAGTCTCGGAGGCATCAGCACGGCCGCTATTCTCGCGGCGATAAATGCCGGAATGCAGACAGGGAAAGGCGCTAGTTTATGGGCAGCCACTCTTTTTTTGATTTCGCTTTTTCTGTTCATCAAGACGCAATACTACGTGACCATCACCACCACTGCTGAAATTGAAGCGATCATACACAAGCTCCGCCTGCGGGTTATTGATCGGGTTAGGCGCTCAGAGCTTCTAGCAGTAGAGCGCATTGGTCGTTCGCGTATTGTCGCTGCTACCACAAGTGATACGGCGGTGCTCACGCAAGCCAGCAATATGCTATGCTTTACAGTGCAAGGTGCGGTTCTCATTTTTTTTGTAGCAATCTACGTTGCCTTTTTATCGATTGCCGCAATCCTGACGACGATTTTTATCATCGCCGTCGCATCGACGATATTTCATTATAAAAATCGTAGCTTAGTTGCTGAAAAGCAGAAATCGGCAGAATGGGAAGGCCACTTATTTGACCGACTGACGGATTTCCTTGATGGATTCAAGGAAGTCAAACTGAACAGCGCGCGTAGCACGGACCTGTTTGATGATGCCATAGACGTGTCCAGGACTGCGGCCAACATAAAAATAAAAAGCCAGGCTGAAACCTTCAGGATGATCGTGACGTCCCAGATCTCAATGTACGTATTGCTGGGCGCTGTCGTTTTCATTGCTCCGCAATTTAGCGCGTCGCTTGGCGGTTCATCTTTGACCCAGACGACGACGGCCCTAATGTTCGTTGTTGGTGCGTGCTTTGGTCTCGTTCAGTCGATACCGGTGTTGATGAATGCTAACGCCGCGGCAGACAGGATTGAGAAGTTGGAGGCGGATCTGCAAGCAACGGTAACAGCGGCTGACCCTAGCGAGATCAAGGTAATGAAGCATTTCGGTAAAATCGAAATGCGCCAGATTATGTTTCACTATATTGACCGCTTTTCCGAGGCGGCCTTTCACATCGGCCCCTTGGACTTCACTTTAAAGCCGGGCGAGCTCGTCTTTATTACAGGAGGCAACGGCTCGGGGAAATCGACATTCCTAAGGGTGCTCGCCGGACTCTATCCTCCCGATTCCGGTGAAATTATGCTTGATGGTGTGCGGGTTAACGATGCAACGCGGGATTCATATCGTTCGTTGATGTCCGCGATCTTTTTTGACTATCACCTTTTTAAGCGGCTGTACGGCGTACACGAACCGGATCCAGGCGAAGTTGATCGGCGACTAACGCAATTCCGATTAGCCGATAAGACGACGTTATCGAACGGCGAATTTAGCACGCTCGACCTTTCGGGCGGTCAGCGTAGGCGCCTTGCCCTGATCGTCAGTTTGCTCGAGAAGCGTCCCATCTTCTTACTAGATGAATGGACGGCGGAACAAGATCCGGAATTCCGTCGTAAATTTTACGATGAAATGTTGCCAGAAATGCTGGAAGCCGGCGCTACAATCGTGGCGATTACCCACGATGACCGCTACCTGGACGAATTAAAATTGCCAGCCCGACGGATTCGAATGGACGAGGGCCAAATCGTGGCGCAGGTTTCGATGCAGAATGGCTCACAGTAGGGTTCGGGGGAGAGCCGGCAATGGCAAAGTATTCAGAGTTCCTTCAAGAAGCACCACCCCCGCAGAAAAGGCGAGCATGGCTGCGTTTTATACGACGGCATATCCCGAGTGTATCCGTCCTGTTCATGGCTACATTACTCGCTATTACACTCCTTTACCCCTATGTGGTGATTACAGTTCAGAGTGGACAAGTCGGCGTTCTTTGGCGGCGTTTTTTCGGATTCGATGCTTACTGCTGGTGCTTTGCTGGACGAGGTACAGCTCTAGACCCTCGTGAGATCAGAGAAGAAGGCCTTCACATAATTTGGCCTTGGGACAAGCTATTTATTTACAACCTGAGACTTCAATCCGCCACACAGACATACAATGCAATCTCCAAAGATGGCGTGAGCGTAAATGCGCAAATCAATGTACGATTTCAACTAAGTCACAATTCCGTCGGCGTCCTCCAGAAATTTATCGGTCCGGATTATTTGCAGTTAATCGTGAGCCCCGAAATTGGTAGCCAGGCCCGCAGCGTTATTTCGCAGTACTCAGCCCAAGAGGTCTACACCTCGCGTGAGGCAATCCAGGAAAAGATTCGTGATAATGCACAGAAAAGCCTGGGCGCTCATCTCAACAAATTGGTGCAGCCCGAGGCGATGGAAGAGCTCGATCCCAAACACTACACCGACTACTTGCAGGGTTCCATCCAGATTCTTGACACCCTCGTACTCGGCATCGAGTTGCCACCCGAAATTGTTGCGGCGATTAACCGTCAAACCGAACAGTATTACATGATACAAGAATACCGTTTTCGAGTTGCACGTGAGGCCGAGGAGTCAAAGCGTAAACAAATCGAGGCGAACGGGATAAGCGCTTTCCAGCAGACAGTGAGCCAAGGCATCTCGGAGTCATACTTGCGCTGGCGTGGCATTGAGGCGACACTTGCGCTGGCGCAGTCTCCTAATTCAAAGATAGTTATCATTGGCAGCAACAAAGACGGTTTACCAATCATACTTGGCAATGTTGACAGCCCGTCAACACAAGCGCAGCAAGCTGGCCCCACAGCACGACCTCCTGCCGATCAAACGCCGCCAGGTGCCTCACCAGCGACGCCTGGCTCACCATCTAACCCAGTCCAATCAAAGCAAGAACCGCCAGTGGCATCATCGAACCGAAACTCACAGACGGAGCCCGAGAAAAGCGCTGCCGCTGCCTCTCCGACAGGCTCCGGTGGGCCGGATAAGCAGTCGAATTCTTATATTCCGTTGGACCTTTCCAACATCAAGTCCGTCATTGATCGGATCTCCCGACCGTTACGCTCAAATGAAACACCGGCTCCGGGGTCACCGCCGAAGCAATAGTCAGGAAGCGTAACGTAGCTCTCATGGGATCGATTACCTAAACCCCCGGGTGGCCCATAGCGTCACCTTTCGAATTGCCATCCGGTCCAGAAATCGGCCATCATCGCAGATCTAGCCTAGCAATCGTGACGAGACCATAGGACGCAATCGGGGACGGTAAAGTGAGTAACGCGATTGATTCAGCAAGCAAAAGTTCGAATGAACCGCGATTTTCGGGAAGTCGCTTCCGCGGATTGGCAACCAGTGCGGTTGTGGTCCTGTGTGCGCTAATAATCGGTTACTTACTCGGACTCCTCTCCGGTCGCAGTTACCTGCTGGCAACGCGCGCACTGCTCCAGCAAACTCAATCTGAAAATCAGAGCCTCAAAGGCGAAAATGTTGATGCTAATGCAAAACTGGCCGAGTTCGAGGCTAACCTTACTAATGTTCGGGCCGCATTGGAGGCGCTGACTCCCAAAAAGAACGCTTACAACCTTACTCCTAATCAGTCGTTGATCGTTGCCGATGGCCGCTTAACCATCGGATTGGTTGGCCCTCCGGCAAACGAAAGTGTCAAGATTAACGTCAATGGAAACCAGCACTCAGCGGCTCCAGGGGACGTCATCAGGATCGCACTTGATCCTGCAACAAATTGCCAAGTCAGCGTCCAATCCTTTGACATGTTCAATGCCGTCGTCACCGCCTCATGCGCGGGAACAAAAGCTCAGTAAATTTGATTGGCCAACTATTCGTTGAGGTACACTCTCAGAAGCAAATCGGATTAATTTTCACAGAGCGAATTCCAACTTTCAAAGAAAGCAGCGCTGAGGGCAGGGTCAGCATGGAGTTGCTTTTGTCCATCATTTTTTTAGAACGTCGCTCGACCGTATCATTGATACCTTGGTGCATGTGTGCACCAGAAGGCGAGTGCGTCTAAAAAGCGCTGATGGTGCCTTATGGGCTGCTGAAGAAATCACAGCCAGCGAGGGGTGTGACTAATCCCAAATTAGAATGTTTGGCAAAGTTCCATCGACCTGACGCAAGCATGCGTAGCCTACCCCAGCGAGACCGCGAAATAGCCCCAAATTGAAACGCCTGTTACCGCTGTTCCAACGGTAATCGCCGGCAGATTTTGCGTTTTGTAAAACTGCCGACAAGCGTCTTGAAGCAAGCTCATTTAGATCACGCCTTCTGAGGGTGACACCAGCTTCGCGTAGGAGTTCGATGCTGCCGAGAGCGCCGCAGCAAAGAGTGTCGACAAGGCCAGGCCAACCATTCGTGGTACCCTCCACGGCTTTTTGAATATCGCTTGTCATTAGGTTCCTGTCTATCTGTCCTTGGCGCGCGGTTGCAACTCGTGCGAGTCCAATGCCGGGCGCACCGTGACACCACTGACATGTCCAAGATGGCTCTTCACCAGTGCGCATATCCGGCCAATTGTGATGATCTTCGTCATAACTAGAATTTTCGAACGCTATGCATTCCAATGCGGCGTTCGAGAACCGCTCTTGACCCGTGACTGCGGACAGCGATGCAAGTGCATAAGAAAATCCCGCTGCTCCATGTGACATTCCATTAAGTGCTTGTTGGCTGAAAGCCTGAGAGCTCCAACTGCGACGGCCCTTCTCGCCCATCCGACTTTGATTCAGCAAGTGCTCGCCACACTTTAGGGCACGGTTCAGCACATACTCAGAGTTGCCATCGCGATATAGACGAAGCAGACAGAGCACTGCACCCGCGGAGCCGCCAATCACATCCAACTGTTTGTCGGCCGCTATGAGATCATCAGTAAACAATTCCGCCACGGCATGAGCGTCCACCAGCAAGTCTCTATTTTGCAAAAGCTTCGATATTATGGTGAGCGCGTACACGATGGAGCCCAGCCCATTGCCGGCTCCTATGCCTAAAGAACGTGCGATATGCGCTGCGTTTCGGCTTTTAAGATTGTTGCGAACCTGCGCGATTGCGGCCAAGGCAAGCTCACCTGAAGGGCTGCAGCCCGTAACCGCGGCATGCGCAGCAAGGAAGGCTCCGATGCCGGAATTACCGTTGTAGAGATCTGGGCCAAGGCATACGAGTTGGAAAACGTCGGCATCTCCCAGCCAGTCGAGGCCGATCCAGGCAGCACCGGTCCCGCGGCGAATCGCATAATCAGCTAACTCCTTGGCGATCCTGTTGGCTTCCGCGATGTAATCCTCCTTGGCCACAGCAGGAGTATTCGGATCAACACTGAGGATCGCGGCCTCGGTTTTTGGGCGGTCGGACCTCGAAAGGGAGCTTGTATTCTGCTTAATAACTTCAATCTGCCAGCCAATTTCGTGCTCGCTGAAGTCATGAAGGCGAGCCCGAGCGCGATCAAGGCCAGCGGGCGAACGAGCTGAAAGGAAAAACCCCGTCGCATCGCGTATTTCGTTTGTATCACTCGCTGAGAGAAAATGTGGCACGTTCAATGATATGAGCGCGGAACGTTCAGCGCGCTGCAACGGCCAAAGGGAGTCTGTATCTGTTTCCCAGTCTGCAAGCCTTGCTATGAAATCTGCTTGGGAGGACCAGACCACCCCATCATCCATTGTCTGGTGATTTTTCAAGCGTTGAAGCAACATGTGGTAGAATCGGGTGGGCCTGATAACTTTTCGAACAGACGCGCCCGCAAAGCCTTCGAAAAGAGTGTCCTGTTTTCCTCTCTCCATATAGGAGAGTAAAAATCTGGCGTAATTCTCGAAACCAGTAATGAAATCATCGATATGGTCCGCAAATTTGGCATAGACACCGTCCACATGTGGTAAATTCGTATTTGAAGCGTCGATTTGCTTCGTCCTCGTCGGACGCATCTCGTCCGTGTTTATATGTAGCCATGTGATTCTTGTACTCACACTCCAGTCGGCGGTCATTCCACCAATGGCAAAGATCTTGTTTTCAGGAGATCGCCCGTACGTTGGAAGGAGTCCAACCATCATAACAGAGTTGGCGAGTTTTTGTTTGGCGGCCTCTGCCGCTTCTGCTTCAGGATCAGCGGCTTCGTGATCCTCGATCATTGAATGAAAAATTGTTTCCAGATCAATTGGAACCGGGTGATCTCCAGCAGCAATGATGTTTTCTTGATGCATGTCAGCTGCCGCAAAGCAATGGAAAAGCGCAAGCCAAGCGCCAGCGCGGCGAAAAAACTCTTGGCAGCCCTTTTGGTTGGCGCATCCACTATGACGGATGAATTCGGTCCAACCATAGCCATCACGCGCGATCGCGCGTACCGCTCTTAATTGGACCGGAGCGGTTGCCCGGTTTAACCGCTCGATCAGGTTCTGCCAAGCAACGTCGACTCGCAGATCCTTTGGCTTGTAAAGAATCTGCGAGCCATCCAGGAAGCTAACTATCTGTACCGAACGGCCGCCATTGTGTGGATCGGCGACGTCGCTTTCAACTCTAACAATTGTGGGATTATCGCAGGCTGGGAGAAGCTCGCGACAAACAGAGTCGATATCTGCGTTGAGTCGAACAATCAATTCGCGCGATGAATCGATCCACTGTCTCGTTATCGTAGCTATCAACCGCAAAAGAACAGGTTTGTTTTCAAATAGCTTGCGAAAACCGCCCGCCTTCATCTCGGCGACGAATCCGTCGTAGAGTGATGTGGAGCCGCGTTGCGGCGCAGATGCGTCGGATATTTTTTCGCTTGCCTTTCGCAGCTTAGCGAACAGTTCATATAGTACCGGCGCACAGAGCGCGGACAGCTGCCTGAGAAGCGAAATGCGAAGACTGGCGCGGGCAGATTGATTGAGGTTACCGGGCGTTCCCTTTTCCGAATAAAGCGAAATTTCCGCTTTTCGTACTAGCGGCAGAAACAGGTGCTCGAACGGACAAGTCTCGTGGCCGTCGGGTTCAATTTCATCATTGGTTGCGCTTTGCAGCGCTTGCTCTATCCAGATTGCGTCGTTGACCCATATCGGCCATGGCGCGGCGCTGTTCCGGCGAATGGTCGCAAATCGTGCCAATACATGGCCGAGCGATAACGCGTCTCTATTCAGCCGCTGCTCAAACAATGACCAATCACCACTGGCGCACGAGCGACACCAAGCCGCGAGACGCCGGGCAGCCGAATCCGCATTGGTTTTCTGACCCGGCAACGGCTCGAACTCGTCGGAGACCACCTCATCAATTGTGGCGCCGCGGATTATCAATCGCTGGTAGAAATCATCCATCATCCGCTCCAACGGCCCTTTCATCTCGTTGGTGGGGAGCTATTCAAGAACTCCTGCCACCATTCCTCTTGCTGCTGGGCGTTTGCCGGTGAACAGAAGGCGGCCTTCGAGGCAGTTGTCTGTGCCGATCATACGGCAGAACAGCAGGCAAGCGATAGCGATTTATCTTGATAAATCAAATATCTAACGCGGTTATCGGAAACGTTTGATGGGCCCCCCTCTGCATTGACTTTGTATGCCGCGCATTGGATGATGATTATATGGCGTTGGGATGGGGGCTATCGATTTTCCAACCGCTTACCGGAATTGCCCGCGCCGCTGGCGAACGAAAGGAATGAAGCCATGAAGGACCTCGCTTTAGAGCAACGAGAAGAAGAAATCCTCAATTTCGAAGTTTCCGACGAGGCGTTGGAGACGGCTGGGGATGCAAAGAACCAGAACGCCTTCACTCTGGGGGCCTGCACCGGTCTATCTGTTTGCCCAGGCTGATTGGTTCATCGGACTGGCCTCTTCTTTTTTGTCGCTGACGGCCCGAGTC
>Ga0207787_1000105_pt1 | contig 13383 bp, 10 predicted proteins | sample LuqExpMetageno77_FD_187834 | JGI IMG/M metagenome (GOLD analysis project Ga0207787, IMG submission 187834) | Tropical forest soil microbial communities from Luquillo Experimental Forest, Puerto Rico - Sample 77 (SPAdes) | ecosystem: Environmental > Terrestrial > Soil > Tropical forest ... | reverse complement strand
CCGCGGTCATGCCGGCAGCTTGCGCGCGCTGTACACTCTTTGCGCTGCGGCCTGCGAGTGAGGTGAGCACCTTCACCTGATGCTCGGTTAGCCGCCGCCCGACGGCGCTGCCCATGTTGCCCGGCGCGACGATGGCGACGGTCGGAGTCATTCGTTCAAATCCTTCACGGTTGCCCGCTTGTGATAACGAGCTGAGACTGAGGGGGCCTTGCAGAATGGTCAATGCCCGCTGGCGCATGGCCAATACGCCCCAAATACTGGCCATTTCCGCGCGGGCGCAAGCGCCATTCACGGCGCCGGTGGACCTTAGGGCGCCGATGCCGGTACATTACTGGTTCGAACAAATGGGCCAAAAGCGCCCTCGGGAGGAATCCTTATGCGGAATACTCTATTGGTTGCGAGTGCCTGTCTGATGCTCGCGTTGGGCCCCGCCATGGCCCAGCAAAAAACCGTCAAGATCGGTTTCGTCAGCACCTTCAGCGGCCCGACCGCCGTGATCGGCAACGACATGCGCAACGCCTTCGAGCTCGCACTCGATCACATGGGGCGCAAGATGGCCGGCCTACCGGTGGAAGTAATCTACGAAGACGACCAGCAGAAGCCAGAGGTCGGCAAGCAGAAGACCGAGAAGCTGATTGCATCGGACAAGGTCGATTTCATCTCCGGCTATATCTGGTCGAACGTGCTGCTCGCATCACTGAAGCCGATCGTCGATTCCAAGACGATGTTCGTCATCGCCAATGCGGGCGCCTCGCAGGTCGCCGGTCAGCTCTGCTCGCCCTACGTCTTTTCGGCGTCTTGGGAGAACGATCAGACGCCGGCAGCTGTCGGCCTCTACATGAACCAGAAGGGCGTGAAGACCGCCTTCCTGCTCGGCCCGAATTATGCCGCTGGCAAGGACATGCTCAATGGCATGCGTTCGACTTTTGCGGGCCAGATCGTCGGCGAGGAGCTAACCAAGTGGCCGGATCAGCTCGACTTCTCCGCCGAGTTGTCGAAGGCGCGAGCGGCCAATCCCGATGCGATTTACGTGTTCTATCCCGGCGCCGCGGGCGTGCAGTTCCTCAATCAATTTTCGCAAGCCGGCCTGAAGGGCAAGGTCCAGCTCTACACCGCCTTTACCATCGACGAACTGTCGCTGCCGCGGCAGGGCGACTTGGCGCTAGGCGTGGCGGGGGCGCAGGAATGGGTCAACGACCTACCCTTCCCGGCGAACAAGAAATTCGTCGAGGACTTCCATGCCAAGTACAAGACGTGGCCGTCCTTCTACGCGGCGCAGTCCTATGATGCTGCTAATCTCATCGCCAGCGCCGTCGCGGCGGTGAAGGGTGATGTCAGCAAGAAGGACGAGATGCGCGCCGAAATGAAGAAGGCGAATTTCGCTTCGATTCGTGGGCCGTTCAAGTATGGCAACAATCAGTATCCGATTCAGAACTTCTACCTGCAGGAGGCGTATAAAGACGCCAATGGTGAGCTACGTTTGAAGACCGTAGCAACCATCGTCAAAGACAATCAAGACAAGGCTGCAGCCAAGTGCCCGATGAAGTAAGGTAATTCGAAGCGGACGGCGGAGGCGCGCGCCGCCGCCGTCCCGTTTTGTTGCGGGGTGGCGCGCTTTTCTACGAGTCTCCAAGCATGTTGCTGTTTCTGGAACAGTGCCTCAACGGCCTGCAACTCGGGCTGCTACTGTTCCTGCTCGCTGCCGGCCTGACGCTGATTTTCGGCATCATGGATCTGGTGAATCTGGCGCACGGCTCTTTTTATATGATCGGTGCCTATTTCGCGGCGACCTTCACCGCGCTCACCGGAAATTTTATCTTCAGCGCGATCGCGGCTTTCGCCGCCACGCTTTTAGTCGGCATGGTCGTGGAAGTGATTGCGATGCGACGGCTTTACGGACGCGATCATCTCGACCACGTGCTCGGCACCTTTGGGCTGATCCTGTTTTTCAATGAGCTCGTGCGGCTGGTGTGGGGACCGGCCGGTATGAACGTGCCGCTGCCGGAATGGCTCAATGGGCATTTTCCTATTCTGCCTGGCATCGAATATCCGACGTATCGGCTCGCCATTATATTGGTGACGCTGGCGGTGGCGTTGTTCCTCTACATCCTGGTCATGCGCACGCGCATCGGCATGCTGATCCGCGCCGGCGCCACCAACCGCGAGATGGTCGGCGCGCTCGGCGTCAACATCAACCTTCTCTACACGCTGGTGTTCGGGCTAGGCGCGGCGCTCGCCGGCCTCGCCGGCTTGATGCAGGCGCCGATCCTCACCGTGCAGATCGGCATGGGGGAGAACATCCTCATACTCGCCTTCGTGGTTATCATCATCGGCGGCATCGGCTCGATCCGCGGCGCCTTCATCGCCGCGTTGCTGGTCGGTCTGATCGATACCGTCGGCCGCAGCTTCCTGCCCGACATTCTCCGGCTGCTGTTGAGTGGGCGCAGCGCTTCGGCGATCGCGCCGGCGATCTCGTCGATGCTGATCTATCTGCTGATGGCGGTCGTGCTGGTGCTGCGGCCGGAAGGCCTGTTCCCGGTGTCGAACAAATGACTGCGTTGCTGACACCCCGTAATCTCGTGCTGGCGGTTTTGCTGATCTTCCTTGCCCTGCTGCCGGTTTACGCAGCGGTGAGCGGTAATGTCTTCCTGGTGATCCTGTTCACCCGCATCATTATCCTGGCGATGGCGGCGACCAGCCTGAATCTGATCATGGGTTACGGCGGCATGGTGAGCTTCGGCCACGCCGTTTATATCGGGCTCGGCGGCTATGCGGTTGGCATCCTGGCGCAGGAGGGATTTCCCTCAGGCTTCGTGCAGTGGCCGGTGGCGCTGCTGGTGTCGGCATTCGCGTCGCTGATTATCGGCGCGCTCTGCCTACGTACGCGCGGCCTCTATTTCATCATGATCACGCTCGCCTTTGCGCAACTGCTCTATTACGTGGCGGTCGGGCTCGACCGTTACGGCGGCGATGATGGCCTGACCATCTATAGCCGCAGCGAATTCGCCGATTTGATCAATACCTCGAGCAAGACACAGTTCTACTATCTGTGCCTAGCGCTGCTGCTTGCGGTGATCGGACTCACCTGGCGGATCATCAATTCGCGCTTCGGCTTGGTGGTGCAGGGCTCCCGCTCGAACGACCGCCGCATGCGGGCGATTGGATTCCCGACCTTTCGTTATCGGCTCACCTGCTTCGTAATCGCCGGGACGATCTGCGGGTTGGCTGGCGCGCTCTTAGCCAATCACACCGAGTTCGTTAGCCCGGCTATGATGCATTGGACCCGTTCGGGCGATCTCATCGTGATGGTCGTGCTCGGCGGCATGGGCTCGCTTTTCGGTCCGCTGATCGGTGCGGTGGCGCTGCTCGTGCTGGAAGAGGCGCTCTCCAGCATCACCGAATATTGGCAGATCATTCTCGGACCGTTGCTGTTGCTGGTCGTGCTGTTCGCGCGCGGCGGCATCGATGGGTTGCTCGCCAAGGTGCGTGCATGAACGAGCCGTTGCTGCAAGTCGAGAATCTGGCCAAACGCTTCGAGGGCATCGTGGCGAGCGACGATCTCACGCTCGAGGTTGTGCGCGGCGAGTTGCATGCCGTGATTGGTCCGAACGGCGCCGGCAAGACCACGCTGATCACCCAGATCAGCGGCGAATTGACGCCGGACGCCGGCTGCGTTCGCTTTGCCGGTACCGACATCACCGCCCTGCCGACTTATCAACGTAGCGCACTCGGCCTTGCGCGCTCGTTCCAGATCACCTCGCTGTTTCTCGATCTCAGCGTGCTCGACAATGTTGCCTTGGCGGTGCAGGCGCACACCGGGCATTCGTTCAAGTTCTGGCGCAATGCGCGCGCCGAGAAGGAATTGCGCGAGCCGGGTCGCGCGCTGCTTGCCCGGGTCGGCCTAAGCGACCGCGCCGACTGGCCAGCCTCGGTGCTGAGCCATGGCGAGCATCGTCTGCTTGAGTTGGCGATGGCGCTCGCAGGCTCGCCGCGGCTACTACTGCTCGATGAGCCGATGGCGGGCCTGGGTCCGGAAGAATCGACCCGCATGGTCGGAATGTTGCGCGCGCTGAAGCAGGAGCTCACCATCCTCCTAGTCGAGCACGACATGGAGGCGGTGTTCGCGCTTGCCGACCGCATCACCGTGCTCGTCTATGGCCGTGTGATTGCTTCCGGCAGGCCGGCTGAAATCCGTAGCAGCAAGGACGTGCGCGACGCCTATTTGGGCGAGGACGACGCGGAGGCCACGCATGCCTGAGGTGCTCGAGGTTTCCGGCATCGAGACTTGCTATGGTCTGAGCCAGGTGCTCTTCGAGGTATCGCTCAACATCAAGCCGGGCGAAATGATCACGCTGATGGGGCGCAACGGCATGGGCAAGACCACCACCGTGCGCTCGATCATGGGGCTGACGCCCGCGCGCGCCGGCACGATCCGTTTTATGGGGCAGGACATCCGCGGGCTGCCGTCCTACAAAATCGCCAAGCTCGGCATCGGGCTGGTGCCCGAGGGACGGCAGATTTTCCCAAACCTCAGCGTGCGCGAGAACCTCGTGGCGACCGCGGCCGCCCGCAATGGCAGCGCCTGGACGCTCGACAAGGTCTACGAGCTGTTTCCCAAGCTTGCCGCCCGAGAGAACAACATGGGCAACCAGCTCTCGGGGGGCGAGCAGCAGATGCTGGCGATCGCCCGCGCTCTGATGACCAATCCGCGGCTCTTGATACTCGACGAGGCTACGGAAGGGTTGGCTCCCCTGATCCGCGCCGAAATCTGGCGCTGCCTGGCACAGCTCAAGGCGCTGGGGCTTGCCATTCTGGTGATCGACAAAAACGTCGGCGCTTTGATGCGCGTCGCCGACCGACAATTCTTGATCGAGCGCGGGCGGGTGGTGTGGAGCGGAACCTCGCGCGAGCTCGCCGCCGCGCCGGACGTGCAGCACCGGTACCTGGGGGTTTGACTACTCTGCCGGCTGCAGAGGCGGCGGGCGGCGGATGAGGGTGAAGCTGCGCCCGCCGAGCTTGCGGTGCAGCTTGTCGAGCAGCAGGTAGATCACCGGCGTGGTGTAGAGTGTGAGCGCCTGCGACACCAACAGCCCACCGATGATGGTAATGCCGAGGGGGCGGCGCAACTCGGAGCCCGGGCCGGCGGCGATCACCAAGGGCAACGCGCCGAGTGCCGCAGCCATGGTGGTCATCAGGATGGGCCGGAAACGCGCTAGGCAAGCGTCGTGGATCGCCTGCCGCGGTGGCAGGCCGAGCCGGCGTTCGCCGTCGAGCGCGAAGTCGACCATCATGATGCCGTTCTTTTTCACGATGCCGATCAACAGAATGATACCGATGAAGGCGATCACCGTAAGTTCTGTATTGAACAGCTGTAAGGCCAACAGCGCGCCGAGGCCGGCCGACGGCAGCGTCGAGATTATGGTGAGAGGATGCGCCAGACTCTCATAGAGCACGCCGAGCACGATATAGACCGCGATTAGCGCGGCCAGCAACAACAAGGGCTGCGCGCCTGCTGATTGCCGGAAGGCTTGCACGTCGCCGGCGAAGTCGGCATGGATCGTGTCGGGAATGTGCATCGCCGCTACCGCGCTCTGGATGCCATCGGTGACGTCCTGGATCGTGAAGTTGGGCAGGATGTTGTAGGTGATGGTGACCGCCGGGAACTGGCCCTGGTGGTTTACCACCAGAGGTGCAATTGAGTGCTCGAAATGCGTCACCTCCGATAGTAGCACCTGGGTATTGTTGGCACCCACGACGTAAACATGGGTGAGGTCGCTCGGGTCGCGGGTATATTTGCGGTCGAGCTCGAGGATCACGCGATACTGGTTGCGCTGGGTGTAGATGGTTGAGATCTGCCGCTGCGAGAAGGCGTCGTTGAGCGCGTTGTCAATGTCTTGCACCTTCACGCCGAGGCGCGCCGCCGCTGCGCGGTCGATGACGACATTGGCCTGGAGGCCGCCCTGTTCGCGGTCGGTGGTGAGGTCGGTGACGCCAGGCACCTGTTTCACCCGATCCATCACCTGTGGCACTAGCTTTTGCAACGCGTCGATGTCGGCGCTCCACAGGGTGAACTGATATTGCGAATCGCTCTGCCGGCCGCCGGCGCGTAGGTCCTGCGCCGGCACCATGAACACGCGTAGGCCGGGAATGCGGCTTAGCTTGTCGCGCAGCCGCGCCACCACGCGCTGCGTGCTTTCATTGTGCCGCTCGGCCAACGGCTTCAGGCTGATGAACATGCGGCCGCGATTGACCGAGGCGTTGAAGGTGGAGGCGCCGACTGAGGAGCCCAGGCTCGCCACCGCGGGGTCTTGCAGCACGATGTCCATCGCCTGCTGCTGCAACTGCTCCATCGCGCCGAACGAGATATCGGTCGAGGCCTCCGTGCCACCGAAGATGAGTCCGGTGTCGTCCTGCGGGAAGTATCCCTTCGGCGTCTTTATATAAAGCCCGATGGTGAGCACCACAGTAGCGAGAAACACGATTAGCGCTAGCGCATTGTGCTCGAGTACGAAGGAGAGCGTGTTGTCGTAGAAGCGGATAATGCGCGTGAGTACGCCTTCGACTAAGCGATCAAGTAAGGTGTGATCATGGCTCGGCGATGAGCGCACGAAGTAGGCGCAGATCATCGGAGTCACCGACAATGACACCACGGTCGACACTGCGATGGCGAAGGCGAGCGTTACCGAGAATTCGCGGAACAGTCGTCCGACAATGCCGCCCATGAACAGCAGCGGAATGAAAGCGGCGATCAGAGAGATCGAGATCGATACTACGGTGAAGCCGATCTGCTTGGTACCTTTTAGCGTGGCGCGCAACGGCGAGGCGCCGCGTTCGAGATATCGGAACATGTTCTCGATCATCACGATAGAGTCGTCCACCACGAAGCCGATGCAGACGGCAAGGGCCATCAGCGACAGATTGTCAATCGAGAAGCCGGCCGCCCACATCGCCGCGCAAGTGCCGGCAAGCGACAGAGGCACGGTGACGCCGGCTGCCACCATAGGCGCGGTGCGGCGGAGGAACAGCGCCACCACCAGCATCACCAGAATGACGGTGGCGCTGAGCGTGAGCTGCATGTCATGCACGCTGGCGCGGATAGTCTGCGTGCGGTCGGCTAGGATCGAAATGTCAAGGCCGGCCGGAACCAATTGCCGCAGCTCGGGCAGCAAGTCAAAGATGCGGTCCACCGTATCGATGACATTGGCGTTGGCTTGCTTGGTGATGATCAGCAATACCGATGGGTCCTTGTTGAACCAGCCGGCGGACAGGCTGTTGCGCACGCTGGGCCGGATCGAAGCGACGGTGGACAGGCGGATCACGGTGCCGCTGACGGTCTTTACCACCAGCGGATCGTATTCGTTGGCTGTGCGCAGCTGATCGTTGATGCCGATGGTGACCGCGCGCTTCATCCCGTCGAAGGTGCCGAGCGGGCCAACCGCGTTGGAATTGGTAATGGCCGTGCGGATGTCCTCCAGGCTCACGCCCATGGCGGCGATGCGCGCAGGATCGACGCGCACGCGGATCGCCGGCTGTTCGGAGCCGGCCACAGTGACGTCGCCGACGCCTTCCACTTGACTAAGCCGCTGCGCGATCACCGTGTCTGCAGCGTCATAGACCTCGCTCGGTAACATGGTCTTGGAGGTTAGCGCCAGGATCAAGATCGGTGCCGCCGCTGGATTGGCTTTACGGAAAGTCGGCAGCGTCGGCAGGTCGCTGGGCAGGTCGCTGAGTGCCGCGTTAAGCGCAGCCTGCACGTCCCGGGCCGCGCCCTCGATGCTGCGCGAAAGGTCGAACTGAACGGTGATGCGCGAGAGACCGAGCGAACTCACTGAGGTCAATTCGGTGACACCAGAGATCTCGCCCAACCGCCGCTCGAGCGGGGCGGCGACGGTGGCAGCCATGATATTGGGATCTGCGCCCGGCCGATTAGCGGTGACGAAAATGGTCGGGAAATCTATGCTCGGCAGGCTGGCGACCGGGAGAAAGCTGTAGGCTACAACGCCGATTAGAAACAGCCCGATCGCAAGCAGCGTGGTGCCGATCGGCCGGCGGATAAACGGGCTAGAGAAGTTCATAAACTACTCCGCCGGATGTGGCCGCACCCGACCGGATGCGGTCAACCGCGCGCGCAGACGCTCCATGTAAAGATAGATCACCGGCGTAGTGTAGAGTGTAAGCAGCTGGCTGAGCATCAGACCGCCGACAATCGTTATGCCAAGCGGATTGCGCAGCTCGGCACCGGTGCCGCTTTCGAACGCCAACGGCAGCGCCCCGAACAAGGCGGCAAGCGTCGTCATCATGATCGGCCGAAAGCGCAACAGCGCCGCCTGCACGATCGATTCCTCGGGCGACAGACCCTGATGGCGCTCCGCCTCGATAGCGAAGTCGATCATCAAAATCGCGTTTTTCTTCACGATGCCCATCAACAGCACGATGCCAATCAGTGCGATCACCGACAGGTCATAGCCGAAGAGCATTAACGCCAGCAGCGCGCCGACGCCAGCTGACGGCAAGGTGGATAGGATCGTGAGCGGATGGATGAAGCTTTCGTACAGCACGCCGAGCACGATGTAGATGACGATGGCCGCGGCGAGGATCAGCCACGGCTCACCGGCGAGCGACTTAGCGAATTCGGCAGCGTCACCAGAATAGTTACCGGTCACCGACGGCGGCATGCCGATGTCCGCCTGCGCCGTGCTGATCAACCTAACCGCGTCGCTCAGTGCGTAGCCGGGGGCAAGGTCGAAGGAGATAGTTACTGACGGGAATTGTTCCTGGTGCGTGATCGCCAGAGACGCTGAACTATTGACGAAACGCGCAAAGGCCGCGAGTGGCACCTGGTTGTTGCTGGTGACTGCGTTGGGCGTGGCAGTGGTGTTGGTGTTGGTGCTGCCAACCGTAGTGTTGGCAACGGTAGCGACAGTGCCCGTCGAGGTGATAGCGCCGGTGACGTAAAGTTTCGACAGCGAGCCTGGATCCTGCTGGTAGCGCGGCTGTGCCTCCAAGATGACGCGGTACTGATTGGATTGGCCGTAGATGGTGGAAATCTGCCGCTGGCCGAAAGCGTCGTTGAGGGTGTCGGTGATACTCTGCATAGAGACGCCGAGGCGTCCGGCCTGCTCGCGATCGACCTCGACATTCACACGTGGGCCGCCCTCCTGCGCTTCTGAGGCCACCTCACGCAGCGCTGGATAGCTGCGCAGCCGCGCCACCAGTTCGTTGGCCCAATTCAGCACCTCGGCGGAATCGGTGCCGACCAGCGTGTACTGATACTGCGCCCGACTCACCCGGGTAGAGATCTGGATGTCCTGGGTGGCCTGGAAGTACACCTTCATGCCGGGCACGCCTGCGACAGCATCCTTCAACCGACCAATGATCGTCCCCACCTTGTCACCGCGTTGGTTCTGCGGCTTCAGGACGATGGTCAGTCGGCCGGCATTGGGTGTTGCATTCAGCGGGGAGACGCCAATCACCGATACCACGCCCGTGACGTCGGGGTCACGCCGCACGATGGATTCGATCTCACCTTGGCGGCGTTGCATTTCATCGAACGAGACGTCGGTACCGGCTTCCGTCACCGCTGTGATCAGGCCGGTGTCCTGCAAGGGCAAGAAGCCCTTGGGCATCACCATGTAAAGGAAAATGGTGGCGACGAGCGTCACCACCGTCACCAGCAGCGTATCGCGCTGGTGACGCAAAACCCAATGCAGGCTGCGTTGATAGAACGCGACGGTGCGCTCGATCAAATCGTGAAATCGACGGGTGAGCGCGTTGTCAGTGAGACCGCTGCCTTCACCGGCGGGGCGCAACAGGCGGCCACACATCATCGGTGTCAGCGTCAGCGAGATGATAGCGGATGCGACCACCGCGATTGTGAGAGTGAGCGCGAATTCGCGGAACATGCGGCCAACTAAGCCAGTCATGAATAACAATGGGATGAACACTGCGATCAGCGAAAGCGTTAGCGAGATTACCGTGAAACCGATCTCGCTTGCCCCGCGCAACGCCGCTTGAAGCGGTCGCTCGCCGTTCTCCATGTGACGGACGATGTTCTCAATCATCACAATTGCGTCGTCGACCACGAAGCCGGTGCCGATGGTCAGCGCCATTAGCGATAGATTGTCAAGCGAGAAGCCGGCAAACCACATCACTCCGAAGGTCGCGATCAACGACAGCGGCAGCGCCACACCGGCGATGATGGTCGCGCGCAAGGTACGTAGGAATATCAGCACTACCAGCACGACCAGAACAACGCTGAGCATCAATGTGAACTGTACGTCGCGGATCGAGGCGCGGATCGTGGTGGTGCGATCGTTGACGATCGTCAGCGTGACACCAGCCGGAAGCGCACGCCGCAACCGCGGCAGTTCTCCCCGCACGCGCTGTACGGTCTCGATAACATTGGCGCCAGGCTGGCGCTGCACGTCGATCACGATCGCCGGCGCACCCTTATAGGAGGCGCCGACCTTAGTGTTCTCCAGCCCGTCGATGACGTCGGCGACGTCGCTGATCTTCACCGGTGCGCCATTGCGGAAGGCGACCACCACGTCCTTATAGGTGTTGGCGGCGGTGATCTGGTCGTTGGCCGCGATGGTGTAGGACTGGTGCGTGCCGTCGAGCGAACCCTTGGCGCCCGCCACATTGGCGCCGACGATAGCGGTGCGCACGTCCTCCATCGCTAGGCCGTAGGCGGCAAGCCGTGAGAAATCAGCCTGAATGCGGATAGCCGGGCGGATGCCGCCCTGTACTGAGACGTGGCCGACGCCGGTTAGCTCAGACAGTCGCGGCGCCATCATGGTGTCGGCGAGATCGCTCAACGTGCGCAGGTCGATGCTTTGCGAGGTCAGCGCCAGCGTGATGATGGGCACGTCGGCCGGATTCACCTTCGCATAGAGTGGCGGGTAGGGCAGGGTGCGCGGCAGCGTCGAGGCGGCGGCATTGATCGCTGACTGCACGTCCTGCGCGGCGGCATCGATGTCGCGGTCGAGCTCAAATTGCAGCGTCACCTGACTGATGCCGAACGAGCTCGACGAGGTCATCGTCTGCAATGCCGGGATCTGGCCGAACTGCCGCTCCAGTGGCGCAGTCACCAGCGAAGCGATGGTGTCGGGGCTCGCGCCCGGCAGTTGGGTAGTGACCTGGATAGTAGGGAAATCCACCTGCGGCAGCGCCGAGACCGGCAGCCACCAATAACCGAGCGCGCCACCCAACATCACCGCGATGCCAAGCAGTGAGGTGGCAATTGGTCGGTAAATGAATGGGGAGGAGACGCTCATCTCGGCGGATTCACCACCTGGGTGGCGGGCTTCGGCTCCCCAGTGGGCGACGCGTCGTTGCCGAGCGCTGATGATCGTCGGCGGGTGCGCGGCGTTGCGGCCTCCGGCTCAGCGTTGCTGCCGATGATTACCTTGCTGCCATCGGTCAGCCGGACAAAGCCGTTGGTAACCACACGCTCGCCGACCGCGAGGCCGCTCTTGACTACCGTCTGCATCTCATCCTGCTTTTGCACCACAATCGGACGCATCGCCGCGGTATTGTCGGCCTTGACCACGTAGACGAAGGTGCCGTTAGGGCCTCGCTGCACCGCGCTAGTCGGCACCGTCACCACGTTCTTCAGCGTGTCGATTAAAAGTCGGATATTGACGAACTGACCTGGCCAGAGCGCCAAGTCGGCGTTCGGAAATTCAGCCTTGAGCTTCACGGTACCGGTAGTCTGATCGACCTGATTGTCGACAACTGCCAGCTTGCCGCTCTCGATCACTGCATTGCTGTCGGAACGGAGCGCGTTAACTTGCAACGGTCCTTTCGCGAAAGCAGCGATGACTTGGCCCAAGTCCTGTTGGGGCAGGTTGAAAGTTGCCGAGATCGGTTTGAGTTGGGTAATCACCACGATTGTCGGCGAACTCGCAGCGTGCACGATGTTGCCTTCGTCCACCTGGCGGATACCGGTGCGGCCGTCGATCGGGGCGACGATGGCAGTGTAGCCAAGCGTCGCCTGCGCGTTCTCAATCGCCGCTCCGTCGGATTGCACGATGGCTTCGTCTTGCGCAACCAGAGCGCGCTGGGTGTCGGCCTGCTGCCGATTGACCGCGTTGGTGGCCGCCAGCCGCTCGTAACGGTCGAGGTCAAGCTTGGCGTTGGCGAGCTGTGCTTCGTCCTGCGCCTTCTTGGCTTTGGCCTGATCGAGCTGGGCCTGATATGTGGTGGGATCGATGCGGGCCAATACGTCGCCCTTCTTGACATCATCGCCTTCCTTGAAGCCGACGCTGATCAGCTTGCCGTCCACTTGCGGGCTGACTGTCACGGTATTGTAGGCTTTGACGGTACCAACCGCCTCCAGATAGACCGGTACATCGGCTGTGACTGCAGTGGAGGCCAGCACCGGCACTGGTCCGCTTTCGGCGCCAAACGAACTGCGGCGCTGCTGCTGCGGTGTGCCCGTGAAGACGTAGTAAAGCGCGGCGCCGACTGCGACCATTACCAGAACAATCGCCAGATTTCGGCGCCTACGGCCGTGCGTTTTCGCCCAGATTTGCTTTGGCAGCTCACCGTGCATCGGAGATTTCCACCAATTTCGGCAACCAGCCGCCACCGAGGGCTTGATACAGACTGACGATCGCTTGTAGCCGGGCCAGCTGCGCTTGCGCGAGCGCGTCCTTAGCTAGGATCAACGTCTGCTGGACTTGCAGCAAAGTGACCATGTTAACCGTGCCCGCACGCAGCTGCTGATCGGACAAATCGAACGCTCGTTGCGAGCTTTTCACTACTTCTCCCAAGAAACGCACGGTCAGTTTTGTCTGTTGCACCGCCACTAGCGCGTTGTCGACGTCAGTGAAAGCGGATATCACTGCTTTGCGGTAGTTTTGCAATAATTGGTCTTGCGTGCCTTTTTGCAGATCGAGGTTGCCGAGCAGCTTTCCGCCCTCGAATATCGGCTGGGTCAAACCGGCCGTCGCGGTGTAGAACGCCGACTCCGGTCGCAGCAGCAGCTTGAGTACCGCGCTTTGGTACCCGCCGTCGCCGGTTAGGGTAATGCTGGGCAGGAACTGCGCGCGCGCATTCTCGACATTAGCACTAGCGGAGGCGAGTTGCGCTTCAGCTTGGCGGATGTCTGGCCGCTGCGCGATCAATTCCGACGGCAAGCCAGGCGTGACGCGAGGAATCGCGATGTTGCGCATGCTGCCTCCGCGGATAGCAACACTTTCGGGCGGTCGCGCAATCAACAGCGCCAGCGCGGCTTTGTTTTGCTGAAGCGTTTGTACAAGCGGTGGGATCGTCGCCCGTATGGTATCCACGAGACTTTCTTGCTGCGCGACGTTGAGATCGGAAGCAGTGCCAGCAGAAAATTGTTGTCGGATCAAGCTTAGAATGCGGCTGGAGCTC
>Ga0207787_1000090_pt1 | contig 14689 bp, 10 predicted proteins | sample LuqExpMetageno77_FD_187834 | JGI IMG/M metagenome (GOLD analysis project Ga0207787, IMG submission 187834) | Tropical forest soil microbial communities from Luquillo Experimental Forest, Puerto Rico - Sample 77 (SPAdes) | ecosystem: Environmental > Terrestrial > Soil > Tropical forest ... | reverse complement strand
CCGGTGCGCTAGTACAACTCCAGCCTCAGGGTCGCTCCATAGGCCGTGATCGTCCGGCCCGCGATAGGCGAGGCAATCCGACATAGCAGCCGCTTGGCGTTCGAACTGAACGCCGGAGTTGCCACGAAAGTCCAAGATGCCTGCGATTCCGCACATGACTGAGTTCGATTAAACGAAAGGGTGCCGCAACCAGCAATGGCTTAATGCCGCGCTGAGTGTTCGACAACGCAAATTTGGGACGCGGGTGTCACGCTCGCACACGAGCTTTTTTCCGCTTGTTCGAAGGGTTGCTGATTGCGACCTGAGAATCGCTAGAATCGCTGCTGCGGAGCGGTCATTTGGTATTTTATCCGTCCTGTCCGCTGCGGCTTTAGCACGTGAATCGACATCTGTGTCCTTCAAAAATCCGCCTGAAAATGCATCGCGCACCAGCGATACGTCGCAACCTTTTGTCTGGGCAAGGCCCGCCTCGGAGCCTTGCTTGCTATTGCCCGCCCTGTCCCCCGGCGGCTAAAGACAGAGTTAAACCAAAGACGGCGTGTTAAGGAAATCGGCAATGGCACATGGGCGCAAGATCGCGGTGATCGGGCTCGGCTATGTCGGCCTGCCGGTTGCGGTGGCGTTTGCCAAGTCGGGTGTCGCGGTCATCGGCTTCGACACCAACGCCACTCGCATCGCAGAGCTCAAGTCCGGCCGCGACCGCACACGGGAGGTTGAGTCCGCCGAAGTCACGGTACCGATGCTGACCTACACCAACGACGCCGCTGCGATTAGAAGCGCCGATTTTTACATCATCACGGTACCGACCCCGATCGACGACGCTAACCGGCCCGATCTCGGCGCCATGCTGTTGGCCTCGCACATGGTTGGAGCAGCGCTAAAGCGAGGTGACGTCGTCGTCTATGAATCGACGGTTTATCCGGGCGCCGTCGAGGAAGAGTGCATGCCGGCGCTGGAAAAGGTGTCGGGTTTGAAGGGCGGCCGCGACTTCACCGTCGGCTATTCGCCCGAGCGCATCAATCCTGGCGACAGGCAGCACCGTTTCGAAACTATCACCAAAGTCGTTTCTGGGCAGGACGCACGCACTCTCGACATCATAGCCGAAGTTTACGGTTCGGTGGTGAAAGCCGGTATCCACCGCGCGCCTTCCATCAAGGTGGCAGAAGCTGCGAAGGTGATCGAAAACACGCAACGTGATCTCAACATTGCTTTTATGAACGAATTGTCCGCCATCTTCCACCAACTCGGCATCGATACTGGCGATGTGTTAGCCGCAGCGTCGACCAAATGGAATTTTATAAATTTCCAGCCCGGCTTAGTCGGGGGCCACTGCATAGGGGTCGACCCGTATTACTTGACGTATCGCGCGGAGAAGGCTCGCTATCACCCAGAGATTATTTTGGCTGGACGGCGCATCAACGATGGCATGGGCGCGCGCGTTGCGCATGAATGCATCCGCAAGCTCGTGCTGCGCCACCGCGGCAACGCGCTGGTGACGATCCTCGGCATGACCTTCAAGGAGAATGTACCGGACATACGCAATTCCAAGGTCATCGACATCGTTCGTGAACTCGACCGTGCCGGCGTACAAACCCAGGTTCACGACCCGTTGGCCTCTTCGGATGAAACCAGAGAAGAATACGGTTTCGCGTTAATGCCGATGGATGCGTTGCAACCCGCCGATGCGATCATTCTGGCGGTCGCGCATCAGGACTATCTAGCGGGGGGGTGGCCGTTAGTCGCGCGCCTGCTGAAGGGCGGCGTGGGAATTGTGCTCGACGTGAAAAACAAGCTTGACCGCGCACAAAAACCAAAGGACATCGATCTGTGGCGCTTGTAAATCCTGTCCTTGTCACCGGCGCTGCCGGTTTCATCGGCTTCCATGTTGCGCGCCATTTGGTGCAGAGCGGCAGCGAGGTGATTGGTGTCGATAACCTGTCGCCCTATTACGATCCAAAGCTGAAGGAGGCGCGCCTGCAGCAGCTTGCCGGCGCGAAGAATTTCAAATTCGTGCGGCTCGATCTCGCGGACCGCGCGGCCACCGCCGCGCTTTTTAGCGAGCATCGGTTTCCCTTTGTTGTGCATCTCGCGGCGCAGGCGGGCGTTCGCCACTCGCTGGTCGATCCACACGCCTATGTCGATGCCAATCTCGTCGGCTTCGGCAATATTCTGGAAGGTTGCCGCCACAACGACTGTCGCCATCTCCTCTATGCTTCCTCTTCGTCGGTCTACGGCTCCAATACTAAAATGCCGTTCTCCACCTCGGACAATGTCGATCATCCGCTCAGTCTCTACGGCGCGTCGAAGAAGGCGAATGAGCTGATGGCGCATTCCTATTCGCATCTGTTCAATCTGCCGACCACGGGCTTGCGTTTCTTCACCGTCTACGGCCCGTGGGGGCGCCCCGATATGGCTATGTGGTTGTTTGCCGCGGCGATCAGTGCCGGTGAACCAATTAAGCTATTCAACCACGGTAAGATGCGGCGCGATTTCACCTATATCGACGACGTGACGCAGGCAGTGGTGCGGCTGGTCGATCGGCCGGCGCAGGGCGATGCCACATGGTCGTCCGATGCGCCAAATCCGGCCCGCAGTTCGGCGCCATGGCGCGTCTACAATATCGGTAACAACAATCCGATCGACCTGCTTGATGTCGTACGCCTGATCGAGCAGGCGCTGGGCAAGAAGGCGATACGCGAGATGCTGCCGATGCAGCCGGGGGACGTCCCCGCCACCTTCGCCGACGTCGGCGATCTCATGCGCGACGTCGGCTTTAAGCCATCAACACCGATCGCCGAAGGCGTCGCACGGTTTATCGCTTGGTACAAAGACTATCACCGCGCCACTTGACGGTTGTCGCGAAATTGTCTGCCGCGGTCGAGAATCCAAACAAGCCCGCCTACCAGGCCGGCCGCAAACGCCGCGATGCCGAACAGCATCGACACGACGAGCCCGTTGCTTTCCAATAGGCCGGCATAGCCGAACGCCAGAACCATCGCACTTTCACGCGTGCCCCAGCCGGCAATCGACAGTGGAATCGTGGAGATGAGCAGCACGGGCAGGACCAGCAACAGCGCCTGCGTCCACTCCAGCGGCGCCGCGATGGCTTGCGCAAGACACCAGGCCGCGCTCACCGATATGACATGGATAAGCAGCGAATAGGCAAGGACTATCACGCGGCTCGATGTGGAGGTGAACACGTAGCGGGCGATGACGGCCGCATCGGCGAGCTGGCGGCTCAGCCACCAGCGGTCAAGCCACGGCCAGCGGACGAAGCCAAGTGCTAGGAACGCTAACCCTGCGCCGATACAACCGAAGCCGATGAGCAGCAAGGCCAGGCGTCCGCTCACACTACCGATGAGCGCGAATGACCAGGGCAGGCACAACACCACCAGGAGGGCCAATACCATCACGCCAGCGATGCGATCGATGAGGACCGAATAAGTTGCCATCCGCCAACTGTTCTGGTCGCGCCCGAGTAACCAGATGCGCACGGCGTCGCCACCGACCGTCGACGGCAGCGTTTGATTGAAAAAGGCCGCGATGAAGGTATAGCGCAGCGCTTTCGGGATGGTGAACGGTGCCGCCTTGGCAGGATCACAATGCTGGACAATTACATGCCAGCGCAGCGCGCCCAAGATCGTCTGTGCAAGTAGAATGAGCACGGCTGTCGCGAACCAGACGTATTCGATGTCGTGCAGACGCTGGCTGACAGCCTGAAAATTGACCCGCCTGAACGCGAGATACAACAGCCCGGCCGAGATGGCCGCCTTCAGAGCGAAAGCAAGCAACTTGCGCATCGAGCTCAAACCTTTGCGGAAATCAACGAGCTTTTCCGGCTTTCGCTGCGGAACGCCATGGAGCACCGGCGCGGGAGGAGTGGACAATACGGTAGGTTGCATGCTCTTACCTTGATTGTGGTGCGATGAGAATGGATAAATGGCGAATGAACGCCCCCGGAAGGGTGATGAAGCATGCCAAAACTGTCTGATCTAAAGGTTAAACTGTTCACCGACGGCGCCGACAAGGCGCAGATCGTCGATATGGCCAAGCAGCCCTGGATTGCTGGATTTACCACCAATCCCTCGCTGATGAAGAAAGCGGGGGTTAGCGATTACGAACTTTATGCGCGCGATCTGGTGGCCGCCGTCCCCGACCGCCATATTTCGTTCGAGGTATTCTCCGATGACATTCCGGAAATGGTCGCGCAGGCGCGCGTTATCTCCTCTTGGGGCAAGAACGTTTACGTCAAACTGCCGGTCACGACCACGCGCAATGAGCCGCTGTTCGATGTGGTACGGTCGCTGTCGCGTGATGGGATCAAAGTAAACATGACTGCGATTTTCACCGGTGAACAGGTAACGCGCGCGGTTGAGGCGCTCAACGGCGGCGCGCCGGCTTGCGTGTCGGTATTCGCTGGCCGCCTTGCCGATCTCGGCATCGATTATCGACCCATCATGCAGGATGCAATCATGCGCGCCCGCAAAACTCGGAACATCGAGATCATTTGGGCCTCCACGCGTGAAGTGTTCAACGTCGTGGAAGCCGACGCGATGAACTGCCATATCATCACCGCGCCGGCCGACGTACTCAAAAAGCTGCCCAGTCTTGGCACCAAAACAGCGGCCGAACTCTCGCTTGCAGCGGTGAAATCGTTTCGCGAGGACGCTCTTGCAGCGGGCTTGCGGCTTTCGGTTCCGACCTCGCGCGCGGCTGAATAACGGTTGCATCTTGGCAGCGCACAACTCATTTGGAAGAAATTGCTGTAACGCTTTGAATTAAAACGTGTTCATTGTGTTCACCCAGGCGGTCGCCACCCGCCGCCGGGCGTGCTAGGAAAGACTCGACTGAGGGCAGGGGTATTCGTCAGCATATGACGCAAGCGGCTAGACCGAATGCGGAGCCTCCGGTGCGGATCGGCGTGATCGGCGTCGGTGTCATGGGCAGCAATCACGCGCGTGTGCTGACCGGATTGCCGGGCGCCGAACTTGTCGCGGTCGCAGATCCAGATCTCAAACAAGCCGAATTCGTCGCGAGTGCGCTGGGTTGTGCGGCTGTGGGCAGTTTCGAGGAATTGCTCGATCTCAACGTCGAGGCCGTCACGATCGCAGCGCCGACCCACCTGCATCACGATATCGCGGTCGCCTGCATCGCGCGCGGCGTGCATGTGTTGGTGGAAAAGCCGATCGCGTCCTCGGTGGAAGAGGGGCGCGACATCATTGCTGCCGCTCGCCGCGCGGGCGTCGCCTTGATGGTCGGCCACGTCGAGCGTTTCAATCCGGCAGTCGAGGCCCTCAAGGAGGCGCTGCGTAACGAAGATATTCTCTCGATCGCAATCACTCGCGTTGGTCCGTTCCCTCCACGCATGTCGAATATCGGCGTTGTTATCGATCTCGCCGTGCATGATATCGACTTGATCCGCTGGTTCACCGATTCAGAGATTGTCGAAGTGCAGCCGCAATTGACCAGCGCCGTCGCCGAGCGCGAGGACATCGCGCTGCTGCAGTTTCGTACGGCATCGGGCGTGTTAGCTCACATCAACACCAACTGGCTGACGCCGTTCAAAGCGCGTACGGTTATCGTTGCTACGCGCGGCAAATACATCATGGCGGATATGCTTACTCGCCAGGTAACCGAGTGCTTCGGCTTTCAGCCGGATGGCAGCTATTCCATGCGGCATTTGTCGGTGGGCCACGCCGAACCGCTGCGTTCTGAGATTCTCGCCTTCCTGCGCGCGGTACGATCCGGGGCCGCGGCGGCGGTGAGCGGCGAGGAAGCCGTCGCCAGCCTCGAAATCGCGATCCGCTGTCTCGCTCCACGCCACGCGGTTCCGACAGCGCAACGACAGGCGCCGCGCGTGGCGGTGGGCTAATCGGCGCGCTGGATCCGATATGAATCTGCGCCCCACCCAGCCAATGATTCCGTTCATCGATGTGGCAGCGCAACGTCGCCGGCTTGGTGACGCCATCGATGCCGCGGTCGCTCGCGTACTGGATCACTGTCAGTTCATCCTCGGACCGGAAGTGCGGGCCTTTGAAACCGAACTCGCCAAGTTCTGCGGTTCCAGGCACGCGATAACGTGCGCCAGCGGCACGGATGCGCTCCACCTGGCCTTGATGGCAAAAGGGATTGGGCTGGGCGATGCGGTTTTCTGTCCGTCGTTTACCTTCTGCGCCACGGCGGAAGTTGCCGCACTGGTCGGGGCGATGCCAATCTTCGTCGATGTTGATGCAGAAACCTTCAACATCGACGCCAAGTCGCTCTCCGCCGCGCTGGCCACAGCTAAGCGTCTCAACTTGAGGCCGAAGGCAGTAATTCCGGTCGACCTTTTTGGTCTGCCGGCTGATCACGATGCCATCGCCGCGATCGCGAAAGACGCAAATTTGTTCGTGCTCGACGACGCGGCGCAGGCCTTCGGCGCCAGCTTCAAGGGCCGCAAGCTCGGCACTTTCGGGCACGCCACGGCGACGAGTTTCTTTCCAGCCAAACCGCTCGGCTGTTACGGCGACGGCGGCGCGGTGCTGACCGACAGCGATGAATTCGCGCAACTAATCCACAGCCTGCGCGTGCATGGCCACGGCAGTGACAAATACGACAACATTCGCATCGGTACGGCCTCGCGGCTCGACACCATCCAGGCGGCCGTGCTGCTGGAAAAGCTAAAGATATTTCCGGAGGAGATCCTCGCGCGTGACCGCATCGCACGCCGCTATGGCGAAGCGCTCGGCGACATTGTGGCGACGCCAAAAGTACCGCCCGGATCAATGTCAGTGTGGGCACAATATACAATCCGCGTCCCCGCCGGTCGGCGCGACACCTTGGCGGCCACGCTCAGGGCCAAAGGCATTCCGACGGCAATCTATTATCCGATTCCGCTACACCGGCAGCAGGCCTACAAGCACTATCCGGTGGGCGACGGCGGCGTTTCGGTCAGCGACAGGCTTGCCGCCGAAGTCATCAGTTTGCCCATGCATGCTTATCTCGATGTTCGGACGCAGGACCGCATCGTTGATGCGGTCCGCCGCGCGTTGCGGGCGTGACGCTTTGGCGGGCTGCGCGGCGCATCAGATAGACTCCTTCAATGGCAAACACTAAACGCGAAGCCTTGCGTTCGCTCAGCGAGCCGGCTGACGCTGCCTATCGCGGTCTGGTTGACTATCTGGAGACCTTGCAAAGAAAGAAAGGTCTCACCGGAACGCCATTCCGGATGCCGGTGCGATCGTTCGATGAGGCGCGGCGTGATCTTGCCGGCACCGTCGCGAGCGGCAATGTCAAGCTTGGCGACGAGATCGTGGTCCTGCCGTCCGCTCGTCTGACCAAGATAAAGCGAATCACGGGCTCGGAAGGCGATCTGCAAAACGCAGAGGCGGGGGCTGAGGTCGTCATCACGCTGGCAGATCAGCTTGAAGTTGCACCCGGCGACATGCTGGCCGCGCCGCAAAACCGGCCGTCGGTCGCCGATCAGTTCGAGGCCCATCTCGTCTGGTTGTCGCCTGAGCCATTGCTGCCGGGCCGCACCTACTTGATGAACATCAACGATGGCAACGTCGTCGCTACGGTGACGGCGCTCAAGCACCTCATTGACGTCGCTACGCAAGCGAAGCTTGCCGCCAAGACCCTAAATTTAGGCGAGATCGGCGTATGCAATTTGTCGATCGCGCGACCCGTCGCCTTTGATGCTTACGCGGACAACCGCGACACCGGCGCTTTCATCCTGCGCGATCGCGGCTCCAACGCGACGATCGCCGCGGGGATGATCGATTTTGCCCTGCGCCGGGCGACCAGCATTCCTCACCAGATACAAACCGTAGGCAAGACGGCTCGCATGAGGCTGATGCGCCATCGGCCGTCCGTTCTATGGTTTACCGGGCTGCCTGCGGCGGGAAAATCGACTATCGCTAACTTGGTCGACGTAGCACTCAATGCGCGCGGCGTTCACTCGGTCATGTTGGACGGCGACAATGTACGGCACGGACTGAACCGAGACCTCGGCTTCACCGAAGCCGATAGGGTGGAGAACATCCGGCGCGTGGGTGAGGTGGCGAAATTAATGGCCGATGCTGGCCTCATCGTGTTGTGCTCTTTCATCTCGCCATTCCGCGCCGAACGTCGCATGGTGCGTGAATTGATCGGCGACAATGAATTCATCGAAGTCTTCGTTGACACGCCGATCGAAACTTGCATCGCGCGGGATCCCAAGGGTCTCTATCGGCGCGCGCTGTCGGGCGAGATTAAGAATTTTACCGGTGTTGATCAGGCTTATGAGGAGCCGGAAAATCCCGAACTCCACCTGATGGCGGGCAGATGCGATGCTGACCAGCTCACCAAGGAGGTGATCGATGCATTGGCGCAGCGCAAGGTTTTTTAGCCTGATTCAGGCGACCAACACCGCGCAATTCGCCTGACATTATTGTTCGCCTGACATTATTGATTGAGATCAAAGCTCCGTCCGGCCGCCGTAATATCATATACAAATAAGAGAATATGAAACCGCGCCCCGTGCGCAGTCACTCAGACTTGGTCATCAGCTGCGCTTATAAATATCCTCGATCCGCTCGATATCGTCTTCGCCGAGATAGCTGCCGGTCTGCACCTCAATCAATTCGAGCGGAATTTTGCCCTTATTGGCCATTCGGTGGACGCTGCCGATCGGGATGTAGATCGACTCGTTTTCGTGCACTGCGCGCACTTGCTCGCCCAACGTAACCTCGGCGGTACCGCGCACCACCACCCAATGTTCGGAACGGTGGCGGTGCTTTTGCAGCGACAGCATGCCGCCAGGAATCACGACGATGCGCTTGACCTGAAAGCGTTCGCCCATGTCGATCGACTCGTAATAACCCCACGGCCGATGCACACGCTTATGGTCGGTCGCTTCCGGACGCTTGGCAGCCTTAAGCTTTTCTACGAGATGCTTAACTTCTTGCGCACGCGCGCGCGGCACCACCATAACCGCATCAGAGGTGCTGACGATCACCATGTCCTTGACGCCGACGGTAGCGACGAGATGGCCGTCGGAGTGCAGCACGCAACCGCTTGAGTCCATCGTCACCGCCGGTCCGTGCACGACATTGCCGGATCCGTCATGCGGCGTGATGTCGAACAGCGCATCCCAGCTGCCGATGTCCGACCAGCGGAAGTCGCCCGCCACGACCGCGGCGCGGTCGGTCTTCTCCATCACCGCGTAGTCGATCGACTTCTGCGGTGCTCTCGCAAAAACCTCCGGCTGCAGCCGCAGAAAGCCGAGATCGGTCGATGCCTTAGCGACCGCAACTTGTACCGCCTCGGCCATCGCCGGCTCGAGCCGCTTAAGCTCGGATAAGAGGACATCAGCGCGGAAAAGGAAGTTGCCCGAATTCCACAGATATCCGTCGCGCACATATCGGGCGGCCGTTGCGGCGTCCGGCTTCTCGACGAATTTCTTGACCAGGTGCACGCCGTCCTTGCCAATCGTTTCGCCGGGCAGGATGTAGCCGTAACTGGTCTTGGGCTCGCTCGGCTTGATGCCGAACGTGACGATCGATCCGGCTTCCGCCGCTTCGCGTCCGGCGAGGCACGTCGCGCGAAATTGCGGCACGTCGAGGATGATGTGGTCGGCGGCGAGCGCCAGCACCACCGCCTTCGGGTCGCGCTGGCGTGCAACTTCGGTGGCAGCCGCGATGGCCGGTGCGGAATCCCGCCGCAGCGGCTCGATCACTACCGTCGCGTCCACTCCCATGTCCTCAGCCTGCCGCCGGGCGAAGAAATGAAAATTCGGCCCGGTAATCACGATCGGGGCCGCAAACATTGGATCCTGCACGCGCAGCAACGTTTCCTGGTAGGTCGAGCGGTCGCCTACCAGCGGCAGGAACTGCTTGGGCAGCGCATCGCGCGAAACCGGCCAAAGCCGCGTTCCGGCGCCGCCGGCGAGAAGAATGGGGATGATAGGCGAAGGCATGGCTTGGCTAAGCTCGTAGGGGCTCTATGTTTGCGGCGGGAATCGTCTTAAGGCAATCGGCGAATCTGGTCAGCGGTATCGTCGCGCACTATCCAAGTCGATTCAACTTGAGCATCGTCGGCTCCAAGGCGGCCCACGGATGATTGAACGTATCGTCACGGTCGGCGGATACACGCTTCTGTCGCGGATCACCGGGTTCTTCCGCGACATTATGCTGGCGGCGATTTTGGGTGCTGGTCCCGCCGCCGACGCATTTTTCGTCGCCTTCCGGTTACCTAACCATTTCCGTGCGATTTTTGCCGAGGGCGCATTCAACGCGGCTTTTGTGCCGGCCTATGCCCGTATTCACGAGCAAGAAGGCAAGGCTGGCGCTCGCGTTTTTGCCGATCGCATTTTCGCGCTGCTGCTGGCAAGTCAGATCGTGTTGCTCGCAATCGCGCTACTGTTCATGCCCACCGTCATTGACGTGCTGGCGCCCGGATTCTCGCGGGATCCAGGTCGCTTCGCGCTCGCCGTCGATCTCACTCGCATCACCTTTCCCTATCTCTTGCTGATCACGCTGGTCACGCTGTACGGCGGCATCCTCAATGCCTTGCAGCGCTTCGCGGCGGCCGCCGCAGCCTCGACCCTGCTCAATCTGGCAATGATGGCCACACTGGCGGCCGTCGCCTTCTTCCCAACGGCGGGACATGCCGCCGCCTGGGGCGTCTTGATCTCGGGCGTTCTACAAGTGCTATTGGTCGGAGGCGACGCATGGCGTGCTGGCGCGTTGCCCGCATTGCGGTGGCCGCAGCTCGACATAAATGTGCGCCGTTTCTTCAGCGCTCTCGGTCCGGCGACCATCGGCTCGATGGGCGTTCAGCTCGCGTTGTTCGCCGACACCATCATCGCGAGCTTCCTGCCGGCGGGCGCGCTGTCGGCGCTTTACTATGCCGACCGCATCAATCAGCTGCCGATCGGCGTCATTGGCATTGCCGCCGGCACGGTGGTGTTGCCGGAAATGTCGCGGCGCATCGCCGCCGGCGATGAAGCCGGCGCGCTGCGCGCGCAGAATCGCGCGATAGAATTCACGCTGCTTTTGTCAGTTCCCTGCCTAGCGGCGTTCTTCGTCGTTCCCGATCTGATAATGCAGGGATTGTTTCAACGTGGCGCCTTCACCACGGCCGACGCTGTTGCAGCCGGCCGCACGCTCGCGGCTTATGCGTTTGGTCTACTTCCCTTTGTGCTAATCCGCAGCACGGTGGCGACCTTCTTTGCCCGCGGCGACACCGCGACGCCAGTGAAGGCGGCGCTGATCGCCGCCGCGGTCAATATCGCCTTCAAATTCTTGCTGATGGGTCCGCTGGCGCAGGTCGGTCTAGCGCTTGCCACGTCGATCGGCGCCTGGATCAATCTTGGACTGGTTGTCTGGTTTGCCAAGCGCGCCGGCCATTTCGGCGTCGACGAGCAGCTACAGAAATCGACCCTTAAACTCGCGGTTGCCGGTCTTGTGCTGGCCGCTGCGCTGTGGCTGTGCGAGGCGCCGGTCGCGCACCTGTTCGACAGTATGAATCGGTTGCGCAGCGTTGCGACACTTGCGCTGATCGCCGCCATTGGCGGCGTAGTCTATGGCGGCATCGTCTTGGCGCTGTTCGGGCCCGCATGGCTGGCAGCATTTCGTGCCCGCCGGCGCAGCTGACCGGTTCCGGCTGCCATTCTATTGCCGTACGGCTCAGGTGGACATAGCTGCGCCGCGACGCTATGGGGGGACAGTTCGCGTCATACGCGGGCTGGCCGCGCCGGCAGGGATCCATGAACGTCACATCCAGATTTTCATCAATTGCATTAACGCGTCGCGGCCTTGACCTGGCCGTCGCCGGCGCGTTTGCCATTTTGGTTGCAAGTTGCGGGCAAAGCCAGCAGCAGGGTGGCGCGCCGCCGCCGCCGGCGGTGACCGTTACAAAGCCGGTCAAACGCATGGTCTCCGATTTCGACGAATATGTCGGCCGCTTCACCGCCATTAACTCGGTTGAAGTCCGCGCCCGCGTCTCTGGCTATCTCGATGGCGTGCATTTCAAGGACGGCCAGATTGTCAAGCAGGGCGACCTCTTGTTCACCATCGACAAGCGGCCGTTCCGGAACACGCTCGATCAGGCGCGCGCCAATCTGGCGCAGGCCAAGTCCAATCTTGCCTATACCGAATCCGATTTCACGCGCGGTCAGCAATTGGTGCGCGACAAAACCATCACCGATCAGACCTTCGAGCAGCGCGCCCAGGCCTATCGCAACGCGCAGGCGTCCGTCAGCAACAATGAAGCCGCCGTGCGGCAGGCCGAGCTCGACATCGAATTCACCGAATTGCGGGCGCCGGTGAACGGCCGCATCGGCGACCGCCGCGTGTCGCCCGGCAATTTGGTAACCGGTGGCACCTCGGGCAACACCACAATGCTCGGTACCATCGTGTCGACCGATCCAATCTATTTTGAGTTTACCTTCGACGAGGCTTCGTTCCTACGATACGAACGCGCCGCGATGACCGGAACCGAAGTTGCCGGCCATGGCGCGGGCGTGCCGGTGAAACTCAAGCTGATCGACGAGCCCAATTTCGAGCATGAGGGCCGTATGGATTTCGTCGACAACGTGATCGAACGCTCAACCGGCACCATTCGTGGTCGCGCCGTGTTCGCCAATCCAAATAACGTATTTACGCCGGGCATGTTCGGCCGCGTGCAAGTGCCGGCCTCATCGCCCTATGAAGCTCTGCTGGTGCCCGATTTGGCGATCGGCACCGAGCAGGCACGCAAATATGTGCTGGTCGTCGATGCGAGCGACACGGTGCGGCAGAAATACGTAACGCTGGGTCAGGTCACTCCGGATGGCCTGCGCATCATCAAACAAGGGCTCGAACCTAACGACCGGGTGATGGTTGCCGGGCTGATGCTGGCGCGCGCCGGGATGAAAGTTCGTCCGCAGGAGCAGGGCGCCGCGCCCGCGGCGCCAGGTGCACCCGCCGCGCCGATGCAGCAATCGTCAAAATAGCGGTCGGCGCAAGCCATGCGCATTTCGCACTTCTTCATCGACCGGCCGATCTTCGCCTCGGTGGTGTCAATCGTCATCGTGATCCTGGGCGTTGTCGCCTTCACGCGGCTGCCGGTAGCGCAGTATCCGGAAATCGCGCCGCCGCAGATCACGGTTTCCGGGCAATATCCCGGTGCCAGCGCCGACGTGGTCGCCACCACGGTGGTCGCACCAATCGAGCAGCAGATTAACGGCGTGGAGAACATGCTCTATGTGTCGTCCAATTCCACGGCCGACGGCAAATTCTCCATTTCAGTCACCTTCGATATCGGCACCAATCTCGATATCGCGCAGGTGCAGGTGCAGAATCGCGTGTCGATCGCGCAGCCACGACTGCCTGCCGATGTACGCAACATCGGCGTCACGGTGACTAAGAGTTCGCCCGACCTGATGATGGTTGTGCATCTATACTCGCCGGACAAGTCGCGCGACCAACTGTTCATCACCAATTACGCCACACTGGAGATCAACGATACGGTGACCCGCGTTGACGGCGTCGGCTCGCTAATCGTGTTCGGCAGCCGCGACTATTCGATGCGGATCTGGCTTGACCCCGACCAGCTGCAGTCCCTCGGCCTGACGGCGAACGATGTGGTGCTGGCACTGCAGGGCCAGAACGTCCAGGTCGCCTCCGGCACGCTCGACCAGCCGCCGGTGGCCAAGTCTGGGGCATTTCAAATCGCGGTACAGACGCTCGGCCGGCTAGCCGATCCAGATCAGTTCGCGTCCATTGTCGTTAAACAGAGTGCAAACGCAGTCGTCCGCCTAAAAGACGTGGCGCGTATTGAGCTGGCGGCGCAGGACTATAGTTCAAATTCATACCTCAACTTAGATCCGGCCGTGGCCATTGCTGTATTCCAGCGCCCGGGCTCAAACGCCTTGGCGACGGCACAGGGCGTCCGCGACACCATGGCGGAATTGTCCAAGCGTTTTCCAACCGGCGTAAAATACGACATCATCTACGACCCAACGCAGTTTATCCAACAATCGGTCAACGCGGTACAGGAAACGATCCTGGAAGCCATTGTGTTGGTTGTGCTGGTAGTGGTGGTGTTCTTGCAGACCTGGCGCGCGGCCATCATCCCGCTCATCGCCATCCCGGTATCGTTGATCGGCACCTTCTTCTTGATGGCGCTGTTTGGCTTCACGATCAATACCCTGTCGTTGTTCGGCCTGGTGCTGGCGGTCGGTATTGTGGTGGATGACGCGATCGTCGTGGTCGAGAACGTCGAGCGCAATATCGCGGCCGGACTCAACCCGCGCGAAGCCGCGATCAAGAGCATGAACGAGGTAGGCGCCGCCTTGATCGCGATCGCGTTGGTGCTCACCGCCGTGTTTGTGCCGTCCGTCTTCATAACCGGCATATCCGGGCAGTTCTATCGTCAGTTTGCGCTCACCATCGCCAGCGCCACCATGATCTCGCTGATCGTTTCACTGACGTTGTCGCCAGCTTTGTGCGCCTTGTTGCTCAAGCCGCACAAAACACGCGAAGAGGACCGTTGGTGGGAAGGGCCGATCCACGGATTTTTCCGCTATTTCAATGTGGGTTTCTCATGGGTTGCTGAGAAATACGGCTGGCTCGCCGGACGGGTGGTGCGGCTCGCGACATTGATGCTGCTGATCTACGCTGGCGTGATCGGTTTCGGCCTCAATGAATTCCGCAAGACGCCCGTCGGCTTCATCCCGCAGCTCGAT
>Ga0207787_1000072_pt1 | contig 15690 bp, 12 predicted proteins | sample LuqExpMetageno77_FD_187834 | JGI IMG/M metagenome (GOLD analysis project Ga0207787, IMG submission 187834) | Tropical forest soil microbial communities from Luquillo Experimental Forest, Puerto Rico - Sample 77 (SPAdes) | ecosystem: Environmental > Terrestrial > Soil > Tropical forest ... | reverse complement strand
CGCTCGCTTCCCCTTCGAGCGGCCCTCTTGGAACGAACTGTCTTGGCCGCTTCAGGTACGAAGCGGCGATCAACTTGCGGATGACTCGAGGGCTGCGATCTGGCCCAGCCCTCTCTTTTTATTTGAGGCGCTTGCGAGCGCATCGCGCACGCCGTCCCAAGGTTCGACTGGCCGCGGGGGCTGCAGTCGGTTCGCGCCGAAGGGCGGTGCAGCGAAGGGCACGCCCTTGAATGTGGCCATGCCATCGCTGCGGTGGCCTCGCAGCTTGCCATGACGAATTTGGACCAACGAGTACATGGATGGTCCTCGCGGAAGGGTCGTCGCGCAGGGCTCTGCCTACGCCTGATAATGGGGGCGCGCGCCAGGCGCTTTGCGCGACATCAATCGCAGGACACCGCCAAGTTGCTGTTGGCCCGGGACGCGCGTGCGCTCTTCATCCGCGGCTACGATTGCAGCGCGCCGCCGAAACGGTAGCGTTCGTCCTTAACCGACATGCAAACCGTGCCGCGCAATGTACGCTTTCGGGAGCAAAGCAGATCTTGATCACCCGTTGATTTGGGTTTGTTGTGTACCTCGTTGGGGTAGGCGGATCGGCGCATCCTCATCGAGCGCTTCCAGCCGTCATTGTAGCGCAATTGCCTCGCCAGCAATTTGCCATCGGCTTTCCCCGACTAGTTTTAGTTTTTGTGGGGCCGCGTGCAGCGCCGTGGCGCAGCAGTTCGGAGCGGGTCATTGTGCATTGACCAAAAATACTGTCCTTTAGGACAATATCGCCGAAGTTCGGTTCGACGTAAGTGTTGCCCGAGCCCATAAATAGGCAGCGTTTTTCTCAAACGGATGCCGAATGAGCGATCTTGTCAGAAATAAACAGTCGCGTCGCGAATAATAATTCCGATGATGTGCTTTGGTTACGTGCTCGGTACCTCCTCCGCATCCGCACAACCTGATTATAACGATGGCGACTTAGCTGGAGCAATTAAGGAAATACTGTCGATGGAAAAAGATGAACTGATAAAGTTCAAAGAATATTTTGTAGAATGCCATAATGACAACATTGAGAAGAGCGAAGTTATCCAACACAGATGCAATGTTGCGCGCGACAATTACGAACTTGAGTTTGCTAGCGACCGAGCTGTGGATCGGATTATTCGCGATTACAATTTGATGACGCGTTATGTTCGATTAAGCAGCAATGGCGGTCCTGTGATGGAGGAAAACGCTAAAATAATTAAACGTATGGTCGTTATGAACCGCGACATTAAAAGAACAATCAATGCAAGGTTTATAACCGTTCGACAGGGCCACAGCCGGTAACGGAACTAATGACGACGTCGTTAGTTTCGACGCGGGTTATTTGGTTCCCCGAAGGACAACGGCGAGCGATCAACGCTTAAGTGCCGCTTGGGGCCCGGCCACGGCGGCAGCCCTTCTGATGCCTGAGGCCGCGTCCACGGACCTCGTTTCACCGTCAGCCCGAGGCGCAGCACCTAAAATCTTCAGCATCCACAACAAGGTCGGCCTCTCTAAACGGCCAAGTCTCGAAACGGAAAGACCGCCTCGCCGCAGGAGTTTACCGATGCGTGAGATACTTACTCGTAGCGCAGCGCTTCGATTGGATCGAGGTGCGCGGCTTTGCGAGCAGGGTAGTAGCCGAAGAAGACTCCTACTGCTGCCGAGAACAGGAAACCGCCAGCAATCGCTGCAGCAGAAATCGGGGTAGCCCAGCCGGCGAAAAACGAAATTGCTGCCGAAAACGCCACGCCCATAATAATGCCGGCGATCCCGCCGGTTACGCTCAGAAACACCGCTTCGGTGAGGAATTGCAACAGCACGTGGAGACGGCGAGCGCCTATCGCCATTCGCAGGCCGATCTCACGCGTCCGCTCGGTCACCGATACCAGCAAAATGTTCATGATGCCGATACCGCCGACGACCAGCGAAATTGAAGCGACGGCGGCAAGTAGAAGCGCCATGATACGGCTACTGCTCTCGGCCGTCTCGGCAATCTGGCTCAGATTACGAACTGAGAAATCATTAACATCGCCTAGCTTGATGCTGTGGCGGCGCGCGAGGATAGCGGTGACCTCACGGATTGCCGGCTGAACTTCTGAAACATTTCCCGCCTGGACGAAGATTTGATTGACGTAGCCAGTCAAGTGGGGCTGCAGGTTGTAAGGATTCGGTGGATTGGGATAGTTCCAGTTAAGTGGCGGTTGCGGCTGGCTTGGCGCGGCTACGCCGAGGACTTTGCGCTCGGCGGTGGAAAATGGGAGCATCACGAGATCATCCTGATCTGTTCCAAAGGGTGTTTGGCCTTTGGAGGCGAGTACCCCGATAACCCTTATGGGCACGCTTTTTACCTGGATCAGTGCACCAATCGGGTTCTGCGTTTCGCCGAATAGCTGATTTGCAACCGTCTTGCCGATCACCGCGACGAGAGCGGCCGACAGCTCGTCGTCCGGCGAAATCTCACGCCCAACTTCGACTCGCCAATTCGTCATCGGCGGATAATTCGGACTGACTCCTTGAATTTGTGTGTTCCAATTTTGATTGCTGTACTGTACCTGGCCGGACTGGCGCATAAGGTACCCGACCTGGGTGACTGCCTGGCTCTCGCGCCGGATTGCCTGTGCATCACCAGTGGTGAGTGTCGAGGCGCTGCCAAAGCCCGCGCGCATGCCGCCTGTCGTAGTGGCGCCCGGCAAGACAACGATTAAATTGGTGCCTAGGCTCTCGATCTGCTTACGCACCGCTTCATTTGCGCCCTGGCCGACCGCAACCATAGCAATTAAGGCTGCGACACCTATGAACACCCCCAACATTGTCAGGGCCGATCGCATCATATTTCTCCGCAGCGCCTGGATCGCGGCCGCGAGGATCATCTTCCCGAATGCCCAGATCGCATGGGGCTCCAAAGCAGCTACGAGTGGCGGCCGGTGTGTGATGTCGGCCCCGGTTGGCCCGTACTCGGGGCTCGGCGCTGCTAGTATTTTCTTGGACTTTCGCTCGTCGGAAACGATCTCTCCATCACGCATGGTCAGGGTACGGTCAGCGTAGGCTGCAATATCAGGCTCATGGGTGACGACGATCACTGTGACGCCATGTTCACGGTTAAGTCGCGTCAGCGTCTGCATGATGTCATGCGACATCCGTGTATCGAGGTTGCCCGTGGGCTCGTCCGCCAGCAGCAGCGTCGGGTTGTTGATCAGTGCGCGTGCAATGGCCACGCGCTGTTGTTGGCCGCCAGAAAGCTGGCCCGGGGTGTTGCGTTCGCGGTCGCCCAATCCAAGAAGTTTGAGCGCTGCGCGCGCCCTTTGGAGTCGCGAGAAAGTACCGGCGGGTCCGCTTGCCGCGTAAAACAGCGGCAACGCAACGTTTTCGATCGCGCTCGTGCGGGCCAGAAGATTGAAACTTTGGAACACGAAGCCGAGTCGCTCGCTGCGGAGCCTCGCGCGATCGGGTTCACTGAGATGGGCTACATCAACACCCTGAAACAAATAGCGGCCGCCGGTCGGTCGATCGAGGCAACCGATTACCGCCATTAATGTCGACTTGCCGGAGCCGGAGGCACCAATAATGGCGACGAACTCACCGGCATTGATGCTGAGACTCACATCACGCAACGCATGCACGCCAACGTCGCCGACACGGTATGTCCGTTCCACGTGTTCCAGTTTTACTATCGGCTCTGCCATATTCTTCGTCGACGGAACGGAATCAGAGCCGGGGCGTCGGCAAGGTCATTTTTCCGCCGTCGCGTTGTTCGGAAACAATGATCTGATCGCCTGGATGCAAGTTGCCTTTGACGATCTCGGTAAATGTCTCGTCGTCGAGACCGATAGTTATTGGTACCGCCATTGGCTTGCCGTCGCGCAACACCCAGACTTGTGTCTGATTGTCCGAATTGCTGCGCGGTGCGGCCGGCGAATAACGCAAAGCCTGACTTGGTACACGCAGCACGTCGCTTCGTTGGTCTACAACAATGCGGGTCGCTGCGGTCATGCCAGGTTTGAGCGTCAAATCGTTATTGTCGACGCTCACTACAACGTCAAAGGTCACTACGTTCTGGACAGTCTGTGGCGATTGTCGCACTTGGGTTACAGTCCCATCAAAGGTGCGTTTTGGAAACGCGTCGACGGTAAAAAAGGCCTTGTCTCCATCCTCGATGCCGCCGATATCGCTTTCGCTTACATTCGTATCGACCTGCATCTTGGTGAGGTCGGTCGCTATCAGGAACAAGGTCGGCGTTTGGAAACTTGCAGCGACCGTCTGGCCGATGGTCACATTGCGTGAAACCACAGTTCCGTCTACCGGCGATACAATGTTGGTGTAATCGAGATTAACTTGCGCAGAGGCGAGTTCCGCCTGGCGTTGCTGGATCGTGGCTTCATCGAAAGCGATTTGCGCCTGAGCTTGATCATAGGCGTTCTTAGTATTGTCAAAGGAATCCCTCGAGACGGCGTTGGTCGCAACGAGGCTGGTAGCACGATCCAAGGCGAGCTTCGTGTAGGTGAGATTGGCTTTGTCTTTCTCAAGTTGCGCCTTCGCGACCGCCAGGTTCGCTCTGTTCTGATCAACTATTGCTTGATACGGACGCGGGTCGATCTTGGCGCAAATCTGGTCTTTCTTAACCTGCGTGTTGTAATCGCACTGAAGGTCTTGAATGACGCCAGACACATAGCTGCCGACGATTATTGTAAGCACAGGGTTCACTGTACCGGTCGCAGTTACGCTGCGCGTCACGGCGCCACGTGTGACCGACGCTGTGGTGTAGCGGACGGTTCCGTTTCTGGCCGACAGCCACCAGGTGAGGGCAATGGCGACGATAATCACTGACGCCAACAACCCCACGATGACCCAGAAGCGATGTGAGTGAGCGGGAGGGCCAGGCTCCGATTTTGGCGTAAGTGCCACCCGCGCTGTCGGGTCGTAGCGCGCTGTACCAAGTCCCACGGGCTTGTTCATATGAACTCCTTGCCACATTTAATTTATGCAGCGGGATATTCGCGCCTTTGATGCGCGTCAAATTGTTACAGAACCGAAAGATTTTCCTTCAAACGAGCCTTCGTGGGCTCCAGGTGATTACTACCCACGAAAGGTGAAGCTCATCAAGAAATATCTGCCAAGCCTGTTAGCAGCACAAGTTTTGTCTTGGCCATAGGAAACGTTCACTCGAGCTTCGTCCTTCTCAAAAGGCCGCTGACAATCATCCGCTCGCCGCATGCTATTGAGAAGATGATCCTGTGCTATTGGGTAGCGAGGCTAGTCCCGCATGCGCTAGAAACGCGCGCACGGCCTCGCGAACCTCCTTTTCGCGCCCGACCAACAGGTGTCCACCGCTCTCGCACACGATCAGCTTGGCATCACGTATTCTGCTTGCCGCATATTCGGCTGCGGGTAATGTGTTGAACAGGTCATCTGGCGTAGAGATAATCAGCGTCGGCGCGGTTATCTTTTCCAGTGGCAACGGGTGCAGTTCGACGTTGCCGTCGACATTGATCCCGGCGAACCGCAACGACAAGGGTTCGATGCCCCTAACAATATTCATTACGCGGTCCTGCTCGGACTTAGGCGAAGCGGCAACCAATTCTGGCCGAACGCCGACAAATCGGATTAGCACCGATGGTGCGATCTTTTCGGCGACCCACCAGCCGAAATCAGCGCCATTCTCGACCAGCCAAAGTACGAACTTACTGCTTCCGCTTGCATCGACCGAAACTGGACTGGTTGGCGAGTAGGTGCCGGGCGAGATCAGGATGAGTGCGGAGACCCTGTTCGGGTAGCGGATCGCGAGCTCGACAGCAGAGTTCGCTCCTGCCGAAACACCTACCACAACTGCTTCGGAAACGTTTAATCCAGAGAGAAGTGCTGCATGTGCATTAGCTTGCGCTGCGGGCGAAGCATCCCGTGATATAGGCGTGCGTAAATATCCAAAACGAGACGGGGCGATGATGTGATAGCTCTTGCCCACAAGAGCAGCTGCGTTAGCAAGGCCCTGATCATAGCCGCCGCCGGCACCGTGGATCGATAGAACTGGTACGCCCGCACCTTTCTCGGCGTATTCGATAGGACCGCTGACAGTCTTGGCGATCCGACTACCGCGGATGGCGGCATCTCGCGCGCGTCCAAGTTCCTCGCTGTACCGGAAGAAGACCAGGCCGACTAATCCCAGAACGGCGACGAATGCTATCAGTAGAAGAGGTCCAATCACCGCATTTGGCTTTCCAAACTTGAGCCAAAAAGATAAATAAGGTCGTAGATTTTCAGTTCCGCTCCATTGAATTCAGAGACTGCAGGGGTAGCGGTGTCTGCGCTGTTGCATAGCCTTGCGGCATGCAATCGCCTCGAGGTAATGGGCCGCTGCAACGCCTACAGACCCATTGGTGGTCTTTCCACTGATTAGAGCGCAACAAAAACCCCGGCTAATAAACCGGAGTTGCAGAGATATTTTCCCACTTCGCAAGCAATACCTAGGCGGCCTTGACCTCGATCTTCTTTGGGGCTCTTGCCATGGTTTGAAACCCTTCCCTGCCGGCCTACTTGATGTCAAATATTGAACCGGGCGCGTCTAAAAAAATAGACTTCCGATGAATCCATTTGAGGTATTGATCAGGGTGGCCTGTTTTAGTGAATGAACCGTCGCGTGGGCATCCTTGGGCACGCCAGCATCGCTGTGGTAGATGCGGCCGACTGCGTACCGCCCCTGAAAAAAAGACGGTGTAGTTTTCCGACTGATTGGCGTCGGGATTGCGCTTAAGGATGAGCACTTCTTCGGGTATTTAGTGAATCGCCTCGATCAGCTTTGTATCGCTTTGGCGTCATAAATGAACTGTTGGAGGCGTTTACAACCGGCCTATTTTGCTTGCAAACGATAAATATATTCGGTCAACGCAAGGATGCGAGCACGCACGAAGGCTTCGTCATTATAATAAGGATACCCGCTGCTTAGATCTGTGCCCCAAATGGGCATTTCCCGCGTGCCGTGCGCTGGAACCGTTTGCCTTCCATCAATGGTTTCATACACCCTCATGAACGGGAAAACACCGTTATTCTTTTTTGATAGCTCGGTTAGGTCAGGCACTTTCGTGCCTGGTGCAAGTTGCACTACATAAAATCCATCGCCTTTGGCACTCGACCCATGGCACATAATGCACTGCCGGTCGTACAAATACTTGCCCATGTCTGAACTTTGCGCCGCGGCCCCACTCTGTTCGGCACGTACTATTGTGACGACGCCAAGCACACACAAGCTGGTTATCAATAGTCTGAGAGATATTGAGTGCATTTTCCTTCCCCAGGTAGACACGATCTCACTCGGGCACGGCTAAGTTTGCTTGGGCCGGGTTACCTGAAACCCTAAGGCTCTTGAACATCTCCGACAAGGATCGCTTGTTGTTCACGTCAGACGTTCTGATATGAATCAAAATTCTGCAATGCGTTTTGTCATGATTGAACGACTTTGCTAGACCATTTTCAAAGACCTAAAGATAATAGCTTTTAAGGCATCAAGCACGAAAGCAAGCGCTATAGCCGATCCGAAGACGCCGACTATGACCGACAGGGGCAGAGCGCTCATTAGGATGCCCTTTGCTGCCAGGGTCGGAATAATCGACACGTCTGCCAAAGAACAAAGCACGACAATCAAGCTCGGCCGTGATGACCAGAGTCTGCGGCGCTCACGTACGGCGTAAAAGACGGCTTGGCCGTTAAACACAAGCGTGACCAGCGTCAATGTCTGCAAGCTTTCGATCGGAAGCCTTAGACGATAAGCGCCGAACGCCAACACACCCACACAAAAGACCAGATCGCATACGCCCAGAACTACGCCAGCAATCGTCAAATTTCCGATACGCCAGGCGTTGGGTTTAGGCGATGGTTCCACATTATCAGTCGTCGACGACATCGCGAGAAAGTCGCCGGTAATCATCGCCATTACCATCAGCAATGGTGTGAGTACAGCATGGCCGGTGATCACCAGGCCCAATGCGAGGAACAGAACCTGGCGCACTTTATTGACGAGGGAGCGCAACGTGTAAGTCAGAATACGCTGAAAGCTAATACGTCCTTCCTGTACGGAAGCGACGATACCGGAGAGGCCTGGCTCTGTGAGGACGATTCCCGCGGCCGATTTTGCTACGTCAGTTGCCGTCGCAACTGCAATTCCAACCTGTGCCTGCCGTAGCGCGGGGGCGTCGTTGGCGCCATCGCCGCACATGCCGACTGTATGGCCGTTATTCTGGAAGGCCCGGACAAGTTCGAACTTGTGTTCCGGCAGAATGCCGGCAAAAACACCGAACTCATCGGGACGTACATCGGGCCGAATAGGTCCAGGAGGGTAGACGGGACGTGCGATGCCGACCGCGCGTGCAATCACGCTTGCTGTTTCGGGCGCATCACCAGTGATCATGACCACTTCAACGCCGAGCTGACGCAGTTTCGCGATCAGCTCGGCGGCATCGGGGCGTGGCGGGTCACTTAATGCCAACAGACCCGCAACTTGCATGTTTCCTTCAGTACCGATTGCAACTCCGAGAACTCTATAGCCCTGACGCTCGAGAGTGTAGGCGGTTTCCGCTGCGGGCGGCGAGTTTGCACAAAATCGTGCGACTGTTGCAAAAGCCCCTTTCACAACGCGAAGGTTGGTGCCTGTGGGATCGCAAACTATGGCCTCGGCTATTTTCGTAGCCGGATCGAAAGGAATAAAGCGCACCAGTTGCGGCAAATTGCCGGAAAATTTACCAGCTGCGGTCCGAACGGCACGATCGACTGGGTCTTGTCCGCCATCAGAACTTGCCACAGCGGCAAGGCCCAGCACCTTGCCATCGTCGAAACCGGGCAAGGCATGTACGCTCGAGATGGCAAGTTCATTGCGAGTGAGAGTCCCAGTTTTATCCGAGCAGAGCACATCCATCGAGGCCGCTTCGTCCACCGCGGAAAGGCGAGTGGGCAAAACGCCACGTTTGGTGAGTTGCTGCGCACCAATCGCAGTGGCCAACGTAAAAGTTGCCGGCAGCGCAACCGGCACAGTTGCCAACAAAGCAATGAGCGCAAGCGGAATGATTTCCAAGCCAGGCAATCCGATCAGATGAGCATAAGTTATAAGCGCGGCAGCAATCACGCCATTCACTAGTGCGAGGTTACGGACAACCTTGAAGATCGCCTTCTGCTGGCCGCTGACGACGTGCGCTGTACGCACCAGCTCTGCTGCGCGACCAAACTTGGTATGCGCTCCCGTTGCAGTGACGACAGCAACCGCTTCGCCGCGCCGAACTAGTGCTCCGGCATAGGTCTCGTAATTTGGGCCTGCCTCGATCGGCAGCGACTCGCCAGTAATCATTGATTGGTCAAGTAGCACGGTGCCGGAAAGCAATCGGGCGTCAGCGCTTACAACGCTGCCGAGCGATAGCTTAACAATATCGCCCGGCACCAACTCTAATGCAGGAACCCTGGTCCATGCGCCGTCACGTAGAGCACTCGCCCACAGCGCCAACCGGGATTTCAAAGCGGCGATGGTCGCCTGCGCACGCCCCTCGTGAAGGAATCCGAGGGCGCCGTTGAACGTTAACAAAATCGCAATAACACTGGCCTCGATGTATTCGTGCAGAAATAGCTGCAACACTATCGCGGCCTCGAGAAGGCAAGGCACCGGGCCAACGATTTTGCTGAGTATCATTTCAAGAGGACGGACCGCCACATCCGGTGTCGAATTTGAACCAAATTCCTGAAGGCGATGTTTTGCTTCCAAGCTTGAGAGGCCAACCGGCAAGCCACTGTCTTCCGAAGGCCCGCCGAGTACAGGTTTTGCTGGTCGCTCCGCGCGCAAGTTTCAGGGTCCTAAGTCGAAATGTGCTTCAACGGATAAGTCCGCATTGCTTCCTGACGCAACACGCTATCATCTTCTCATACACACACCGCGGCCGACACCGGATCAACACAAACGATGTAAGGAGGAACTTTCCGAACCCACCGGCCTCATAGTGAATTTAATGTAAAAACTTAGCTGAACGAGTGAAGCTCTCGGAAATCTACTGTGTCGAGTTGTCACACCCTTTTGCGCATTAGGCGCCGCATCCCAAACAAAAGTTGCTCCGTAGATTTGAAATATTAGGATGTTCTGCAACAAAAAACTTGTTGAAGCCTAGAATTGGGCTGTTTTGGTCCGGCTTAATCACGATCATTCGTGCTTGGCCGCCGCGGGACACGAGGTTCAGCGTCACCTTGGTTGGACCCTACCTCACCTGTATGCTTTTTAAATAATTGATTATCGCCGAAATTCGGTTTCGAGCGATATAGTCCGGGCCGAAGTTTAAGAATACATATCCCCAAACTGGCATCTCAAAGCTGCCGTGCGCCCTAATCGATTTTCGTCCATCAATAATCTGGTACAGCACTTCGCCCGGAAATACGCCATCATTATTCTTGGCGAGCACCGTTAAATTGGGGGGCTTCGTTCTAAGCTCCTCACTAAGCGGTCCGTCTCCCTTTCCATCCTTGCCATGGCATGAGCCACAACTGGACTCATAATCCATCTTGCCGAAATCGATGTCTTGGGCGATCCCAAACGTACTGAACCCCATGATCGTCCCGGCAACTATCAACCACTTGAGTACACTTCTTGTCACTTGATATGCGCTCATTAGCACGCTCTCGCAAAACAAGGCCAACAGGTTAGAAGCACGACCGATTTCTCATGTCTGCGCTAATTGTTGCGCCGAAGGCTGAGGATGTAAGCAATTACCTCGTTCATCTGATAGTCAGCCAGTTCCGGGTTGGGCATTCCAGGTGGGTTTATTACTTTGCCGTGAGTCGTGAGGAGAAACGTCCTCAATAAAGTTTCTGTTGTCTCGGGTTTGTTCGCAATAGCATCGAACGTCGGACCCGGAGTACGCAAAATTGGAGGCGACCGTTGATCTGCTGCGACTACATGGCACGCGGAGCAGACCAAAACTGCGAACTTTTGCCCTTGCGAAACTAACTCTTCCCGTGAAAGAGACTCGGCTTTGGCGCGCGTATATGTGTCCACAAGCAGAAAGGAAAGAATTATTGATAGAATCCTGTTCACACTAAGATTTTCCGTACTGACTGAACCAAGTTCTTTTTAGAACTTCTCCGCGCCTAAACCTAAAAATCGCAAGCTCAGTATCCTCGCTTTTTCTACTCAGCGTGCCCCGGCTCTGACAGTCCCTGGCTCGTCATCAATCATCGTTCCTCGATCAACTCGCCGAATAACTCACGCACCCGTTCTTTCGCGAAAGCGAGTGCGTCACGTCCCTTCTTTGTTGCCCGATAGAGGCGGCGCGCCCGCCGGCCAACTCCTTTGGTTCTCGATTTGAGGAAGCCCTTATGTTCGAGCCCATGCAGCATCGGATAAAGAGTGCCCGGGCTCATTCGGTAGCCGTGTCGTCCCAATTCCTCGATCATCCAGTGCCCATAGAGCTCGCTCTCTACCGCGTGATGCAAAATGTGCAGCCGGATCAGCCCTGCGGTGATTTCTTGATGTTCGTTTACATCCGTAGCCAAGCTAATTCCTTATATCGATTTCCGTAGTCGGGAACCGATAGTAGGTTATAATTGTTAGGAAGGCAATTAACCTGATTGGCGGCTCGAGGGGTAGTCACTGTGTTCCAGCCTGTCAGCCGTGGCATCACCTCGATCAAGGGAGAGATTAAGATGCTGATCGATCGCCGCACCCTTCTCAAATACGGCGCACTGGTTCCCTGTGCGGGCTTTGTCCCGCACCTTGCGCTGGCGGCCGGTGAGGTCACGACTGAGAAAGCCGACTACACCCTGCGCATCGCGACCGGGCAGGTCGAACTGGCGGGGGACCACATTGTCTCAACCACACTTTACAACGGTCAGTTCCCGGGACCGTTGCTGCGATTCAAGGAAGGACAGCGGGTGGTGGTGGATGTCTACAACGACACCGACACGCCCGAATTGGTGCACTGGCATGGCCAGATGATCCCGAGCGACGTGGACGGCTCTGCCGAGGAAGGCACGCCCTTTGTGCCGGCACATGGGATGCGCCAGATCGCCTTTGTCCCCAAACCAGCGGGCTTCCGCTTCTATCATACCCACGTGGTGGCTGGCGGCGATCTCAAGCGCGGCACCTATACCGGTCAGGCGGGGCCGGTTTACATCGAACCGAAGAACGAACCCGGGGCCTATGACCGCGAAGTTTTCCTTGTGATGAAGGAGTTCGAACCAGTCTTCAGCCGTGGCGGTGACATGACGATGGACGTGCTGGCGGGCGCGCCGATCAAAGAGCTGCAACAGATAGGCGAAACTGCCGATCAGGAGGCGCAAGAAAAAACAAAGGGCTTCGAGGTCGGCTACGAGCTGTTCGGCATCAACGGCAAGATGCTAGGACATGGTGAGCCCGTGCGCGTGAAACAGGGCGAGCGGGTGCTGTTCCACGTCCTCAATGCGAGCGCTACCGAGATCCGCAGCCTTGCGTTGCCGGGCCATGGGTTCCGGATCGTCGCGCTCGACGGCAACCCGGTGCCCACACCGGCCGACGTGCCGGTACTCTGGATCGGCACGGCCGAACGCATCTCCGCCATTGTCGAGATGAATCATGTCGGCGTGTGGGTCATGGGCGACCTGTCCGATGACGACCGCCAGCATGGCATGGGCATTGTCGTTGAATACGCGGGCGCCAAGGGCAAGCCGCAATGGGTAAAGCCCAAGCCGTTCCGCTGGGACTACGCGCGCTTTGGCAAACCGTATGCGTCGCCCGCCACGCCCGATGAGACAATCGAGATGACGATCGTCAAACACAACGGCGCGCTGAATGGGTTCAACCAGTGGACCCTCAACGGCGAAGCGTTCTCGATGGAGACGATGAAGCCGATGTATACGATACATCAGGGCCACCGCTACCGGCTCAAATTCCGCAATGCCAGTGATGACATTCATCCGCTGCACCTGCACCGGCACAGTTTCGAACTGGTCCGGTTCGGCGGCAAGCCAACCGCTGGCGTCGTCAAGGACGTGGTGATGCTGGGCAGCTTTGAGGAAGTTGAATTCGATTTCGTCGCCGACAATCCGGGCAAGACGCTCTTCCATTGCCACCAGCAACTGCACATGGATTTCGGGTTCATGGCGCTCTTCAGCTATGCGTGACGGATGGGCCAATACAGACACGTCCGCGCCGCCCTTGCTTGTCGTCGTCATCACCACGCCGAGCAAGCAGGGCCACAATCGAACCATCCAGACCAGCAACGCTCGGCACTGCCCAGCAGTCGGACGCGAGGAGGCTTCTGCCGTAACGCCAAGTTCAACTGGTGACGGAGAAAGAGGTTCTGCTTCAAGCCGACTACGCGACTTGAATAGATCGACGATAAACATCCCGAGTGCATAAAGGATTGCAAGCATCGCCCCTGACGATGCAACGATTCTACTTCATCATGCCAATTCTGGTTGGATGGAATTTTCGGAAAAGACAGTCTGCAGCAATGGGACGCTACTTAGCCTTGATCCCAGCCTTGCGAATAATCTCGCCCCAGCGAGTGAACTCAGTGCGCGTCATAGCTGAGAGTTGTTCCGCAGTCGAAGCCGGAGGGGGTTCAATACCCTCGATCGCAATCTTTTCGCGAATATTCTGCTCCCGGAGCACATTAGCGACGTCGCGGTTGAGCAACGACACAATGTTTTTCGGCGTTCCGCTTGGTGCGACGAGCGCTATCCAGTTGTCAACGAAGAAACCAGGCACTCCCGCCTCGGCAATCGTCGGCAGCTCGGGACGCGAGGTCAACCGCTTTTCGCTGCCGATGCCGAGCAGCCGCAGCCGGCCCGTCGCGAGATAGGGCGTGATATTGTTGATCGGCGCGAACATGACCTGTACCCGGCCAGCGATCAAATCCGTAGCCGCCGGTGCACCGCCTGTGTAGGGGATGTGAACCATCGATATGCCGGTCATCGATTTGAACAACTCCGCCGCGAGATGATGCGGCGTGCCTGGCCCTGCAGACGCATAGGAGAGCAAGTTAGGTTTATCCTTGGCGAGCGCGATAAGCTCCTGGACGGATTTAGCCGGGACATCGGCATTGACCGCGAGCACGACCGGCAGAACGCCTAGCATCGCTACTGCGTCGAAATCTTTGAGCGGATCGTAGGGCAGTGTGGTGTAAAGGTGCGGATTGACGGTGAGGATCGCAGCCGCGGCGATCAAGAACGTGTAACCGTCGGCGGCGCTCTTGGCGACGAAGTTCGCGCCAATATTGCCTCCCGCGCCCGGCCGATTTTCAATCACGACCGGCTGACCGATCACCGGAGCCAGCTTCTCACCGACAACGCGCGCTAAGATGTCATTACCACCACCCGGCGTGAACGGCACGATGAATTTAATCGGCCTGGTCGGCCAATCCTCCGCCGGACTACGTGGCGGCACGAGGAACGCAAGAAGGCCGAATGCTAACGCAATCCACCCTCGTCGGATCATGTTCGGCTCCTGATCGGCTTGTTTATCATTAGTGCTCGCTCACAGGTAGCCCGAAAAAGGCCTCCGCATTGCGATGACAAACGTGCGCGCGCTCGGCGTCAGTAAAATAGTCGGATTCGATAATCTGGACGGCGCGGTCGACATAGTCCGCTTCAATCGGGTGATCGCTGCCGAACATAATGCGATCGACGCCCAGCGTTTCCACCGCGCAGCGGATCTGTGCTTTGGACCAACGCGGCGGCGCGGTGTCGAAGGCGAGTCGTTGCAGGCGGCGTTCGAGCTTATCGCGCATCCCAAGATCATAGTAGCGACTGAAGATGCGCTCCTTCATAAGGCCGAAGCTTCCGCCAAAATGCGGACAGACAAAACGCAGGCGCGGAAACCGATCCAGCAGATCTGAGAGAAGAATGCGCAGCACTGCAACCGTGGTGTTGTAGGGCCGTCCATAGCAGGTAAGCAGATCATGGTCGGCGAGCGGCAATCGCTCGTGTGGCGTGGTCGCGACATATTCCAGCGGCTCGCAGGCGGGGTGGAGAACGATTGGTAGGCCCAGCGCGTTGACGCGCATATAGAAAGCATCAAGCGCTGGATGGTCGAGCGACCAGCCGAGTCGTGGCAGGTGCACGATACTGAATATTCCCGACACGCCGAGCGAGACTGCGCGTTCCAGCTCGTCGAGCGCGCCCGGTTCGCCGATTGGGACGTGAGCCAACGTGAGAATGCGATCAGGAAAGCGGCGCTTGACCTCGTACATTGCATCGTTGACCTCGCTGCACATGGCGAGATTGAGCCATTCGATCCAGTTCGAGACGCTCAGCACGGCCCGCGCGATGTGTGCCCGATCGAGATTGGCGATCAACCGATCGACCGAGGAGATTTGATCGTTGCACCAGAACAACATGCTGTCGTCCCGAAAGAGTCCCATTGTTCCCGGCCGCATCTCACGGACGGTCTGTCCCGGCTGCGCCACTCGTTGTAGATCACGCGCGTGGTGCGGCGGCATCCAGTGGTGGTGGACATCGATAATGGAATGCATGTGATTTTGCCCTTTTGTCCACGCTGCACGGTTCCCGATCGCGAACGAGATGGCGTGGCCTCTGCTCGCGGTTACAGGCCTAGAACGTCAGCAAATGTCCCTTCCGAAAATCATATCCGAACGTATTGGTGATGCAGCCCGGCCAGAACGGGGATGGCAATGATCCTACCAAATCGTTGGACTGCTCGATTTACCGGTGAATCCTTTTGTA